>Ga0209518_1004552_pt1 | contig 11029 bp, 11 predicted proteins | sample RifGroB1_FD_183993 | JGI IMG/M metagenome (GOLD analysis project Ga0209518, IMG submission 183993) | Groundwater microbial communities from Rifle, Colorado, USA - Groundwater B1 (SPAdes) (version 2) | ecosystem: Environmental > Aquatic > Deep subsurface > Groundwater | place: Rifle, Colorado... | reverse complement strand
GGAAGCTGCTCGTGGAACAATTCAAATGAAATGCGTTGTGTGTCTCGTACGAGCACGCAACTGAATTGGCGATCTTCATTCGCAAGAATGATGGAGTGATAGTGCTAACTCTAAATTGTACTCGGTGTCTCACGACAAATGGCCCATATACGTCAGGGCCCTCGATAGCCCAAGTACGCAGACTGTCAGAGTACAGCAATGCGGAACAGGCTCGAGCGGAACAAGAGAAAGGTGTGTTTCTTACAAAAGCCCAGCCCCTATTGGGGCTTTTGAGCGTGGAGATTTTCTGTTATAGTGCCTCACACAAGCGGGCGTAGCTCAGTTGGTAGAGCATTCGACTGATACTCGAAAGGTCCTAGGTTCGATCCCTAGCGCCCGCACAAAAATTGTTTTCGGTTACGCTATCCACCCGCTATCTACTTGCGGGGATTTTTGTGCGGCGGTAGCGTTAGGGTGCAGGTAGAGTACGCCTGCTTTTTGTACAAGGGGTAGGGCTAATGAACGCAGCAGTCAGCAGTTCTTTGCGACAAGAAGCGCGGACTCCGAGCGACATTTTGGACAGGGCAGGGACCCCTTTCGAGATGGCCGGCTTCATCAAATGGTTTGACGTCGCCAAAGGCTTTGGCTTCATCATCCCTGACGATGTCACCATGCCCGACGTGTTGCTGCACGTCACCTGCCTGCGGCGGGATGGCTTCCAGACCGCTTACGAAGGCGCACGGGTCGTGTGCGAGGTCTTGCAGCGCCCCAAGGGCTTGCAAGCATTCCGCATCATCTCGATGGACGAGACGACCGCGGTGCATCCGGCGCAGATGCCGCGAACTGGTCCGCGAGGGACAAGTGTCGTCGTCATTCCCACGAGCGCGCTCGAACGCGCGCAATGCAAGTGGTTCAACCGTTTGCGGGGCTTCGGCTTCCTCACCCGCGGCGATGGCGTGCCGGATATCTTCATCCATATGGAGACGCTGCGCCGCTATGGCATGGCCGAACTGCGGCCGGGGCAGACCGTGCTGGTGCGCTTCGGGCCGGGGCCAAAGGGCCTGATGGCAACCGAAGTATGGCCGGACCTGCCCGACGGCAAGGCGGGCGGCGGACCGGTCGGCATGGCGACACACTGATTTCGACGGGGCGGCACTGGGGCGAGAGGGCGGCGCTGGCAACGGCGCCGCCCTTTTTCTTTTGTATACCAAAAGGTAGTATGAGCCTGCGGGCACGTGGCGGAACTGGTATACGCGTACGTCTCAGAAGCGTATGGGGCAACCCATGGAGGTTCAAATCCTCTCGTGCCCACCATTTAATAAAAGGAGTACTATAGAGCTATGCAAAGGGTATATGCTTGGCATGACATTCCGCACTACTACGGCGACTATGTCCGTGTGCTTTTTATTGCTGTTGCAGTGCTTTCGGCCGTTGCGGTGCCGGTCTTTGGCGACCTCTTGCCGTTCGGCACGCTCGCGCAAGTACTGGCCGCCCTTCTGCTCGTACTGCTTGCCGGGCTTACGCATCCGCACAGCGCCATGCTGTCGCTCTACAACAGCGTGGTGTCGGCCATCGGCGTCATCCTGCTCCAGTCCGCCGCCATATCGCTCTACAGCACCGACTCGTTTGAACTGTTTTTGACCCGCGAGGCCGCGGCGCTTTTGCTGCTCTTTGCGTTCTATTTTAGCCTCAAAACTCTGCGCGCTTTTGGCCAAGGTAAGCTCGGCAAAGTGGAGCGTCCATGGGAGTTTGAGGATTCCAAGGATTAACCCCTCACCACATCTTCAGAAACTTGCATGTAGGCTTTGCCTATTAGTAGTAGGGTAGCTGAATTTTATACGTTGTATGGATAATCAAAACAATACTTTTTGGTGGGTCGTGGGCGTCATAGTAGTGTTCCTTGTTATTTTGGGAGCATGGTGGTTTGCGCAGGGCGGCGCCGCAACTCCGGGCGGCACTGCTACCACTACGCCCGAGGCGGCCACTACCGGTAGCGGGGCGGGTACGCCGGTCGCCACCGCGATCGAGGTGCGTACGAGCTCTACCGTGGGTGCCATAGTTGCGAGCCTCTCAAATGCGGGTACCTTTGCCTCTTTGTACGCCTCGACCGGCGTCGCGGCGTCGGTGACCGGCAAGGGCCCGTACACGGTGTTTGTGGCGACCAACGCTGCGTTTGCCAACCTCACCGCGGGCACTATATCCACAATGACCGCCACACAGAAAAAGCGCTTGGTGCAGTATCACGTAGTCGCCGGCAAGATGCTCGACCTCGACGCGGTCAATAGCGGCACTTATACTGCGCTGTCCAAAGACACGCTCAACTTCCAGGTCCACCCGCAGACCAAGCTCGCTTATGTCAACTCCGGCTACACAATAACCCAGTACAAAGCCAGCAACGGCATCGTGTACGTAATCTCTGCGGTGTTGGTGCCGCCGCAGACCCCCAACCCGACGACCGGCAGCACCGGCACCATCACGCCGTAACTTTGCATAAGCGGCGGGTTTGCCGCATGATAGGGCAGTAGTATGCGGCTTCTGCTCAAAGACTCATATCTGGCGATGGTGCGAAACAGCCTCGGGGCGAAGCTATTTCGCAACCTTTATGCCGAGGTCAAAGGCAAAGAGCAGGACATCCTGCGCAACGGCGACCTTTCCTGCGCGTTCTACGTTGCAATGTTGTTGCACCAGTTTCGGCTTATTGCCGAGCCGCATGCCACTGTTGCAGGCTTGGTGCGTGACCTGCAACGTAGCGGGTGGGTCAAAAGCGACAGGGTACTGCCCGGGGCCGTGGTGCTATGGGAAGAAATGACGCAAAAAAGCGGAGAGCGCCATGCGCACATTGGTTTTGCAGTTGATGGGATGACCGCCGTCAGCCACAGCGACAGCGAACGGACTCCGGTTGAGCACCATATTACGTTTGGTTTCAACAATGACGGAACTCCTAAGCGCCCAATAACTGCCATTTATGTTCTGGAAGGATTTCTTTAGCGGAAAGCGCATCACTTTCATGGGGCTCGGGCTCCTTGGCCGCGGCATCGGTGATGTCACTTTTTTGGCGGGCTGTGGAGCCGAGCTTTTGGTGACCGACCGCAAGAGCGCAGAGGAACTCTCTGGGTCGCTGGCGCAATTAGCGCAATACAAGGATATTTCTTACATACTGGGAGAACACCGACTTGAGGATTTTAAGAACTGCGACATGGTAATCAAGGCCGCCGGGGTGCCGCTCGACTCGCCCCACATCGCCGAGGCCCGCAAAAACGGCATCCCGGTCTATATGACGACGGCGCTCTTTGCAAAGTTTGCGCGGGAGGCGGGGGCCACAGTGGTGGGCATCACCGGCACGCGCGGCAAGTCCACTACCACACACCTCATCTACCACGTACTCAAAAATCTCGGCAGACGGGTGCACCTTGGCGGCAACGTGCGCGGGCTCTCGACATTGGCGCTTATTCCGGAAGTACAGGCGGGGGATGTAGCCGTACTCGAGCTCGACTCGTGGCAACTGCAGGGATTTGGCGATCTCAAACTAAGCCCTGGCATTGCAGTGTTTACTAATCTGATGCCGGACCACCTCAACTACTACCCAACCATGGAACAGTATTTTGAAGACAAGGCGAATGTTTTTAAAAACCAAAAGGATGGGGACACGCTGTTTGTCCGCGACGAGGTACGCAGTTTGGTCGAAGGCGCCCGGCCGCCGGTCACGCCGGTAGTGCCGCCGGCTCTGCCCAAAGAGTGGAAGTTGAGGTTGCGCGGCGAGCATAACCGCGAAAACGCGGCTCTTGCCGCGGCGGCGTTGCGTGCGCTCGGTGTTGCGGAGGAAAAAATTAGGGCAGGACTTGAGTCGTTTGAGTCGGTTGAAGGCAGACTCCAACTGCTTACAGAAAAAAACGGCTGCGCTGTGTACAACGACAACAATGCCACTACCCCCGATGCGACCGTGGCGGCTCTTAAGTCGTTTGACAAAAAAGTGGTTCTTATAGCAGGCGGCGCAGACAAGGGGCTGGATACCGCGCCACTGTTGCGCGCCATGGCGGAACACTCAAAAAAAGTTTTATTGCTCGAGGGTACCGGTACCGACCGGATAAAAAATGAACTGCCAAACACTACGATATATTGTAGTGTAATCGATGCGGTTAAGGATGCCTTAGACGCTGCGGCGCCCGGAGATGTGGTGCTCTTTAGCCCCGGCTTTGCGTCGTTCGGGTTGTTTAAAAATGAATACGACCGCAATGACCAGTTTATCCGCGCAGTGCAGGCATATATAAAATAAAACGCCACCGGCTTTCGCCGGCGGCGCACTGCGGGCGCGTTAGCGCTCGCAGTCTCGTTTTATGAGGGTTTCCACCTGCTCGTCAAGCTCAGGCAACCCGACAGCTTCATGGAATTCCCCAGGGAACCTTTGGTCCGGAAGCCTGCCATGTGCGGCAAAGTGAGCATTGAGAGCGGCGACGAGGCCGACCTTTTTGCACATTGTTTCGAATGTCGCTATTTCCACGGCGAAGCTCCTTTTTGTTGTCGATTGCGTACTCGTTAGCAACTAGAGTACCATAGCTCCTATGCAAGGCAAGCTGTCGGTCGTGGCAACCCCTATCGGGAATTTGGAGGATATCACTCTGCGCGCTTTGCGGACCCTAAAAGAGGCAAGCATTATTTATTGCGAAGATACGAGGGTCACAAGCAAACTTCTTTCCCGCTACGAAATTCATACGCCGCTGCGGCGCCTCGATGCCAATATCGAAAAAACACGCGCAAAAGAAGTCATCGACCGGCTCGTTGATGGCGCACATGTTGCTTACGTTACTGATGCCGGCACTCCGGGGATTTCCGACCCTGGCGCGCGGCTAGTCGCAGCCGTACGACAGGCGCTTGGCGATTCGTTCCCGATTGAGGCAATTCCGGGCCCCTCGGCGCTTGCCGCTGCACTCTCGATTGCGGGAATGCGGACGGATACTTTTTTATTTCTGGGTTTTCTCCCGCACAAAAAGGGCAGGCAGACGCTACTCAAAAAAATTGCGGCTACCCAAGAGGCCGTGGTGCTCTACGAGTCAACACACCGGATTATGAAGCTCTTACTTGAACTCGACAAAGTGGCACCACTTCGCCAGGTAGTTATATTGCGCGAACTCACGAAGAAGTTCGAGAACGTACAAATAGGCAAGCCCCGGCATATCCATGATTACTTCAGCAAATTCCCTGTCCAGACAAAAGGAGAGTTTGTAGTTATTGTCGAGGGCGAGTAGTGCTATACTTTGTTTATGTCGAAGGAACTATGGGTTATTGCGCTCGGGGCTTTTGTTATCGTGGCGCGCACGGTGCTCGGCGTGCCGGGCGAGTGGCAGACCACACTCATTATTTTGAGCGGCATCGCGCTCATGGTCATAGGGTTTCTCCTGCGCGGCGAAGCGCTATCGCGCACCTCTACTCCGCGCCCCTCACAAACGCGCAGCTACTCTTTTGTTGAAAGCACTCCCGAACCCGTCCTTACCGATGAGCAAAAAGAAGGAACACCCAAACTTAATTAGAGCCTACGGAATCCACGCGCTGGTGGTTATTGCCGGCGTGGCGTTGGTTGTTGCCGCTTATCTTGGACTCGTCTCCAACTTCTCTGTCACCTACGCGGAGCAGGCCACTACCACGCCGAAAATGTCGCAGCTCCCGCCGCTCGACACCGCCGACTACGACACGCACCTGCTTGCGCTCGCGCACATTGCGACCTCGAGTCCGTGGTACGGCGCGTACTTGCAAGGGACCACCAGTGCCTCCACCACCGAACCGCGGCCGCTCTGGCCCGCGCGCGCGCCATACCCCGCCGACTCGCGCGCGCTGCTGCCGTTCCATCGCATTGTCGCCTACTATGGCAACTTCTACTCGACCGGCATGGGCGTGCTCGGCCAGTACAGCGAGGAGGTTGTGCTCGACAAATTGAGGGCGGAAGTTGCGCTATGGGAGGCGGCCGACCCGACGACGCCGGTCGTCCCGGCAATCGAGTACATCGACGTCACCGCGCAGGCCGCAGGTGGCAAAGACGGCAAGTACCGTCTGCGCATGCCGGACAGCCAGGTAGACAAGGCTATCGAGATGGCAAAAAAGGTCGACGGCATTGTTATCCTCGACATACAGGTGGGGCTCTCAACCGTGCAGGACGAGTTGCCGCTCCTCGACAAGTACTGGGCACTGCCGCAGGTGCACCTGGCGCTCGACCCGGAATTTGCAATGCATGATGGCACGCCACCCGGGCGTGTTATCGGCACGATGGATGCGGCGGACATCAACTGGGCCACGCAGTATTTGGCAAAACTCGTGCGCGACAACAAGCTGCCGCCCAAAATTTTAGTAATACATCGTTTTACTGAAGAAATGATGACGAACTACCGGCGCATCGAACCGCTGCCCGAAGTGCAAATTGTGATGCAGATGGACGGGTGGGGATTTGCGGCCAAAAAAATAAACACCTACAACGTGGTCATCTACCCAGAGCCGGTGCAATTTACGGGCCTGAAACTCTTTTACAAAAATGATCTGATTCAAACCCCCAGCCGCCTCCTAACGCCCCAAGAAATCCTGCAACTAACCCCTAGCCCCATCTTCATTCAGTATCAGTAAAGGAAAAACCGCCCGAAGGCGGTTTTTCCTACATCTCGTCCTACCGGCTCCAGATTGCACAGGCCGAAACTTGTCACTCGCTAGTATAGCAAATAGGCTATTTCAGTCAAGCATCCAAAATAACCTTGCTTCGTAAGTCTTTTATTGAAGCCGGTAGAGGGGATCGAACCCTCAGGAGGACGAAAATGACAAGTTTCAGCCTGCGACCACGCTACCGGCTACTTCTTATTATAAGATGAATTCTTAATGAGGGGTGATGGGTATTACCTTTGCTATACTAGATGGCAATGCCTGAGAATCCCGACCAAATCACGTATTTTGCCCAGACGAATGCGCGAGGCAAGGAGACCGCTTTTGGGATCAAGCGGCGCGACCGCGTGCGCCACATGTATGTCATCGGCAAGACCGGCATGGGCAAGTCGACCCTGCTTGAGAACATGGCCATACAGGACATCCGCAACGGCGAGGGCATGACCTTTATAGACCCGCACGGCTCGACCGCCGACCGGATTATGGAATACGTGCCGAAGGAGCGCATCAAAGACGTGGTCTACTTTGCCCCGTTCGACATGGAGTTCCCCGTGGCCTTCAACGTGATGGAGGACGTCGGGTACGACAAACGACACCTCGTGGTCTCCGGCCTCCTGTCCGCATTCCGCAAAATCTGGGTGGACGCCTGGAGCGCGCGCATGGAGTACATCCTCTCCAACACCCTGCTGGCGCTGCTCGAGTACCCCGGCTCGACCCTGCTCGACGTCAACCGGCTCCTCATCAACAAACACTTCCGCAAGAAAGTGGTGGACAACGTCAAAGACCCGATTGTAAAAAGCTTTTGGGTGGATGAGTTTGCCAACTACACCGACCGCTATACGCAGGACGCCACGCCCGCGATACAAAACAAAGTGGGGCAGTTTACCAGCAACCCCTTGATCCGCAACATCGTGGGGCAGGCCAAGTCCTCCTTCGACATCCGCCGCCTGATGGATGAAAAGAAGATTCTGATTATTAACCTCTCCAAAGGCCGCGTGGGCGAGGTCAACGCGACGCTGCTGGGCTCGATGCTCGTCACTAAAATATATTTGGCGGCGATGTCACGCGCCGACGTGCCCGCCGACGTGATGAAGGGACTGCCCAACTTTTACTTTTACGTGGATGAGTTCCAAAACTTTGCCAACGAGAGCTTCTCCGACATACTCTCCGAGGCGCGCAAATATAAACTCAACTTGATTATTACGCACCAGTACGTCGAGCAGATGGAGGAAGAGGTGCGCGACGCGGTCTTCGGCAACGTGGGCACCACGGTGGCCTTCCGCGTGGGGCCGTTCGATGCCGAAACGTTAGAGACTATTTTTGAGCCGCAATTTACGGCGACCGACCTGGTCAACCTCGGCTTTGCGCAGATATACCTCACATTGATGATAGACGGCGTGGGCAGCCCGCCGTTTAGCGCCACGACGCTCCCGCCGTTTGACCCGCCGCCCGAGCGGCACGTCGAGGAGGTGCTTGCCGCGTCGCGCGCAACCTACGGCATGCCGCGTGCGGAGGTGGAAAAGATAATAGACGAGTGGCAAAAGAGCGACCCGGCCCCGGAGCTCACCAAGCCTAAGTTTGAATTCCGCCCCGACGGCTCACGCATCCCGCCGCGTGTAGTAAAAGCCCCGGCAAAAGTTACGCCGCCTCTCCCTACGCCTGAAGTTGTCGCTCCGGTGAGCGAAGAAAAGCTGCGTCCGCGCGCGCCGCTGCGCCCCCACACCAACCAAGTTGGTGTGGGGGCAAGCCCCGTAGCAACAAAAAAACAGGAAACAAAAGAGCCCGAGCGGCCTCCTCTTGAGGGGCCCAAAAGCTTGCGCGAGGCGCTGGCGCAAGTAACTAAGAGCGCCCCGCCTCAAAATCCGCCGGCCGACGGAGAACTCTCGCCCGAGACGTTGCGGCAAATGTTAGATGTCGAAGAACCTAAAGACACTTCCTAATTATTTTGCCGCGTTTACGCTGTTGGCGGCCATTGTGTGGGCGCCACTTTTGCATGCCGCCGCGCTTGTAAATATCAACACCGCTGATCAAGCGGCGCTCGAGACTTTGAACGGCATTGGTCCGTCAAAAGCGCAAGCGATCATCAGCTATCGCACGCAAAACGGCCCGTTTGCAAACATCGAGGATATCATGAACGTGAGCGGCATAGGGACGGCGACGTTTAACGGCATCAAAGACTATATCACCGTCGGTGACACCGGTACGACCCAAACCACAACAACTGCGACGACGAACAATACGCAGACTCAAACTGAAACTGAAACACAAACGCAAGGCTCTGCGGCGGGGCCGCCCGCGCTCACGGTGCGCATCACAACCGATGCCCGCGCGACGGCCGGTGCGGGCTCGTACTTTTCGGCAACGGCGTATGGTACGGAAGGCTTGCCGCTCCCAAACCCGCGCTTTATCTGGAATTTCGGCGACGGCACAGCGGCCGAGGGCGCGCGGGTGTTCCACACCTACGCCTACCCGGGCAGGTACGCCGTGTCGGTCACCGCCGCGTACCACTACTCTGCCGGAGTGGCGCGCACCATTGTCGAGGCGGCGAGCGCGGCGGTGTCGCTCGAAGCCGAGGGGGACGGCTCGCTGCTCCTGCGCAGCAATTCTTCCAAAGAAGCAAACATCGGGCTCTGGTCGCTTGTTGATGGGGGGAAGTCGTACGTCATTCCTGAAGACACAATTATTCTTGCGGGCGAGGGCGTGCGCTTTGCGGCCGCTATTACGGGACTTGCGGGTACTCCGGCCTCGGTGCTCCTGTACCCCAATGGTACGCTTGCAGCCGCCGCGTCGGTGGCGCAGGAGTCTCCTCTGCGCGGGGAGCGGGTCGTTGCAAAAAAACTTTCAGCCGCGCCTGCCGCGCCGGAGGATACCCCGGCAGGAGAGGTGTTGGGTGACAGCGACTCTTTGCCTTCTTCGAATAGTGGGAGCGGCTCCACGGCCCTATGGGGCTCTCTGGCCGCTCTGGCGGGCCTTCTGGCTGTTGGGGGTGCCGCGGCGCACTATCTGCGCCCGGGCCGCACAAGGGGAGAAACCCCGCTCACTGCCGAGGAGTTTGATATTGAGTAACCCCGCCGTGTGCGGTAGGGTAATGGCTATGGCACAGAAGACTATTATAGTAACCGGCGGAGCCGGATTTATAGGTTCGCATCTCTGCGAGCGGCTGGCTAAAGACGGCCATAAGGTCATCTCGCTCGACAACTACTTTACCGGCTCAAAAGACAACCACGTTGCGGGGGTCGAATACCGCGAGGGCCACACCAAAGACATTGCAAAACATATCCCCGAAACACCGGACCTTATCTACCACTTGGGCGAGTACTCGCGCGTGGAAGTCTCATTGACCGAGCCGGCGGTGGTCTGGGACCTCAACAAAGACGGTACCTTTGGTGTCGTCGAGTTTTGGCGGCAAAAAAAGTGCAAACTTGTCTACGCCGGCTCTTCTACCAAATTTGGTGACGGCGGTTTGGGGCGTGCGCAAAGTCCGTATGCCTGGAGCAAAGCCAGCAATACCGAGTTGGTGCAAAATTATGGGAGATGGTACAGCCTGCCTTATGCAATAACGTATTTTTATAACGTCTACGGCCCGCGCGAGCGCAGCGGCAAGTACGGCACGGTTATTGAAATATTTAGACAGAAAAAAGTAAAAAACGAGCCGCTCACCGTCAACTCGCCTGGCACGCAGAAACGCAACTTTACCCACGTAGATGACATTGTCGGCGGTCTGCTCTTGGTCGGGGAAAAAGGTGAGGGGGATGAGTTTGGTTTGGGCGCCGAGGAGTCGTACTCCATCCTTGATATTGCCCGCATGTTTGGTGGCAGGATGGAAATGCGGCCGGAGGTACTTGGGAACCGTATGAATGCGACGCTCGATACTACCAAAAGCCAGGGGCTCGGATGGAGCGCTCAATGCAAGCTGTCCGACTATATTGCAGAAATCACCCGATGAAGAAAATCCTTATATTTTCGTTGGCTTACTACCCGCGCGTGGGCGGGGCGGAGGTCGCTATCAAAGAGATTACGGACCGGCTCGGTTCGGAATATTCGTTTGACCTTATTACCGCCCGGTTTAATCGAACTGCGCTCCGCCAAGAACGTATGGGGGCGGTTATGGTACATCGGCTAGGAGTTGGTGTACCGCTTCTTGATAAATTCTGGCTACCGTGGGGCGGGGCCTTGTACGCTCGAGCGTTGCACAAAAAGCACGCATATGACGCTTGGTGGTGCATGATGGCGACGTTTGGAAGTGGCGCAGCATATCTGGCAAAAATAATTTTTCGAATTAGGGTGCCGATCGTACTCACTTTGCAAGAAGGGGATTCAGAGGCTCATATACGATACCGCTGGGGCGGACTTATTGGACTTTCGTGGTGGCTCGCTCTACGCCGGACGCAGATGCTTACTGTTATTAGTTCGT
>Ga0209518_1004549_pt1 | contig 11035 bp, 18 predicted proteins | sample RifGroB1_FD_183993 | JGI IMG/M metagenome (GOLD analysis project Ga0209518, IMG submission 183993) | Groundwater microbial communities from Rifle, Colorado, USA - Groundwater B1 (SPAdes) (version 2) | ecosystem: Environmental > Aquatic > Deep subsurface > Groundwater | place: Rifle, Colorado... | reverse complement strand
GAACAAATTTTAGAGGACTACGCAAAACCTTTTATTGTTTTGAAAAAACAAAAGAGTGCGAGGGCAAAAAGTAAACAATAATTTAATTGCCACTAACGGTTGCGGGCTTAATGCTGTGGCGATTAAAAGCACTGCACTATCCCCTACCACAAACGATAATTAATGCAAGAAACTATGATATACGACAAACCGCCATAGCATTTAAGCCCGTGTTATCAGAAGGAGGGATTATCTCCCGAAACCCTGCTACGAAGCACGAAAGAAAATAAATAAAAAGTTTTTAGGGAGGGTTTTTAATTTAATCATTTAACAATTAAAATAAAAAATAAAATGGACGAAGAAAATAAAACTATCTGGGCTTGGGTTCGCAACATTGGCTTATCCATACTATTTTTAGTAATTCTGTTTATGACAGGATGTCCACAATACAATGTGTATCAGCAACGAAAAGACGGTGAGGCACAATTAGCACACGCAACATCCTCAAGGGAAATTGCAGTTGCTGAAGCAAAAGCAAAAATGGAAAGTGCTTCACTGCTTGCACAAGCCGATACTATAAGGGCTCACGGAGTTGCTGCGGCAAATAAAATAATCGGTGCATCATTGAAAGATAATCCCGAATACTTGCAATGGCTCTGGATTGACCACATAGAAAAAGCCAATGTAATTTATATTCCAACGGAAGGGAATTTACCAATTATGGAAGCAGGAAGATTGGGAAATAAGCAACCAGTGGAACAGAAGTAATCATTTGTTTTCATTAAGAGCGGTGGCAAAAACTTTTTATTTATTTTCTTCCTCAATTAACCGATGAAAGTCAATACGAAGAACTGCCGCCCTCTTTCTGATAACGCAAAAGTGCTTAAAGAAGGCGGGCTAAATTGCTCCATACTTTCAAATTAAACTAAAATGAATAGAATGTACCAAACAACCAAAATGTCCCGACACCCGCTTTCTTTTAAGCAACATGTTATGTGGTGCGTGGGCTTGTGTGGTTGCCTCTGTAAAAAAAGTAATAATTATTTTTAGAAGGGATTTTAACTTTTTTAACAAATAACAAGATGACTAAAAACGAAATAATTACAAAACTTGCCAATGCTGGGATAACCCAATTAAGAAATGGTGAATCTGTTGGCGATGCTCTTAGATATGTTGAAAAAGAAATTCCTTTTAGAAAAGGGCATATAGTTGGAAGAGATAAGAATGAAACTATTTTTCTTAATAACAAGGAGGCATTTTCAAAATGTTTTACTCGACCTAATCTTATTGATGAAGATATTAACACAATTCCATCAGAGGTTTTAAATAAACTTGAAGATTGGCGAGAAAATAAAAACGAAATTGGCGTATTGCAACCATGCCAATATTGTGGCGTTGCTATGCGGTGTGATGAAGAAGGGCAATATGAAATATTCACTTGCGAATCGGGAGATTGCGGAAATTCTGCAATATGGGATAACTGTATGTAATTTTTTATGTGCGGGTGGAAAAATAATTATTACTTTTTTTATTGCACATAACAATTAACTTTTGCACTTGCAAAACATAACTATCTATGCCACAAAGCCAAATCGAGTGCCGAATATTTTTCACGTTGCACAAAAAACCAAAGAAAACAATGCACGATTCTTTCCTCACATACTGCCGGAGTATGCGCAGGCAAAAGGTATATTTCAAGCCAGATTTTAGAAAATTCCAAACTAAATTTTTAACCTATATTTATGAAAAAAATAAGCAGTAACGAGGTTCTTTTTTGGCATATCGCCAAAAGCGAAACAGAGGGACAAATATCTCACCGATTAAATATTCGGGTCGAAGAGGTTGTCGCCCGAATAAAAGAAGCCAGGAACAATTACCGGCTTGTGAAAAAGTTTGAGAAGTGGAGGAATATCGTGTCGGGTGGTAAAATCAATCATTTCCCGCAGGGGTCTAATTTTAGGAAAACCAACGACTGGTCATTCCATGAGCAGCTGGAGTACGCTGGGATTACATGGGAAAGAATTAAAATTTTGAATAAAAACTTTAACAAAATAGGAGGGTGGTGTGCGCAATGAAGATCAAATATATTTACAACTCGGCCAATGGCTGCAATCCCAACATCCTAAGATTCCTTTTCATTTCGATCTGGGGAGCGGAGGGGTGCTGACCGTTGGCATGGCAACCCGGAACAAGCGGATGAATCCGATCACAGGATGGCCGGACTTCTGTTTGCCGGTAAAAAGGGGGGATTACTCAGGGCTATGGATTGAAATTAAAACGGATGACGAGGTTTTAATCCGGCCGAAGGATGCGAAAAAGATTTTAAAGGATGAAACGAAATTGCGACTAAAAGGGGATTGGTTTAACGACCATATAGAAGAACAGGCTGAAATGCTATCAGAGTTAAGGAAGCAGGGCTTCTGTGCCGTTTTTGGTGTTGGTTTTGATAACTGCCTTAAAATAATTAATGAATATTTGAAATCATGACAAACTATGACCATTTATGCGAGGACACCTACACCTGCGGCTGCGGCTGGAAGGGGTGCTTTTGCAAGACAGAATCGGAAACCGGCCAGGGGGCAAGTGGAAAACAGGAATATCGCCAACTTTGCCCGGATTGTCGGCAAATACTCTCCATCACAACAATGACAATTACCACGAACTGTTCGTTTTTTGGGGAAACAATAATGGATCTATGAGGCCCCACCGGAGTTCTGATACCGCAAAATGGGCGTTGTTTTTCGCCCTGATTGCTTGTTTGATGAGTTTTGTTTGTATGCTAAAACTATTTTTCTGAAACCGCTAAACGACACCAAAAGAAAACATTTTTGTATGGGAGAATTTTCAAAAATATCTTGGACTGACCACACTTTTAATGCGTGGATTGGATGCACAAAGGTATCGCCAGGGTGCAGGTTTTGTTATGCAGAAGAATTTGCAAACAAATACAATTTCGCAAAGTGGGGAACTGCTCCGCGATATTTAACTGCGGATAGCACTTGGGCAAAACCTTTGGCTTGGAATAAGCGAGCAGAGAAAGAAAAAATCCGTTATCGTGTTTTTTGTTCTTCTCTTTCAGATGTAATGGAGGATAATCCTGAAGTTGAACAATGGCGAAAAAGATTATTTGAATTGATATTACAAACTCCGCACTTGGACTGGCTACTACTCACAAAGCGATCTGATAATTATTGGAAGTTCTTTCCTGAAAATTGGTTATGCAACTTTCCAAAGAACATTTGGATAGGATATACTATCTGCACTCAAAAAGAATATGACGAACACTACGCACATTTTCGGGACTTCCAAATATTTACAAAGGCAAGTATTTCATTTATATCTTTTGAGCCATTGTTACAACCAATCATTCTAAAATTGGGTGCGCCTGACTGGTCAATCATTGGCGGGGAAAGTGGCTTTTTGAAAAATGCAAGAGAAATGAATTTGGCTTGGGTGAAAAGTTTAATCGGACAAATACAAGCAATGAATGATAAGAAGCACCATATATTTTTCAAACAAATGGGAAGCCACTTAGCAAAGAAATTAAATATGCAGGATAAAAAAGGCGAGACAGGAATTGATAAACTTCCTCCCGCTTATGATTGGTTGCAACTTCGGGAGATTCCTAAAGTTGAAATTAAAGAAGAACAAAAAACACTTTCATTATTCTAAGCGCGATGGCAAAAATGTTTTCTTTTTTTCTCGTCAATGATAGTAGAATGTTTCCAACGAAGCGATACCGCTAGCTTGCCTATACCGGTTTGCAGCTTGCAGAAGTGCGGGATTACGGAGAACAAATTTTTAATTTAACAACAAAATTATGAGCGAAGAACAAAACATCAATGAACCACAAAGCCCCGCATTTTTGCAAGGTGCTGTTATGTGCAGGGCGGGTGAGAATATTGGAATTAAAGACGCAAACGGAAACGATATTTTTGTAGGCTCGGTAATAGAGTTTAACAAAGAACTTTTTCTCATTAAATGGTCTGATAAACAAAAACAATTTGTTGCAAGAAAAGAACCATTGAAAGGGCAAAAGATGAGCTGGAGAGATATGAAGTGGATAGAGAAACTTGCTGATAAGTACATCAAGATGGTTGGAACAATACTATTTGATGAAACAATGAGAAAAAGGTTCGATGGTGTGTATAGGTAGCCTTGCACATAACAACTGGATTGCCGCCATAATACCAAGGGAGGGTGTGGAAATCTGTTAATATCTTTTCCCATGAAAGGTTTTTTTATTCAAAAAAAAGAAATAATATTGCAGTGTGAAAACTATTCAAATGCTACGGAATTCCCAAAAAAATATAAGCCCGAACACAGGGAAATTAAGAGAGACACTCCTTTCGTAGCATTAAGGTTTTCCACTCTTTTAATCACTTGTTAGTAGGGCTAATTTATATAATGCTACAATATGAATATCCTCGAAAAAGAAATTGAAGATTTAATTTGCGATTGCTTAGATCGCGATGTATCTATTTTAAGAAAAAGGGGGTTGACAGTATACCCTTATTATATTAGACAACTTGAATTGGGAAGTTATGGAATAGCAGATATTGTTACGTTTGAAAAATACGGGAGTACATTATATGTTAAAATTTTTGAATTAAAAAAAGAAATTATAGATACCAATACTTTAGTTCAAGCAGCAAAATATGCCAAAGGAATTGATAGAATGTTAAAAAATTATAATATTGGGAATCATGGCATAGTATATTCTTTTGCATTAATAGGTAAAACAATTCAACGTAATGGAGATTTTGTTTTTTTATGCGATATGTTAAATATTGATTTATATACATATTCTATTGATATGGAATATGGTGTAATTTTCAATAAGGAATGTAATTTTCATCATATTAAAGAAACTACTGGTAAATTTAATAAAAAACAAAAAAACTACATACTAAAATCATTTTATGGAGAGAGATATTTAGATGCTGATGAGAATTTAATATTTTAATTATGGCAAAAAGGCTCACAGATACTGAAATTTGGGACAAAGAATGGTTCATGGCACTCAATCCTAAACTAAAGTGCTTTGTTAAGTTCGTAAGAGATAAATGCGATTTAGCTGGCGTTTGGTCTCCAAATTACAATTTATCTTCAATCTATATTACCGAAAAAGTAACCGAGGATGAATTGTTAAAAATTGATAACGGAAATCAGTTTCAAAAATTGCCTAATGGGAAAATTTTTTGTTGTGGATTTATTGATTTCCAAAATGGAGAATTAAAAGACAGTTCGCCAATTCACAAAAAAATATTATCAATTTTAAATAGTCATTGTATAGGGTATATATACCCTATGGATAGAGCAATAGTAATAGTAAAGGAAGGAGTAGGAGTAAAAGGGGGTACGGGGGAAAAACAAACTCCCCGATTTGAAAATGAAAAAGAATTAAAAAACAGTTTTACATGGTTAGAATTTAATTGCCGGAATGCCAGAATTGATTTAAACAAGTGCAATAAATATCTTGATCAGTTTATTTTAGAGCAACGAGCAGCCGAAAATTTTGAACATCGAGAATTAGGCGACCTGAAAAGCCATTTTCCAAAATGGTTAAAAATAGAACTTGAAAAACAAAAAAAATCTGAGCCTTATACCGGAAAAGACACAGGCATTTACATGGGAAAAACAAAATGAACGACCGAATAAGAAAACAATTACCATTGGATATTGCTTTTAATTCAGGCAAATTGCCACCATCAGCAATTGATCTTGAGGAGGCCGTCCTTGGGGCTTGCCTCATTGATAAAGATGGCATAACAGAAGTAATTGATATTATTACGCCTGAAAGTTTTTACAAAGAGGAACACCAAAGAATCTTTTCCGTAATTGTAAATTTGTTTCATAAAAGCCGGCCCATAGATATACTCACTGTGACGGAATCTTTAAAAACAAATGGAGACTTGGATTTTATAGGTGGTCCCTTTTACATATCGCAGATTACAAGCCGGATTGCATCTTGTGCGCATGCGGAATACCATGCCCGAATAATTCAACAGAAATTTATTGCCAGAGAAATGATTCGGATAAGTTTAGAAACTATTCACGATTCTTTTGACGAGACAACCGATATATTTGAACTTTTGGATAAGTCGGAATCAAATTTATTTGCGATTGCGAATTTCACCGGCAACAAAATGGCTACCGGTTATAATTCGCTCATGGCATCGGCAATAAGTGATATTGAACGTATAAACAACCGTAAAGGTGAATTGACAGGAGTTCCTTCCGGTTTTACAGCCATTGACCGGATAACAAATGGGTGGCAGGCGCCGGATTTGATTATTATTGCAGCAAGGCCGGGGATGGGTAAAACTGCAATGGTGTTATCCTTTGCAAAGAACGCTGCAATCTTTAAACGGCCAACGGCAATATTTTCTTTAGAAATGTCGGAATCTCAATTAATGCGGAGATTGATTTCTATCGAAACGGGGATTCCGCTCTCAAAATTAAACAAAGGAGGCTTGGATAATGCTGATTGGGATTTGATTAATCTTAAAATAAGGCCTGATTTGCCATTATTTATAGACGATGGGGGTACACTGTCAATTTTGGATTTCAGGCGAAAGGCACGCAAATTAAAGGCAGAAAAGAAGGTAGAAATGATTATCGTTGATTATTTGCAGTTGATGACCGTTTCCGGGAAAAGGGATAACAAGAATCGTGAGCAAGAGGTTTCGGAAATAGCCCGGGGGCTAAAGTCTGTTGCCAAAGAACTGAATATTCCGATAATAGCATTATCACAATTGAGCCGGAATGTAGAATCCAGGGCTGGAAAGAAACCAGCCTTGGCCGACCTCAAGGAATCAGGCGACATAGAGGCGGCAGCCGATATTGTATGTTTCATTTTCCGGCCCGGATATTATGACAAGGAAAATTCAGATTTAATGGGTTGGGGTTTTTTTATGATTGAAAAACATAGAAACGGAGCACTTGCAGAAATAAAAGTCAAGTGGGAGGATTATTTGACCAAGTTTTCAGATTGGAATGATTGGCAGCCCAACCCGACCGATTATTCAGAGCCGAAACCCTTTTAACCAATGACAAACTTTGACATAGGCCCCTTCCAGATGAACGTTCGATTCACCGCTAAGAAGGATGGCAACCTGTATGAAGTATTCGGGCAGTGGTATGAGGGGGAGAAACGAATGCTGCTGGTGGGGGAGGTTCAACGGCTCACGGAACCGGGTTACGAAGGGATAACTATTTCAGCGGTAGATTTGGAAGCAAAACTTTCGTCCGGGGCTGTTGAAATCAATAAACCAAAAAATTATTCTCTTTGAATATCAGCAAGTTAGCCATCATTTGAAAAAATAATTGATAAAATATTAGGTTTTTCAAAATACTCGTTGTATATTTGTTCCGTGGTTGTAATTCAGCAATCACTTAAAAACAAAACAAAATGAAAACAAATTTTGAGAAAAGACAACAGTATGCAAGTGAAGTAAACAAAAACAAGTCCCTGTTTCAGGTTTACGGAATGGACAAAAATGGAGCAAACATTCTTTATGAGAATTGCCAAATCGCAGGCGATGACAACGGGCTGGGTTTTGCACAAGCGTTAGATTGCTACAATTCTATTCAATTAGAAAATGAAGGGGACAGCAAATATTTGACAGTTCAGATAATTGATGAAGATGGAAACTCTTTATTTTCACAAAACCTTTTGGAAGATGAAAAATAAAAAAGCAGGTGGAAAAAGAAAAGGTGCTGGTCGCAAAAAAGCGGCTGACCCAAAAAGAACCATAACAATCTATGTCGAGCAATCGGTCATAGATAGCTTCACCGGCATCGATGTAATGAAATCTGAAATTTATGCGTTTTTAAAAAAGCGTGGGTTGCCTTAAACCCGATGTTAGCAGTAGTATTATTTAACCTTTTGAGCGTAAGAATTATTAACCAATAAATACAAATAAAATGACAGAACAATTAAGACAATGGATTGCTGATTACGATAGCGGAAAGGCAATGGAAAGCGTAAAAATGGGTGGCATATCAGAAGAGTATGAAGCCGCCATACAGGAATGTGCTATTGAAACAATACGCAACCTACAAATGATAGCACTGCCCGAAGACAAAGAAGCATTTGGGGCAGCTGTGCAAGTGGCTGCCGATGCTGCTGTGGATTTGCTAAATGATGAGTGTGGATTTTCAGGGGCGCAAGTTGGAGCAGCAAAGAATATGGCGGCTGTGTTTTGGAGGCAGACACCAGCGGTAGGAATTGCCAAGATGAAAGCACAAGACCCGAAAAGAGTAATCACAATTCGTAAAGGCGAAAATGGTAAAGTGTGCGTTGGCGGTTAAATAATATTACTGCTAACGCAAAAGTGCTTAATGCAGTTTGCGTGTCAGGATTAGCGAAGGTGAAATTGCATTTAAGCAACCTGTTATGCGAGTGTGTTGCCTGTGTGTCGGCTCGTTTTTATTTATTTTTAAAACTTTTAAGAGGGGATTTTTATTTTGTTAATAACTTTATTTGGTAGTTCTGTAACTTCTCCGTATATTTGCCGTATAAATAATTAAAACATAAACAAAATGAAAAATCAAAATTGGTATGTATCGGCAAATGTTCAGCAAGACAATGATACTATGCTGTTCACAAAAAGAGTAAAGATTGAGAACCTGAAAATGGACAAGGACAGAACCATTGCACACATTGACGGGGTAACATTGGAAGAAGCGGAAGAAGTTGCAAATGCAGTTTCTCTTATCCCGACAATGATTGCAGAGTTCACTTACATTAGTTTGCATCTTGGAGATTTAGAAGGCGAAAGAGAACTAACCCACTCTGAAAAGGTGATGCTTGACAGGGCTAATCAAATGCTTGAAAAAATAAAACCAGTAACAGCATGAAAAGAGTAGAAACCATTTTGGAAGAAGCAGATTACTCTGCTTACGAAAAAGCATCAGCCGAAGAAGGTAGAAGTATGCGACTACAAACTCAATTCTTAATTCGTAATTTCTTAATTGAGCGTGGGCAAAAAAAAATAAAAAAGAAGAAAACGAAATGACCGCTAACGTCCGTGTGTTTATGTCAGGTTTGCTTTTCGCAAACTTGTATTAAATACAATGTTTGCTAACAATTAACTTTTGCACTTTGCCAAATTAAGCAACTAATAATCAGCCATTTAAAAAGTTCCGAATATTTATGAAAATTGAAATCAAAATATTCCAGGGGGGCAAAAGACCGTCACACCTCCATAGCTTCAGGAACCGCCACGATGCTATACATTGGCTTGAGTGCTTCCAGCCAGCCCCGAAGCCCTACAAAAGCCATCCCCGGAAAGTAAGGGTATTAGAATCCCAGCAGGTGCTGAGAAGGGTCTGCGGGATTACTTTCGGGGATGGAGAACATTTCAAGTTGGGATAATTTATTATCTTTGTCCCATGAAAACTTTGAAGGTCAAACTTTCTGCGATAAAACACTTGTGTCCACCCCGTGAAGCAAGTAGCCCAAGCGCAAGAAAACCAACCAAATAGAAAAATGGCAAAATCAACAAAATCAACGCTATTCACAAAAAAAAAGGATGCGTTCATTTCCGCTTACAAAAAATCATTCGGGAACATTACGCAATCCTGCGAGGCTGTTGATATTGATAGGGGAACGTATTATCACTGGCTTGAAAAATATCCCGCCTTTAAAAAAGAGTTGGAAGCAATACAACCGGAAGAGAGGTTCATTGATTTCTGCGAGAGCAAACTATCACAGCGGATTAATGCCAACGATACCACAGCAATAATATTTGCACTCAAGACCAAAGGCAAGAAGCGGGGCTATATTGAGCGGCAAGAGATAACCGGCAAGGATGGCGACAGACTAATACCCACCCTTGTTTCCTACGTAGAAAATTCGGAGCAACAAAAGCTGATTGAAAATGAATGAATCACAACCGCGCCTTTTGGGATTTAATTGAAAATAAAGACGTTCCTATCTTAGTGCTTGAAGGGGGTTCGGGGTCCTCAAAAACTATTTCCATCCTTCAGCGGATCATCCGCAGGGCTATCAAAAATCAGGGTACAATTACATCCGTAGTTTCCGAAACACTGCCGCAGTTAAAAAAGGGAGCCATGCGGGATTTCTTTAAAATTCTGGAAGAGGAAAAAATATACGATATAAACTTTCACAACCAATCAGACCGGATTTACTCTTTCGGGAAGAGCAAAGTTGAATTTTTTTCTGCCGACAATATGACCAATGTATTAGGAGGTAGGCGCGACTATTTATTTATCAATGAAGGGATACGGTTAAACTGGGACACAGCCTATACCCTGATGAGATATACAAACATTCAAAGTATCGTGGATTTCAATCCGGTTTATGAATTTTGGGCGCATACTGATTTGCGGCAGATGGATAACGTTAAGTGGTTCAACTATACTTTCAAAGATAATAAGTACCTGCCCGAAATGCAGCGCAAATTATTACTTGAAAGGGCTAGGACGGATAAGCAATTTGAAAGGGTATTTGTTTATGGATTGGTTGGCAAAAGGGAGGGACTTATCTATCCAGACTACACCCTCGTTGATACCTTCCCTCCTGAAATTGATTATTGTTATGGATTAGACTTTGGATTTAATCACCCGCTGGCTTTAATAAAAACCGGCAAAATAGATAATCAATTATTCTGGGAGCAGATAATCTACCGGTCTGGAATGATACCCTCGGATATTATTAACTCCCTTAGAACCGTAGTTCCTGAAAAGAAAAAAGAAATCTTTGCTGATCCATCCCGGCCCGATCTAATTGAATTAATTTACCGGGCAGGGTTCAACATTAAAAAAGCAAACAACAATGTTGATGAAGGGATTAGTGGCGTGAAGAATTATTTTATCAACATTACAAAAGAGAGTACCGATGTTATAAATGAAATCAGGCAGTATCACTGGAAGGTGGATAAGAATGATAAGCCGTTGGATGAACCTGTAAAAATCGCAGACGATTCTATGGATGGAGGCAGGTATGGTACTATGGGACTGGCCAAGACAAAGATCACCCCCGCTCGCGTATCAGTGCCCGAGTTAAAAAGGAGAGGAAATTAAATTT
>Ga0209518_1004547_pt1 | contig 11043 bp, 12 predicted proteins | sample RifGroB1_FD_183993 | JGI IMG/M metagenome (GOLD analysis project Ga0209518, IMG submission 183993) | Groundwater microbial communities from Rifle, Colorado, USA - Groundwater B1 (SPAdes) (version 2) | ecosystem: Environmental > Aquatic > Deep subsurface > Groundwater | place: Rifle, Colorado... | reverse complement strand
TAAGGTTTATCTTTCAGTCATCAATAAAGAAAGAGCCTTAAGTTACGGAGGTAAATGCGTGGAAGTGGTGCCCCACATTCCACTGCAAATTATTGAAGACATAAATGCTGCTGCAAAAAAGGATAAAGCAGAAATAGTATTGGTGGAGATAGGGGGAACTGTTGGAGAATATCAAAACATTCTTTTTTTGGAAGCCATTCGCTTTTTGAAATTGAAGCACCCCAAAAATGTTGTTACGATTTTGGTTAGTTATCTTCCGCTACGAAACAACGACAATGAGTTAAAAACCAAACCAACCCAATATGCAGTGCGAACGCTCAACTCAACAGGAATTCAACCGGATATAGTTTTGGCTCGCGCCTCAGTTCCGTTAGATCAAAAAAGAAAAGAGAAAATCGCCATCAACTGTAACCTTGAGGTGGAAGACGTAATTTCTGCTCCTGACGTGAACGATGTATATGAAGTACCACTGGAGCTAGAAAAAGCACATATAAGTAAACGCATTCTTGCAAAGTTTGGATTGAGAGCCAGAAAAAAAGACTTGAAAGAATGGTCCGCCCTAGTACGCAAGATCAAGAGACTCAAAAAGACCGTGAGAATAGGTATCGTAGGTAAGTATTTTGGCACTGGGAATTTCATACTCACAGATTCATACCTTTCAGTTATAGAGTCGGTGAAGCACGCTGCCTATGAAATGGGATACAAGCCTAAAATTGACTGGATCGATGCGGGCCACCAAGGATCCCTTAGTAAATATCATGGCATTATCGTCCCTGGTGGATTTGGGGGTAGAGATATCGAGGGGAAGATAAAGGCTATTAAATACGCTAGGGAAAAGAAAATCCCATTCCTAGGTCTTTGCTATGGCATGCAGTTGGCCACCATCGAATTTGCTAGAAATGTAGTCGGAATGCGAGGGGCAAACAGTACGGAGATAGACAAGAAAACCAAATATCCAGTAATAGATGTGATGCCCGAGCAGGTAGAAAAGCTCAAAAAGGCCAGCTATGGGGGCACAATGAGACTGGGTACGTATCTGGCCGTCCTCCGCGAGGGAACCATAGCCAGGAAGGCATATGGAGTAAGTAGGATTTCAGAACGCCACAGGCACCGATATGAGGTAAATCCAGAGTACATAGAAAGGCTTACTAAGAAAGGCCTGGTCTTCTCTGGTAAGTCTCCAAATGGGATTTTGATGGAAATAGCTGAGCTACCCCAAAATAAGCACCCATTTTTCTTGGGAACCCAATTTCACCCAGAGCTAAAATCTCGTCCCTTGTCTCCCCATCCTCTATTTAGGGAATTTATCAAAGCTGCTTTAGCAAAAAAGGGTAGGTGATATAATGCGGGTATGTTAGTTACACTCTATGGCGCCGATTCATATAGGCGCCTTAGAAAGCTGAAAGAGATTGTTGATGTATATACCTCGAAGCAGGGTAGCTTTTCTAGGGAACGATTTCCCCTTATAGAAAAAGAAGATTTTGATAACTTAAAAAGATTTCTTTCTGGGCAATCTATGTTTAGTGCCAAGAAATTGGTTATCCTAGATGAACCATTTGAATTTGAAGACACAAAAACCCTCAAAGAACTTCTCAAGGAATACAAAGACGATGAAGATACTACTATTCTGATCAATACAACCAAAAAGCACCCAGCCCCATTCAAGTTCATTGAAGAAAAGCCCAATAGGTTTGAGGACTTTCCCCTACTCAAAGGAAAAGACCTAACAACTTTTATTAAGAGAGAAGCTGATAGATGGGATATTTCATTAAACACGAAAGAGATAGAATCTATCGCAGATTCTTTGGGTTCAGACACATGGAAAATTGCTACTGAGTTGGAGCAAATAGCGCTAAAGAAATCAAAAAAACTTAATGCGAAAGATTTTACTACCCAAGCAGAATACTTCCCTAGTCTAAATGCCCTAAAGCGAGGCGCTAGCGTTGGCGAGAGATTAATAGCCCTTGAGAAACTAATTGGTGAACGAGGAGATGATCCCGCAAGGATCTTTAATGGTTTAGCATATCAACTAAAAAACGCCGATGAGGCGCAGATGTATGCAGACTATGATGTTGCAGTAAAAGCAGGAAAACTAGAATACGAAGAAGTGTTATTTGCTATAGCCTTGGGATTAGAGTTTAACCCTCTGGATTAGGGGCTACTGGTACGTTTGCCTTAACGAGTCTTTTGCTGAGACGAGACTTTAGTCTGGACGCTCTCCCCTTCTTAATTAAGTTAATACGAGCAGCTTTATCAAGCTTTTTGAATACATTAGGGAGCTTACCGGCTGCGCCTGTAGTATCCCCAGATTCAACAGTTTTTTTGTAATCTTTAATAACACTCAAAAGCTCGCGCTTTTTTCGCAGATTTAATACTTCTTTTCGCGCACTTTTCCTAAGAGCCCTCTTGGCCGCATTTGTGTTTGGCATTGGTGGTTAAGTATGTAGTTTTTGGTATTTCAGGTCAAGCTCAAATAATTCAATGGGGATGTAATCATCTGGGGAGTCCTGAATTGTAGATTAAGCATGTCTTCTAGATTAGCCTAGGAAAGATATGTAGATCAGAGCGCAAACCTTGTTATAATTAAAGTGTTCTACGGCGTAACACTAAAAAATATGCAAGCCGTGTAAAACAACAAACATGTTATACAGAAAATTAACCTACGAATATGTAAGGGGATTAATAGAGGGGGAGGGAACATTCACTTTTAGCACCTATAAAGCCAAAAAGAGAAAAGTACCCGCCTTTGTCTTAAGAATGAGTGCAAGAGACACAGCCCTAATAGAAGGCGTTGTAAAAACATTGGGACTAGATAGTAGGGTATATGTATATAATCACCAAGGACACGACGGCCATCAAAGACAACCTCAAGCAATGTTAATAGTGAGAGAGCTGGGAAATCTAAAAAACATAATAGTTCCCTTCTTCTACAATCAATTAGCTGGCAATAAAGCTTTTCAATTTGAAGATTGGCTTGAAAGTATAGGACATGATCCATGGGTTCCGGAGAGTTATAAGACAATCTATCGTCTCCACAAAAATGGATATTACAAGAAGAATCCTAAATTTTTGTAATCCTTGTAAAACAACAAACACTTTTAAAAACAGAATGGCTCAACCATGCGATTATCCGGTATTTTAGAGTTGACAAAAAATGTTTCACATGGCGTGTTAAACACATTTAGTCAACAAGTTATGCGGAAATTTTACATAATTTCCGCATGGTAAACGGTAATGGCAACATATGGCAATTGCCGAATAACCTGTGGAAACTGTGGATTACTTGCCGAAACGCCTTTCTATCTTGGAAAAAAGTGAAATTACAGAGTCAAGGTCTTTGTTGGTAAAAGCGGGCCACATTTTGGGGCTGAAGTGTAAAAGAGCATCTTTTGTATCCCACATCATAAAGCCGGTACTTATGTGGGGGATAGGAGTATCCTCTCCAGTTCGAATTAATAGATCTACTGGCGGGAGATCCTTTGTCCATAAATATGATTTGAGAATTTTGTCAGTTACTTTGCCAATTCCATCTTTGGCCATAGCATTCAAGGCAGAAAGCATTTCTCGATCACCGTTATAGCCAATCAAATAAGTAAGGTGATGCCGCGAGTGGTGTTTTGTTTTTCTTTCCACCTCCTTCATAACCCGCACCGTTTCTTTAGATAGTAGCTTTGCCCATTCGCCAATAAATCTAATGCGAACCTGCTTATCATAAATATCCTTATCAACAAGCGCCTTCTTCGCCCATGATCTATACATCTTTTCATCAAGGAACTTAATTTCCGTAGGAGTACGTTGCGTCAGATTGTTGTACGAGCCCCCCCAAAAAGATATGTGTTTTATTCCAAGATCAATGGCATATTTTGACATCTCCTCAACTCGCTTTGCTCCACGCGCATGGCCATCCCATGGAGGCAACCCACGTTTTTTAGCCCAACGCCTGTTTCCATCAATGATGATAGCAATATGGTTGGGCAAAAGAGATTGATTAGGCATGATTCTATACTGCCCAAAAGAAATTATGTTGGCAAGATATAGTAATATTTTTACTAAATAAGACCCCTAGTACCACCCAAGGTGGTGTCCTGCAAAGAATACAAATAATGCGAGTGAACCCAATACAGTCATTATAATAGCACCCCACAAAGAGCCCGTAATCTTCTTACTATTCACGCCCTTCGCTGCAAAATAAACCAAAAACACAATTGATAGGTAAAGCAGTACAGAAATAATTCCTTTTGATGTCCAATGGTGTCCAGATAAGGATTTAAGCCAATCTTTTAGTGGAGCCTTGAATTCAGCAACGATTGTAATGACCGTTACAAAGAGAATAGCCACCGAAGAAGCGATAGAAGATGCATATATAAGCTTTGGTTTGTCCATAATTTATTTTACTCCCCAACGGGCGGCAGCAGAGATCATAAATCCCATTGCGCCTATTAACAATCCTAAGCCCACCACCAATATCACTAGAATCATGAATACTTTTTTAATATTGAGCTCCTCAAATTTCTTTTTATCTAACATAGCAATAAATAAGGCAGTAAGAGATAGGGGAATGATAAAAAGGAAGATATGTTCTTTGGTTTCCATAATAATATTGTGAGCCCAAGGGGCTAATCCACTTTGGATAATTGGTTTAACCGAGCTGCCATAGTGTTTTACATAGTAATAACCACCAGATAGCCAACTTAAAACAAAAGCGACAACACCAATAATGGCACTTCTGTATAAGCGGGTCTTTCTCCAAGAATCATTTTTTATCTCTCCCAAGAGCCAAAGAAAGGCATCTATCCCTATGATTGCAAAAGCGAGATGCAGTCCAATTAATACGGGCTTACTTAAAAAAATCTCCCACATCTTTATATGGATAGAATTGTATCATATCCCTACTGCGATTATGCCTGAAGGTTCTCCAATCCTTGACACCAAAGTGTGTTAGCAATAATATGGCTCAATCATCGGCAACGGGGCCGATGCCTACGAGGAGAGAGTAGCTATGAGCTTACTCGCCTTAGCCGGGCGGTAATCGTGACCCTCACGGGTCACGAGAACCGCATCCTGTAGGGGGTCCGTAAGCGAACGCCCTTGCAAGCGTAGCGTGTATCGGGCTCAGGTGTGGAGGGGTGCCCCTCTGACGACACCAGTGTGCGACCAACCCGAATGGGGAGTCGCGTCAAGGCTGTCGAGGAGCAAGTTCGGTCGTTGGGAGATGGCTCCTAGCTGGGACGGCAGCGTCCCCTAGACTTTGTCCCACCAGCCACAAGCTGGCAAATGACCGAGGGCACCCCGTCCACATCCTGTACCTTATTGGTTCCTTGAATCCACCCCTAGATGCCTTAGGCATCAATATCACAATCGGAGGATTCACCCCCCCAAGAGCTCTCTCTTGGTCGGTGATTCCTCCACTAGGCTTCATAGATGTGTATCTGTGCTGATGAGCTCGAAAGAGCGAAAGCCACCCTCTAAATATTCTCATAGCATAACCATTGACATAATTCTTCATGTATGATACATTGGCGCTACAAGGTAGGAGCTGTGCTAAAGAAGTAGTCGGGTTTTTATACAGAAGGTCCACTTGGTTGTTTACACAAAGTAATTAATAAACAAAATGGAAGGTAAAATCGCTCGTCTCACCGACCGCGGTTTTGGGTTCATCTCTCGTGAGGGAGAAGAGAAAGATCTCTTCTTTCACGCGAATGAGCTCAATGGCGTAGAGTTCGATGAACTCAAGGAGGGAGACAAAGTGACGTTTGAGATAGCGGATGGTCCTAAGGGACAAAATGCTACCAGCGTTACCAAAGCCTAAGACAAAGCAAAGCACCCGATTGGGTGCTTTTGCTTTTCTGGATATTTTAGTTACGCAACCATTTCCCGTACTGACGTACTAACAGATGTTTTGCTTCCGCGGGTCTTAGCATCAACTCTTTAACAATTTTCTCCATACGTACAGATTGGGATCCTTTAATCAAAATCGTGTCTCCACGAGCAACAATCCCCTTTAGTTTTTCTACTGCATCCAGGGAATTTTCAAAGTGAAAGATGTGCCCTTTATCCATGTCATATTTTTGCGCCTCCTGACCGATCAATTTTGCTTTGTCCCCAACAGTAATTAATATATCTGCCACCGCTCCAGACAAAGATCCTATTTGTCTGTGGGCCCTATCACTTTGTTTTCCAAGTTCTAGCATATCTCCCAAGACCGCAATTTTTCTTTGGGCACGCAGGTCTCTTAATGCTTCAAGTGCTATGCGTATTGAGTCAGGCGAGGCGTTATATGATTCATCTATAAGAACAGACCCATTAACTCCTTCAATAATCTTCCCTCGTCCCTTCTCTCCAGAATATTTACTAAGCGCCTTAGTAGACTCTTCTAGGGTTAGCCCACTCATTAATCCAACTGCTGCGCCTGCAGCGCAGGCCAAAGCATGAGCTTTTCCCAAAACACCCCGTAGGCTCACTCGTGCTGAGTGGTGATCGGTCTTTAAAGAAAAAGAAATTCCCTTAGGAAAGCCACCAACCAAAATGTTTTTAAAATCTTCGATGCGAAGATCAGCTCCTTTCAAAAATCCAAATGTTTTAACCTTCGCCTTGGATAAGTTGCTCATAGCCATAACTCTTGGGTCATCAGCATTCAGGATAACTGCTCCACCCTCTGGCACAGCGCTTACTAATTTGGCTTTTTCCCTAGCTACGTTTTCTGTGGATGCATAAAATTCCGAATGCACGGGGATTTCACCAACGGCTGTTACTACTGCAACATCGGGCTTAGCAATTTTAATTAAATAATCGAGGTCTCCAGGATGATCAGCGGCATATTCTAATATTAGGAATTCCGGATATTTATCATTAGACAAAAATAAAGAGAAAAATCCTTTACTAATAGCCTTGAAAAGAAACCACAATCCTCCGGGAGTTGTGTATTCTCCAATAATTGCTAAAGGAAGACCGGTTTCATTGTTTAGATTTCCTCCAGCCATTCTAACTCGCGCACCAGTTTGGTTGAGAACAGCATAGATTGCGCTTTTAGTAGAAGTTTTTCCAACACTCCCCGTTATGCCCACAATCTTGGGTCTATATTTGCGCAACGTAAACCGCGCAATTAATTTGAGCTTCCAGTTAACTATCTTAAGTAGGAAGTTTCTCATCTGTGGGTGCTGAGGGATTCGAACCCCCGACATCTTCGGTGTAAACGAAGCGCTCTGACCAGCTGAGCTAAGCACCCTCTGTGGGCCAGGATGGACTCGAACCATCAACCGCCAAGGTATAAGCTTGGTGCTCTAACCAATTGAGCTACTGGCCCTCCTGACTTAGCCCAATATAGACTATACCCCCATACTTTTTCAACTGAAAGATAACCTAGAAAGCGGCGGGCTTAAGTTTGAATCCTCCTATGAGCTTCTCGAATTCTTCTTGTTCTATAACTTCTTGTTTAACAAGCATGTCGGCAATAGCCTTAAGGATATTCTTGTTTGAAGAAATAATTTTCTTGGCTCTCTCATGTCCTCGTCGTAGGAAGTTAGAAATCTCTTCGTCTATCTTTGCCGCAACTTCTTCCGAGTAATCTTTTGCATGGCCAATTTCACGCCCCAAGAAAACCACATCTTCGTCTCTGCCATAGGTCCCAGGGCCCAATTTTTCGCCCATGCCATATCTTGTGACCATGAGTTTTGCCAAACGTGTAGCTTCCTGTAAATCACTAGATGCACCAGTAGAAATTTCTTTAAAGATTTCTTTCTCCGCCACATATCCACCCATTGCTACAGCCAAGTCGGCCAAGAATTGAGACTTAGTTTTGAGTCTGCGATCTTCGGTTGGAAGTTTAAGAGTGTATCCTCCAGCACGTCCCCTCGAAACGATGGAAACTTTGTGTACTGGATCGGAGTCTTTAAGTCCCGCAGCAACCAAAGCGTGGCCTGCTTCGTGATAGGCAGTAATCTCACGCTCTTTGTCGGATACCAGCCTGCTCCTTCTGGCTGGACCCAACATTACTTTCTCAATGGAATCATATATATGTACCTGGGACACCTTTTTGTTGCCACGCTGTACAGCCAAGATGGCAGCTTCGTTAATAAGGTTAGCTAAATCGGCACCCGAGAATCCTGGGGTGCGCATAGCAATCTGTTTCAAGTTTACAGACTCATCCAATGGTTTTCCTTTGGCGTGAATCGTGAGTATATCTTCACGTTCTTTAATGTCTGGGAGATCAAGCATCACTCTTCTATCAAACCTACCGGGACGTAAAAGCGCTTGGTCCAGAACGTCAGGACGGTTAGTAGCCGCCAACACAATTACTCGAGAGTCTCTTTCAAATCCATCCATCTCAACCAATATCTGGTTAAGAGTTTGCTCTCTTTCGTCATGCCCTCCACCCAAACCTGCTCCACGTTCTCGTCCTACTGCGTCGATTTCATCTATAAAAAGTATTGAAGGAGCTGCTTTTTTAGCAGTGCTAAAAGCATCTCTAGTACGAGAAGCTCCAACCCCCACAAACATTTCTACAAATTCAGAAGCTGATATGTGGAAAAAGGGAACTCCGGCTTCTCCAGCCACCGCTCTTGCGAGTAATGTCTTTCCAGTTCCAGGGGCGCCCATCAATAAAACTCCCCTAGGTATCTTGGCACCAATGTCCAAGTATTTTTTTGGCTCTTTCAGAAAATCTACTATTTCTTCTAATTCCTGTTTAGCCTCCTTCAACCCAGCGACATCCTTAAAACTTATTTTCTCCTTAAAGTTGGTGAACAAACTTATGTTTGCTCTTCCAAAGGTAAAGGCTTGATTCACGCCACCCTTTGCCTGGCGAAAAATGAAGAAGAAAATGGCAATAAAAATTATTAAAGGCAAAATAGTAGGGATTAATACCCCCATCCAGAAGCGTGCGCCAGATTCATCCTTCGCTTCTATTTGAAGTTTAGATAACTGCTCCGGGGTTGCTCCCAAATTCACCAGTGTTTCCGTTACTCCAACTCCTGATTCTTTTCGCGATATCAGCCTAGTTTCATCTACAAGCTTAACGTTAAGTTCATCGCCAGACACCTCTATTAGAGAAACTTGTCCCTCTCCGATAAGACGGACTACTTCGGAGACACTCACGTTCTCAGGTGCCGTTGTGGGTACTTGGTAGAACAAAGAAAATAGCAGAGCAACAGAAATTAAGATAACTGTTCCCCTAAGAATACTTTTATACAGATTCTTCTCCATCTACCTTCTCTTGAGGTTCTGGGACTTTAGCTTTACCCGCTAATTTTAAGACGATACGCTTCTCAGTTGGTTTCACGGACTCAATATTGAAATTATATTCCTTTCCAGGCTCAAGGTTTTTCTTTAGTTCATCTACGCTTCCAAACTCAGAGACGTGGATCAATCCCATCAAGTCATTAGGAAGTTTTACAAACGCACCAAATGGATTGAGCTTGTAGATTACTCCCTTTACCTGATCGCCACCCTTAAAGTGATCTGCAGCTTTGTCCCATGGATCTTCTTGAAGAGCCTTTAGTGACAAGGAAACCCTACCTTCTTTTATTTCTACTATTTTGGCCTGAACCATATCGCCGATAGAAACCACCTCTTTAGGGTTATCTATCATGTTGTGTGAGAGCTCTGATATGTGAATCAATCCCTCAATTTCGGGTTGATCTGCAAACTTCACAAAAGCACCAAAGTCAGCTACTCCAGATATTATTCCGGGGACAACATCCCCTTCTGCATATTTAGTTAATAGTTCTTTGGCATTCTCCGATCCAATTTCTCTCTCGGAGAAGATAAGCTTATTGGTTCTTGGGTTAAGGCTGATAATCTTTACCTTTATCTCTTGACCGACAAATTTCTTAAGGTCATCAGTTATTTGCTGGCGATCACCGCTTTCGTTTTGAGGATAGTTATCATTGGATAGCTGAGAAGCTGGTAGAAAACCCTGCACCCCATTAACCTCCAATAGAAGTCCTCCAGCGTTGGATCCAACTACCTTGGCGTCAATCATCTGGTCAGTATCTTTAATCTCTTTAAGCTCCTGCCAAGCCTTTTGCTTGCCAGCCTCTACTAGAGAGAGCTCTATAAATCCATCTTGATTCTCGGGGAGTATCACCTTGGCTGTTACCTTGTCTCCCACCTCCAAATTTTTCAAAATACTCTTGGCGTTAATAAGTTCGACACCATAGATCACCCCAGTGCCGATTCTCGGAACATCAAAATACACAGCTTTATTAGCCTTTTCAGTCAAAACTACGCTTACCAATTCACCCTCACGCAAAATAGGCATGAGGCCAGGGTTGTTCTTGAGCATTTGAAACTCTAGACCCTCCTGTTTTTTAATGGATGTACGCATAAATGCAGGGTGGATTATAGGCAAACCACAATTGAAAAGCAATGCCCGTCAGGGTAAAATTAGAGCGATGGTTATAAGTCTTTTGGGGTCATCTGGCGCTAAATGCCAGGTGGCCGATTTTGGTCTAGTTATTGATCCCCCCGCCAAGAAAAGGGGGAATTTAACGCTTCTAACCAGGATCGACTTTACCCAAAAGAACATCATTCCCGAGGAAGACGTTATTAATGGCCCGGGAGAGTATGAAGTTGAGGGAGTAAAAGTTAGAGGAACCAATCTTCAAAAAGAAGGAGACAAGAAGGAAGGCAGGACCGCCTATTCAATCCTGTTCGATGATATTCGCGTGGGGGTGGTATGTGCCCTCGCTAATAAAATGGAAGATGGGGAGATAGACTCATTGGGAGAGCTAGATATATTACTTATAGATGTTGAGGGATCAACGTTGGGGATCAAAGACATCTCCTCTTTGGTGAAAAAGATTGATCCGAGCATTGTGATCCCACTAAGCGATAAAGGTGCTAAGAGAATTTTGGAAGAACTAGGACAAAAAACCTCTCCCGAAGATAAGTTCACAATCAAAGCAAAAGATTTCAATAAGGAAACCAGTGGTATTCAAGTGATATGGCTGAAAGAATAGGAAAAGAAATACGAAACACGGAAATAACCAAAGAGCTCAAGGAGTCTTATTTGGATTACGCCATGTCCGTTATTGTGGCGCGCGC
>Ga0209518_1004544_pt1 | contig 11047 bp, 9 predicted proteins | sample RifGroB1_FD_183993 | JGI IMG/M metagenome (GOLD analysis project Ga0209518, IMG submission 183993) | Groundwater microbial communities from Rifle, Colorado, USA - Groundwater B1 (SPAdes) (version 2) | ecosystem: Environmental > Aquatic > Deep subsurface > Groundwater | place: Rifle, Colorado... | reverse complement strand
AAATGCCAGTTATAGCGATGTACAGGGAGAAATGCTCACCCAAAGCATCAAAACATTGCGTGGTTTGGTTGGCCAAAAGACACCAGTGTTCTTCACTGAATTTAACATGTCAATGGACTACTCTAATGACGTATCACCAATTGATCATGCGCTTAGTCTTGCTGAACAAGTCATGCGCTATGTTGAAGGAGGTGCCACAAAGCTCATGTACTGGCCTTTGCGGTCTCCAAAGCACCTGCACCCGCTACTGTTTCGCGGTGGGGAGGCAAGAAATGCGGCCGCAGTGCTTAAGAGTTTCAAGGACATGCGTGGAGATGTATATCGCCTGACGCCCACTGACAGCAGTATTTATGGCCTTGTAGCTGTCACGCCGTACGGAAAAGTAAACACCTTCCTTATTAACCGCTCAACCGCTGACATAACAGTGCAGGTAAATCTAAGCACCCCTCCATCCGGTATCCTTACAGCATCCTCGCTTGTAAAGCGCGATGTCGTGGGACAGCCACCACTCTCCGAAGAGCTCTGGGATAACCGCGGCACAAAATTGGTCACACCGGCGTTTGAACAGGTCACAACGTCGTTTATTGTGACGCTACCTGCTCGGTCGTTCACTACTGTTGCCGACGAAAACGTTACCACGACCGCGGCTGAGCCACCCTTACCCTCATTTGGTCTTGTCCGGCCTTTCCTATCCACTGTCTTTGGTGCCGTAGCCGCGGCCGCCGCGGCCGCGGCGGCGCTGTTTAACTTCTCGTTCTAATTTTTATTCCAGCAAGGTCGAACCTTGCTGGTGCCGATACGCTACTTCCTCCTCTTGCCGTGGAAGGCCTTGTGCACCTCGCGGAGGTGTCGGTCGGTGACGTGCGTGTAGACCTGGGTAGTTGCTATGTTTTGGTGGCCAAGCAGTGCCTGTACGCTACGCAAATCGGCCCCGTTTTCGAGCAGGTCGGTCGCAAACGAGTGGCGGATTATGTGCGGAGTGACTTTACGTGTGATGCCCGCCCTAACCGCATATTGTTTCACGATGCGCTCGACGGAGCGCGGTGTGAGTCGCGAGGGCTCTTTACCTTTAAAGCTCATGCCACGCCCCGCAAAGAGGGCTTCGCTCATGTCACTTCGCTTTTTGAGATACGCCGCGACCGCCTTCTTTGCGGAAGATGAGAGAAACACGACGCGTACTTTATCGCCCTTACCTCGTACGGAAAACTCATCGCGCGTGAGGTCTATATCGGCGTTGAGCGCGCATAATTCTGAGACACGCAGTCCGGTAGAGAAGAAAAGTTCCAAAATAGATCGATCGCGAAGTGCGGTCTCGGTTTCTCCCACTGGCGCTCTTAGGAGACGGTTTAACTCATCAGCGGTTATAAGGTCGAGGTCGCGATTCGATGTCTTAGCCAGCTCTATTTTTTCCGGCTGGAGCGATTCGACCCCGATTTTGCGAAGATACTTGAGAAACGCACGCAAAGCTATCATGTAATAGTTCTGCGTCTTCTTTTTCATACTACCCGAGACACCTGCTTGACGATTAAGCCACATGCGGAACTCGCGTACGACAGACTCTGTCAATTGCGGCGGCGTTCGCACCCTGGTCTGCGCGAGAAAGCGCGACAGGTAATGGTCATAATTCTCGACGGTTTTAACACTCCTGCCTTTTTCTATCTCGATGTACTCGAGAAACTGGGTCTTCATAGACTTGAGATCAGATATCATGCCTGATATTCTAACACCCTCGTGTCGCACAATATCTTTGTGGTATCTAAATGCGCCGCAATTAATTCTCCCGAAGATACTTTTTCTTCTTCAATTTCTCCGGCAAATAGTTGTCTGTATCATCTGCCCGACCAGGATACATTTCATAATCTTCTCCATATTTCAGATCTTTCATGAGCTTCGTGACCGGATTACGAATCTTGATGGGAATGGGGAGATTGCCGAACTCTTTTACATCGATCTCCGCGGCGCGTAAAGCATCGTAAGCGCGGCGATCCTTCGGGGCCTTTGCAAGATATGCGACACCGTGAGCGAGATTAATGGCGGCCTCTGGATAACCAATAATCTCCACCGCACGAAAAACGGCATTCGCAACAACAAGTGCCGTCGGTTGCGCAAGGCCGATATCTTCACTCGCAAAAATAATCATTCGTCGCGCGATAAACTTCGGATCCTCGCCAGCTTCCACCATGCGCGCCAAATAATAGAGTGCGGCATCTGGTTGTGATGCGCGCATAGATTTTATGAACGCGGAGACAGTGTTGTAGTGTTCTTCGCCTTTCTTATCGTAGCGTAGGTGTTTCGATTGGATGGCTTCCTTAAGCGTTTCTAGAGTTATCTTGCCGTACAGTTTGTGCGCCGTTTCGAGGACAGTAATTGCTTGCCGCGCGTCCCCACCGGCCATTTGTATTAGCCACTCGCGCGCTTGCTTCGATACTTTCAGTTTCGCGCGCGCGATGATCTTCTCCATTTCGTTCTCCGAATGCTCGTTGAGGACAAATACGCGACAACGCGAAAGGAGGGGCGCGATAATTTCAAATGACGGATTTTCGGTCGTCGCGCCAACGAGTGTCATGTCCCCACGTTCAACGAAAGGCAATAGGAAATCCTGTTGGGCTTTATTGAAACGATGTATCTCATCTACGAACAAGACCTTCGGTTTGCCGAAACCGAGCGTCCGTTCGCGTCGGCGTTCCCCTAGCACCTTCTTGATGTCCTCTTTTCCTGCATCCACTGCCGAAAGCTCATAAAAGTCCGCGCCGAGCGCCATCGCGTAGATCCGAGCCAGAGTTGTCTTGCCGCTTCCCGGCGGCCCCCAGAGGATGAACGAAAAGAGTTCCTTTTTCTCTATAGCAACACGTAGGGGCTTCCCTTTGCCAACAAGATGTTCCTGTCCGACGAATTCATCGAGCGTTTGCGGTCTTATTACTGAGGCAAGAGGTTCTGCCATGTGCGCAGTATACCCCCACATAAACTTCTCAGCGGTATTTTAGGGCATACCAATATTGCTTATACAAACCTCGTGTAAATTGTGGATGTACGCTATCAACAGGTTTTCCCCAGAAAAGATATGGGAATGTCTCAAAGTGTGCGCTATGGTATGTTCTATGAATACCAAATCTATCGTTGTAGGAATTATTATTCTCTTAATCGTTATCTTCGGCGGATATTATGTTTTCGTGAACTACTCTGCTACCGAAGCCCAACCTCAGGACCAAACAGCTGAAACAGCCGACACTGTTCAGGTGCAAGACATAACCATTGGAGATGGCGCGGAGGCGACACCGGGCTCGGTCGTGTCAATTCTTTATGTAGGTATGCTTGAGGATGGGACCGTTTTTGATAGTTCCGAAGCGCATGATAATGAACCGCTGATTTTCGTCCTCGGAAACCCTGAGCTTATTCCGGGTTTTCAAATAGGCATCAACGGCATGCGTGAAGGGGGGGAGCGCGCATTAGTTATTCCTCCTTCTCTCGGCTACGGCGCGCAGGAAAAACGTGGACCGGAGGGAGAACTTATTATCCCCGCTGATGCAACACTTAGGTTTAGCATCAAATTGATTAGTGTTACAGCTTCAGAAACTACAGGGGCAGAAGATCCTTCGGAACAATAGAGGAAAAGGGGTAGTCGATGCAAAGAGTTGCCAAAGTCTTGCTCCGTTACGTCCCTTAACAAAGCCAAAGTTAGCGTAGGGACTTGCGTAATGGTAGAGAATGTGCTACATTCGTGGCATGCTTACTAAGCGTAAAAAGTCTAATGAAATAGCGAAAGCTAAGCGCCACGACTCCGATACCGGCTCTCCCGAAGTGCAAATCGCTATCATCTCCCGTCGTATCGAGGAAATTTCGTCTCATTTAGATAAAAATCGCAAAGATAAGCATTCGCGTCGCGGGCTTTTGGGACTCGTCGCTGCCCGTCGCAAGCATCTCAAGCACCTTGAGAGCACAAACAAGCGTGCGTATAGTACTATCGTCAAGACACTTGGGCTTAAGAGGTAATTCTTTTTGCTCCAGACACTGAACCAGAGTACACTCCTGTGAGAGTGTGGTTTTTATAAAGTTATTCATGTTTGCATCGTCATTTTGATTTTTGACCTTGCACTCTAATCTATTTTCATGAGCATCATCAAACATCCTGAACAGCGTGTCGGTGTCTTTATCGATACACAAAATCTCTACCACAGCGCGAAAAACATCTATCATGCGCGAGTAAATTTCGGAAATCTACTTAAGGACTCCATAGCAGGCCGCCGGCTGATACGAGCACGTGCTTATGCCGTTACAACAGAATCTGGCGAAGAAAAGACCTTTTTTGATGCTCTAGCCAAACTTGGCGTTGAAATGCGCACAAAAGATCTCCAAATATTCTCTGGTGGCGCTAAAAAGGCCGATTGGGACGTTGGTCTCGCGGTTGACGCCATCACAGCGTCCCCGAAGTTGGACACCGTGATACTTCTGACGGGAGACGGAGATTTCGTACCTCTCGTGGAGTACCTTCAGACACATGGAGGGTGCCAGGTGGAGGTTGTTTCTTTTGGTCGCTCGAGTTCGCTCAAATTGAAAGAAGCAGCGGATGATTTCCTCGACCTCGACAATGACCCGCGCCGCTATCTTTTAAATTACCGCTCCGGTGCGCGCCGCACTATGACTACTCGACAATCGGATTCGAAACCCTCTTCCGATGAAGAAAAAGATGGGGTTGAGTGAGGCAAAAGACCAAACGTGCAATAGCGGGTGACAGGACTTATCGTCCCTGCTATACTCATGGCATTAATAGTGGCCCGCGGATAGGTAGGTTTGAAACGCGTTTTCAAATCTAAAATCCGAGGGTCGGTTATAAGAAACCACACAATGCAGAAAAAAGAGTATTCCGTCGAGATCGGCGGAAAAACGATGACTGCCGAGTTCAATGATTGGGCGGACCAAGCGAACGGTTCAGTCTTATTACGTTATGGTAACAGCTCCGTCCTTGCGACCGCTGTCATGAGTAATCGTGAGTCCCACCTGGATTATTTTCCGTTATCTGTAGAGTACGAGGAGAAGTTTTATGCGGTAGGTGCCATCCTCGGAAGCCGATTCATGCGACGTGAAGGGCGACCGAGCGACGAAGCGGTCCTTTCAGGACGCGTCGTCGATCGCACCATCCGACCACTCTTCCCCAAGGGCCTTAAGCGCGATGTCCAGGTCATTATCACGGTGCTTTCGATAGAAGAGTATGATACCGATATTCTCGCAGTGAACGCGGCTTCACTCGCTCTTGCTACATCAAACATTCCGTGGAACGGACCCGTTTCAGCACTCCGCATCGGACTCGAAGGAGATAGCCCGGAATTCATCATTAATCCGACATACAAACAGCGCCAGGAAGAATTGCCGCCAAAAGCATTGATGGATCTTACCGTGTGCGGCAAGGACGGATTGATAAACATGATGGAGGTTAATGCGCGTGAAGTTCCCGAAGCCACGCTTGAGAAGGCTCTGGTACGCGCTTCAGAAGAAATAGAAAAGTTGCAAACTTGGCAAAAGGAAATAGTGGCTGATCGAAGTGTCGAGAAGTTCAAATTCGTTCCTCCGTTCGAGGATGATGAGCATCTCGCTCCAGTATTCGATGAGAAGATCGGCAAGCGTCTGAAAGAGCTCAATGATGTGCTCTCCAAAAAAGACTTTGGCGAGCTACAGGGTGAATGGACGGCGCATTCTGCGACACAGTTCCCCGATATTGAACCGAGTAAGCTTGCTACGTATTTCGAGCACCGTATCGACGAGTATGTGCACGACCTCGCACTAAAAAAGGGGAAACGTATTGATGGGCGCGCCCTCGATGAAGTGCGTACGCTTCGCGCTCAGGCTGGCGGCATTTCACCAGTCATTCACGGCACCGGCCTCTTCTATCGTGGAGAAACGCACGTCTTGGCAGCTTTGACATTGGGCGGCCCGGGCGACGCACAACTCATAGACACCATAGAATTCCAGGATACGAAGAAAACCTTCATGCTCCACTACAACTTTCCGCCGTTTTCCGTAGGCGAGACGGGACGTGTCGGTGGGTTCAATCGACGCATGACGGGGCATGGAGCTCTTGCGGAAAAATCGCTTCGTTCAGTGTTACCTACAAAAGAAATCTTCCCCTACACAATCCGCATCGTATCGGAATGTCTGGCTTCAAACGGTTCGACCTCTATGGCAACGGTCTGCGCAGGAACGCTTGCCTTACTTGATGCTGGTGTCCCTATAACACGCCCTGTGGCAGGGATAGCAATGGGATTGATGTCGGATGGAACGACATACAAAGTGCTGACCGACATACAAGGGCCGGAGGATCATCATGGCGACATGGACTTTAAGGTTGCGGGCACCTCTGAAGGTGTCACCGGAGTCCAGATGGACGTGAAAGTCGAAGGTGTTCCTGTCTCTGTCCTTGTCGAAGCATTCGCGCAGGCAAAAAAAGCACGCCTCGAAATACTTGAAGTTATGCAAAAAGCGATCGCCTCGCATCGCCCCGACATCTCACCTCGTGCACCGAAAATTCTCACTACGAAGGTTAAGGTAGACCAAATTGGGCTTGTTATCGGCCCTGGAGGAAAAATGATAAACGGTATTCGAGAACGCACGAACTGCGATGACATCACAATAGAAGAGGACGGGACCATCTTCATAACAGGCCGGGAGGGTACAGCAGATGCGGCACTTAAGGAAGTTGTCGATCTCACGCGTGAATATATGGCTGGTGAACGTTTCGAAGGTCCGGTCACTCGTGTTTTGGATTTCGGCGCATTCGTAAAGATAGGTCCGAACACAGAAGGACTGGTGCATGTTTCAGAGGTAGCGCCTTTCCGTATAGAGAAAATAACAGATGCAGTCAAGCTAGGTGACATAGTCCCCGTAGCTATCAAAGAAATTGATGAGAAAGGACGGTATAATCTTTCTATCAAAGCTGCCGATCCGGAATGGGCCTCACGAAAAGGACTCAAGCCGGCTACCGGTGGTGGAAACTATGGCGAACGACCAAACAACAGGAATGAACACGGAGACCGGCGTCGCAGAAATTAAGCCAAAGGTAACTACTACGCCTGCTTCTGTAATAAGCAATCCCGTCAACGGAGCGCGCATCATTGAGGAAACCGTCATCCAACCCGCGGTTATTCCCGAGAGCAAAACAATCTCTGCCGCTCCTTCCTCTGCAGAACACGAAGCTCCTGTAGTGCCTGATAAAAATGCGGTTGATAAACCGCAGGCAACATCAGCGCCGATACCCGTAGCGCTGACTCCGACCCACTCAGCTCCAACCACACCCACGCCACCAAACACAAAACTCATTGAGCCAGTGCCCGAAGCAGGGGGAAAATCCACTCCTCTCGATGTGCATACTCCTCCACTCCCCGTGCGCAATATTGATACTCCAAAGGGTCAACTGAAAATATCGAAAGGGTCTTCTTCCTCCGACGAAAAAACAGACATTGAGAATATACTCAAAGAAATAAAACTTCCCGAACGCCACACGCCTTCGGGGGAAAGTAACATGCCAATAAAAGGCATAGCATATGACACTTCGCTCTCAGAAAAACAAAACATGGGGGCTCGGGAACAGCCGATGTCTAATACTTCACCCAATGCCGAACGGCCAACACCTGCCTCTTCAGCAGAGTCCTCGACTGCGCCCGACAAACAAGGCACTTCTGTCGAAGACGAGAGTGCGTCGAAAATAAAAAAAGAGAGTCCCGAGGTCATCCCTTCGACAGTAATGCCCATACGAACTTTAAAGAATGATTTCCAAGATATCGTCCGCAATAAAAAAATCTCAGTGGTGCGCGCTGCTGCTCTTGAGCAAGACAAAAGACGTGACGATCACCCGCGAGCGTTCGGAGTTACTACCGAACGAAAGCGCCGCACATTCAACATCGTGTTCGCCTCGGTGCTCCTTGCGGGCTTAGGCACTGCGGCATTTTTCGGAGCTGCGCTCATCATACGAGAGCGCAATAGTACTGTGGAAGTACCCTCCAATACATCTCTCCTATTTTCAGAGTCCTCGTTCCCCCTCGCTTTAAAAGACTTATCCTCATTTGATATAAAGAGTTTATTCAGCCAAATTCGCTCTGGAAGCGGCGCGGCCCTTGGCTCCATTACGAATGTTGTACCTGTCGTACCCATCATAGCCACAAATAGCAACTCCGTCGCAAACGCCGCCGAAGAACGACCAGCAACCCTTGAGGAGTTCCTGAATGCTCTCGGCACGCACGTTTCACCCGACCTCTTTCGTGCGTTAGACACCGAATTCTTTTTCGGTATCCACACAGTGGACGAGAACGCACCATTTTTTGTCATACCCGTCGTCTCATACGAACGTGCATTCGCCGGTATGCTCGAATGGGAAACTACTATGAACGCCGATCTTGCCCCCGCATTCACTCCTGTACCAAACACTGTCATGGGTGGAGACGGACTCCTTGCCAAACGTCAGTTCGAGGATGTTGTTATGCGAAATTATGACGTGCGCGCATTCAAAGATGATAACGGTGAGATACAGCTCTACTACTCGTTCCCGACGCGAAATATTCTCATCATTGCCGAGAGCCCCTACTCGTTCACGGAGATGCTTTCGCGCCTACGTGCGGAGAGAAAACTCTAAAAATCCAAGAGCTTGCCCCCATACCAATGATGGCATTGTGTTTTTGTTACTCGTCCAGCGTTAGTCTTCGAAAGTATTCTTTTGAAGATAACGGGGAAATGCACGTCTTGTCGCCTGAAAACACCACTGCAACCATGACACCATTGGTGTGGGGGCTTGTGGCCAAATGGTCTATAGCTGGTAGAATACTGTCCATGCAACATTTGACAAAAGGACAGCTCGATGAATTACGCGCCGCGCTTGATGGTGAGCAAGTAGATCTTGAAGAACAGCTCGCGGAACACGGAAAAAAAATAGGCGACGACTGGACAGGAACGCCAGTCGGTTTTGAGAAAGAGACCGACAGTGATCCGGAGGATGCGGCCGACGCAATGGAAGAGCTGGCGACCAACGTGCCATTAGTCGAAGAACTCGAATCCCGCTTAAAGGACGTGAAAAACGCTATCACAAAAATGGACGCGGGAACATACGGGATTTGTGAAGAAAGCGGCAAAGAAATTCCGTTTGACCGACTCGAGGCAAACCCTGCGGCACGCACCGCAATAGCGTCTGCATAGCGAGACGCTGAATAATCTCCCGATACAGTCCCGACATTTCTTTTCCCCATTGCGAAAGAGCGGGGTACAATAAGTTACTGTGGCAGTGAAAAAGCAAAAAATCGCGTCCGGTTTTGCACGCGTTTTTGGAGCACAACCAGCGCTTCCGAAAGCACACGTTGTTACCGTCGAGTGCGACATCGTAAAAGGACTTCACGCGTTTGCCATAGTCGGACTTCCGGACAAATCGGTTGAAGAAGCAAAAGATCGCCTCGCCGCCGCAATAAAGAATACAGATGAACTCGAATCACCGAAGAAAAGTAACAAAAAAATAGTTCTCTCGCTCGCGCCTGCTGCACTGAAAAAAGAGGGTGCGGTATTTGATTTGCCACTCGCGCTCGCATTTTTACTTGCGTCCGAGCAAACAACATTCAACCCAAAGGGGAAGCTCTTCGCAAGCGAGCTCGCATTAAACGGAGACGTACGCGGCATTCTTGGATGCCTTTCTATCGCTATTGCCGCACGCGATGCAGGATTCACCGATCTTTACATACCCGAAGAAAATTTCGAGGAGGCCTCGCTCGTAAATGGTTTGCATATACATGCAATTACCTCACTAGAACATGTGCTCGCGATTTTAAAGAATCCCGCGCCTGAGAAAGCGGCAAAAAAGGTGGCGACCCCAAGAGTGCTTCCGACAGAGGACGACGGCGCTCTTGATGAGATACGCGGCCAAGAGAGCGCAAAACGCGGCTTAATTATAGCCGCCGCTGGTGCACACAATATCGCTCTCTATGGCCCACCAGGGACCGGCAAGACTCTTCTCGCACGCGCCACGGCCTCTATCCTTCCCGACCTCTCCGAAGAGGAAGTGCTCGAGGTGACTACCATCCACTCACTCGCGGGAACACTTCAGAGCGGCGCCATGTTTCGTCCGCCTTTCCGTTCGCCACATCACACGTCTTCCTACGCCTCACTAATCGGCGGCGGCTCTTCGGGAGTACGCCCCGGCGAAGCGACTCTCGCGCATCGCGGTGTTCTCTTCGCCGACGAGTTTCCGGAATTCCATCGCGACGTGATTCAGGCGTTGCGCCAACCGCTTGAGGACCGTGTGGTTTCCATCGCGCGCTCGAAGGGCTCGGCAATATTTCCCGCGAGTTTCATGCTCATTGCAGCACTAAATCCATGTCCATGCGGATTCTGGGGAAGTACACGGTGCGAGTGCATGCCTCACATCGTCGAGAAATACCGTCGAAAGATTTCTGGCCCTGTCGCCGACAGAATAGATATGTGGGTTACTGTCCCCGAAATGCCCATGGAGATGCTCGTGATGAGAAGGGGAGAAAAAGAAAAAAGAACTGAGACAAACTCTGCGAGAGCGCAAATTGCATCAGCTCGCACGCTTCAGCGCGCGCGATTCAAAGACATAAAAGGTGTGTGGACGAATGCCGACATGCGGCCGCGACACATCGAAGAATTCGCGAAACTTTCGACAAAAGCGGAGGAAACTCTCCAAGCGGCCGCGCGTACGATGAGGCTCTCCGCCCGTGGCTATCACCGCACCATCAAACTTGCCCGCACAATAGCCGACCTTGCCGAGCACGCTTCCATCGAACCTCCGCACATGCTGGAGGCATTGCAGTATAGAGCACGGGAACTATAGCTTCCGGACGTTCCCGTGTTCCACGACGAAACTCGTTTCGCAGAGGATAAGCTGGCGACGTTCAAACATGTGCATGTAAATTGGCTCATTCCGACTCTACAGGGCGTTTACCCTGCGGGTCGGAATACACTCCCTGCGCACAAGCGCGAGTGCTTTCCGCCAATTTCTGACTCCCTGCCCCCTTCGGTGGGCAGGGCTGGGCTCGGAAATGCAAAAGAGTACTTTTGCATT
>Ga0209518_1004542_pt1 | contig 11050 bp, 12 predicted proteins | sample RifGroB1_FD_183993 | JGI IMG/M metagenome (GOLD analysis project Ga0209518, IMG submission 183993) | Groundwater microbial communities from Rifle, Colorado, USA - Groundwater B1 (SPAdes) (version 2) | ecosystem: Environmental > Aquatic > Deep subsurface > Groundwater | place: Rifle, Colorado... | reverse complement strand
GACCAGCGTATTGCCGATCATCTGGTAGACGAGGAAGTTTCGATTGGCAATTATGTATTAACAGGAGGCGAAATACCGGCCATGGTAATAGCCGACTCAGTAGCCAGACTTGTCCCAGGCGTCGTCCCAAAACCCGAAGCCACCCTTTATGAATCATTCTCACTAACAACTAATAACCAATCACTAATCACTAACATTGAGCATCCTCAGTATACTAGACCTGAAAATTTTCAAGGTTGGGAAGTACCAAAAGTACTACTTTCAGGTAACCACAAAGAAATTGAAAAGTGGCGTACCCATAATTAGTAGACAACACCAAAGTCTATCTGTTCCTGGGTGAGAATTATCCATGGTGAGCTGTCAGGATTTGATGTTGACGCAGCAGGGCTATCACCCTGTGTCCACCATTTTGCTTCGTATGGAGTACCATTAAATAATACCATCTGCCCCTCATCGTATACAGTAGAGCCTGACCATTCTGGATAAGTCCCTGCAGGCAATGTCGGCTGGGGAATAGGCTTTTCTCCTGGTAAAACAGGTCCAACTAACTGCCAAGGGGTTTGCCAGGATTGAAGCACAGGATTATCTGGAATGTCCCCTCGGGTCCACCATTTTGCTTGGTATACATTTTGGTGCCAAACTACCTTGGTACCTTCCAGGAACGTTGCCGACCTAGACCAGATCTGATATGGGCTTTCATCTGGATGATCTGGCTGTTGTTTTGTTTCAAAACTTTGGGTAGTGACTCGTGAAGCATTGCTGGTTATGTCTCCATTAAATTCCTTACTAAGCAATGTCGCGAAACCGAACTTCTCTTGCTTAATACCACTACATGAGTCAGAAACAACTTTTATATTTACATAATTTTCACCACATTGTATATCCCTATTTGCTGACCACATAGACATCCGGGCCACTCCCTTCGAGATTGTAAACTCATTAAGCCCTGCGGCATCTTCTAAGGTAAATATCTCATCGACCACATCATTTTGACCAATCATGACAGTTGCCCCAATTTTTACCCAAAGGGACGCATCACTTAAATTAATACCCGCTTGATTGTATAAAATACCGATCTGACGATGAGTTTCAATCAATGCTTGCTCCGTTGCTTGTTGCATTGTCTGACCATCTTCGCGGCTTCCTCCATAATCCATTGTCATTACATTTACCCCAGCCAAGTCCACTCCACTTACTAACATCTCGGAAACTGCACTCGTCCCATCTTCGGTGAGCCCAAAGGTCGCAACTGGTAAGGTCAACCATACGGCAAGCCTTTTACTTTCAGATCTGCGTACTTTTTGAAGTTCAGCCAAAACTGATGCGCGGCGTTTGAGAGCCTCTGCGTCTGTCAAACCGTTACCTTCAAGATCAATATCAATCGTATCAATATCGTAGCGATCAATTACTTGCTTGTACGCATTCAGAAGTTTACCTGAATCTTTGCAATTAAGTGCCAGTTCATCGTTTAGTAACCCTCCAAATGACACTGCAATATTACCTCCAAGTTGTCGAAAACGAGCTATTCGTCGATCAAGATCAAGCTCGCGGCCTGCGTCATCAAGTGGATATACGCCACCCCAAGAAGGGATACAAGCCTCTGTTGTGGAAGAGACAATAAATGACAATACTAAGTTTTTTTGATTTGGTGTAGCCCCAAGCTGCTCAAAAACATATCTTGGCGTAGCGGTTACATCCACATAAGGAGAAAACCAAGGCTTGACAGGCTCGAACACAATGGTTTCTTGCAACCTATGCCATTGCCAATAAATAGCACTGGAAATGCCTGCCAATATGACTATCGCTAGGATCACTCTAAATGGGGATAATCGTCTCTTTTTTTCCATATTAGGATAATACAGCCTTCCAATCTACTTCAGGCTCGGGTTTAATTTTTTTCTTTGCCACCCTGGGCTTGTCTTCAATATACAGCCAATCCGTTAAACCAAGCCAAGTGTCTGTTAATATATTGCCAATGCCGATATAAGCAAGAATTGCCCATGTAGCGACAATTGCGTTAAAGCTTGCAAAGGCAGCATTACCCCAGTTTGGAATATTAATATTCCGCCAAACAGTAAAAATAGAAAATGCCACAACTAATAAGGGAACGATAACGTATTGCATCGAAGCCGGGGTTCGATCTTTTACTTTTGGAGTGCGGGCAAATGGTATCTTTTTCCCAGTTATTGCTTGCTCAAAAGATTTGAGTATTCCGGCAAGGTTAACCGGAAGCATTATTAAATTAAATCCATAGATACGAAAAACATCACTGTATTTATAGCCACAATATTTTAAGTCACTAGCCATTGCTAAAAAATAAGGAAGGGCAGCAAGCAGCACAAGTGGACTTAATAGCCGACCATCGTACGGGTACGCTAAAAGAAAAATTAAGCCAAAAGTTGCCCAAGCAATGGAAGCCAAATAGTTAAGCCGAAGCATTACTCCAACTTTATTTCTTCGTCCATGAACTTGCTGCAAAAGCTTGGGGAGAATTAACAATCCTCCATTAGCCCAACGACGGCGCTGGACGACCAATGAGCCGAAGTCAGGCGGAGTTGCACTATAACTAAGACGTTCAGGGTAATTCATTAATTGCCATCCGTGAAGCGTAAGATCAATACTAGATTCTGTATCTTCAATAACAGTACGATCCTGGATAAACCGCTTCATTTCGAATCCGTTTACCAATTCTTTTTCAACAATATTCTCTAAAGCCTTTTTGCGAATAACAGCATTTGCCCCCACCCAGAATGTTGCACCATACTGGCTCATCCCTTGATGAAGGATGTGCTGAATATCCGTAGTTGCGCCAGCCAAACGCTCAATTCGAGAATACGCGCCACGGAAAGAAGAGTATGGGGTTTGAGTAACCGCAACTCGTGCATTTTCAGGCTGCCCTAAAAAGTAAACTAAACGCAAACAGTACTCCCGCAGTAAAATTGAGTCAGCATCGAGGGTGAGGATAAACTCACTATTTGGAATAGTTATATTATGAGGACTTTTCCTTTTGTTTGGCACCAGGATAACTCCTTCAGGAGACATCTTTTTACGGTAGACTCCTCCCATAAGTCCAATATAGGCATTAAGATTCATTGCTTTATTTGCTTCGTGAGATAGTGACATATACTTTTTACGTTCAAAAACAACAACTTCAACTTGAAATATCCACACAAGACGCTTGTAAAGTTGGAATACACGATATCGAGATATTCTTGCACCATCTCTGGCAGACATATTTAGAGCATTTCCAACCAACCTTAAGTCCTGAGCAAGCCCACGTAATACCTGATCGGCAAAAAACACATCGACATGGTCCTGGATTTCTTCTTTATCAGCCATTTGGCACAACCGATCTGACGCCCACTCATAATGAGATGCTAGTGTTTGAATATCTCTGACTGAAACCCTTCTTTTTTTTAAATCATTTTTTTCAAAACTATTAAAAGCCTTACTAAAACGTTTATGGGGTTCAGATAGGAGAGATTTGATGTCATTACCAAGTGCGCGTGCTGATTCCAAACGTGCAATATCTACTGGATTGATAGGAAAAGGATTATTGTCCAACAATAAAACTACCCTTAAATTGGGATATTCTTGTAACGCTGCAGACAATAACGTCTTTCGTATAACTTGATTCTCTTCATTATATGAAGGAACTAAAACTGTGATTGACGGATGATTCTTGAAAAAATGTTTATCAAGTGTGGCTCGGGGTACTCTAGCATGTTTACTAAATCTTTGGAGCGCACCATGACGGGCAACTAGATACATCAAGGATGAAAAAGTAAGAATGGACACTACAAATACATAGCTAAATGCCTCCATCATAAAATGGTAGCTTTGAGGGCCGTCAATAAGTTGACGGACGATAATCGAGAATAGGTATATCACCCAAAAGCCTACTGCCAGAACAATAGCTAAACGACTGAGTGTCAATTTAGCCGTTGATGGCTTTTTGTGCAGGATAGTGAGAGGAATAGTGCTTTTCTCTGCTCCCCACTGCCCCTTTCGAGTGAGTTTATCTTTCTGTTTTTTGCTTTTTGTATCCATAATTTTTGATATAGTTGAAAACTATACTTATATAAAAAATAGGTCATTGGTTACTGAAGAGACAATTATAGGATAAAATAGATATTAATTCAAGTGGTAAGCTAAACTGACACCCGCAGCAAATATTCATCCAGTGCTCCCTGCCAGGAGTGAAATCTAATACCAAGCGCGTTTTGAGTAAACTTTGTATTAAGGCCTCCAAACTTTGGGCGTGGAGTGCGGCCCCTTACCTTCATAAATTCATCAAATGATCCTTCTTTAACCGGCTCTTTTAAATCCAATTTTGAGGCTAGGTATAGCCCAAATTCATAATGAGTAGTTGGAGGATTACAGGCTACATGGAATGTGCCCGTGATCCTGTCTTGGCTCACTTTATCCAAGGCTAAGGCTAAATCGGGAATATAGGTTGGCGTGAACCATTGATCTGTAAACAGCCCATATTCTTTCTTTATATACTCAAGCTCACGCTTGACGTAATCACGTTCTGATCGCGGATTTCCAAACGGGTAGGCAATACGGATATAAGTTACATCTGCCCCTGAATTTTTTATTCTCCGATACCCTTCAATCTTTGTCTGGCCATATGTGCCTATGTGGGTTAGATCAACTTGTGTGTCGTTTTCGTTATAAGGTCCCGGGTGTGTGGTTAAACCATCGAATTCAAAATCAGTTCCAATCGTAATGAGGTGCTTACCCTCTAAAGCTGCTGCCTCAACTAAATTTTTTAAACCCGCAACGTTTAGTTCCCATGCCTCTTTTGGATGTTTTTGGGCTCCATCAACATCTGCGTAAGCTACAAAATTTACAATTACATCTGCATCCGTTTCGGCTAAAGCTTGAAAAACAGCATCTCTGTCACGAATATCTAGCTCTCCAGCGCTAGGAGCTATGATATTAGTCTCTTCATTACCATATGTTTCAACAACTTGTGAGCCCACTAAGCCTGAAGCTCCCAAAAAATAGTATTCCTTTTGTTCTGGAGTCATAGTTGTCCTGTCCGTTTATACAGCATCTCAGCATCCACCTTCAATGGGCGCCACCAATCCTCATTTTGCTTATACCATTCTACTGTCTTTATTAGCCAGGTATCAAAGTCGTATTTTGGCTTCCAACCAAGCTCTTTTCTGATTTTTGACCAATCAACGGCATATCTTCTGTCATGACCTCGTCTGTCAGCAACAAATTTAATTTTTGTTTTATTTGAGCCTGTCATTCTGATCAGTAACTTTGCAATTTGGAGGTTACTAATCTCCTTAATTTGTCCCCCGACAATATATGTTTCACCACTTTTGCCTTTTTTAATTACAGTATCTATGGCACGGACATGATCCTCAACATAGAGCCAATCACGCACGTTTTTGCCGTCCCCGTAAATAGGTATGTCCTTTTGATCTATTAAATTTGTTATCAAACGGGGTAAAAATTTCTCCGGATCCTGATACGGGCCAAAATTATTGGAGCAATTTGTAATACTAACCGAAAGACCATAGGTATCATGGTAGGCTCGAACCAGATGATCTGCCGAAGCTTTGGACGCGGCATATGGGCTACGTGGAGCATAATTAGTATTTTCATCAAACTTATCCTTTATGCCTAATTTAAGAGAACCAAAAACTTCATCTGTCGACACATAATGGAATCGTTTAATTTTATGCTTGACCGCAGCATCCAAAAGCACTTGGGTACCCAATATATTAGTTTTTACGAAAGCAGCAGGACCTAAAATCGAGCGGTCAACATGGCTTTCCGCAGCAAAATGCACAATGGTGTCGACTTCGCTCACCACTTTAGCCACTACTTTGGGGTCACAAATATCTCCCTTAACAAACTTGTAGTTTTTATTCGAAGTAAAGTCTTTGGTTGAGGATAAATGCCCGGCATATGTAAGTTTGTCTAGATTTACAATTTTGTCTTGAGGGTGTTTTTTAAGCCAGTAGCGGACAAAGTTTGACCCTATAAATCCGCACCCGCCGGTTACAAGTATTCTCATTTCTTTAAAGCTTTTTCAGCCCAATATTTATTGGCCAAGTATAGTGTTTCAAATTTTCCTGCATCTGTCCAAAAACCCTTTAGTAACTCCCAGCGCAGGTTACCGGCTTTGATATATTGATTCTGCACATCAGGAATCTCTAATTCTCCCCTAGCCGAGGGTTTACATGTTCTAATGTAATCAAAACAATTATTGTCAAAAATATAAAGTCCTGTTGAAGCATAATCAGATTTTGGTTTTTTAGGTTTTTCTTCGACTTTAATTATTTTTTTTGGGTCATTTTTGTCAAATACGGGAACCCCGTAGCGCTCCGGATCTGGCACTTTTTTCAAAAAAATAGTCGCTCCACTTTTAAATCTTTTTACTACTGGACCGATTGCTGCATCAGTTGTGTTATCTCCCAAGATCACGGTAATGGCCTGGCCGGCAGCAAAATCTTCTGCCAAAGCCAGTGCTGCCGGAATTCCGCCTTCTCCTTCCTGATAAGCGTATTCTAAATGCTTTAGACCCGCATGAGGCCCACCGGTAACGACCAACACCTCATCAATACCGGCCTTAACTAAAGTTTGTATTGGATAAAAGACCATTGGCTGGTCGTAAATCGGGAGCAAATGCTTGTTTGTCGCATGGGTCAAGGGGTAGAGTCTTGTCCCTTTTCCTCCAGCCAAAATTACGCCTTTCATATTAAGTATGCTTATCCGCCACAGATGAAGCTCCCCAGGAATCGGGTTTTGTTTTAGCCTTAAAGCCATTACCGTTAACCATACCCACAATTTCTCTAATCATCTCACGGGTCTGCCCCAGTGGCCCCACATCAATATGAATCTCTAAATCATACTTGGCTCCTGTTATAACCTCGCGCAAGATAGGTACAATTTCATGCGCGGTTTCCAAAGACTTCATGGTTTCAGTATAAATTTTGTCCCGCAGCACCGGAGCCCTGTTAATTTTGTCCTTCTTCCAAAAATATCTGGCTCCGTGGCCCATTCTGTGAATCACCACCGCGGTGACAAAATTAGTCTCTGTGTCCCCATTGGTCCTTTTTATCTGGGAATCACTGCCTATTACCAGCCTGTAAAAACTCTCTGGAAATTCATTCACGAAACCCTCAATTTCCATAACAACCTCACTAGGTGTTAAATAACCCTTGGAAGGACTGAAAAATTGGTCAGATTTAGCCATACAGGGGAAATTATACACCTCAAAAGCCTTATAAGAAAATTATGATAGAATGGCTGTATGAAGAAACAAACATTTAATTACAAAAATACATATGCAGATTTTTATTTGGGTGATTGTATGAATGTTTTAAAAAAAATACCAAATAACAATGTGAGTTTAATAGTAACATCCCCCCCTTACTCTGACCAAAGAAAAATTACATATGGGGGAATACACCCCGATAAATATGTTGAATGGTTTTTACCCAAAAGTGAACAACTTTTAAGAGTACTCAAACCAGACGGCACATTTATCCTTAACATAAAGGAAAAGGTCGTGAATGGGGAAAGACATACTTATGTTCTTGACTTAATAAATGAAATGAGAAAACAAGGATGGCTTTGGACTGAAGAATTTATTTGGCATAAAAAAAATTGCCATCCAGGGAAATGGCCTAACAGATTTAGAGATGCTTGGGAGCGTCTACTTCAATTCAACAAAGACAAAAAATTCAATATGTACCAGGAGAATGTTATGGTGCCTGTAGGCGATTGGGCCAAAACGAGATTAAAAAATCTAAGCGAAACAGATAAAAAAAGAGATAATTCGCGAGTAGGAAGTGGCTTTGGAAAAAATGTTTCCAAATGGGTGGGAAGAGAAATGGTTTACCCCGCTAACGTGTTACACTTGGCAACTGAAAGTAATAACAAAAGCCACAGCGCCACTTTTCCACTTAGTTTACCGTCATGGTTTATAAAACTTTTCACTAAAGAAAACGACCTGATATTAGATCCTTTTTTAGGTAGCGGTACCACCTTAATCGCCTCCTCCCTACTTGGAAGAAATTCTATAGGGATAGAAATATTGGATAATTACTTCAATATTGGAATCCAAAGATTCCAACAAGAAGTGGTAAATAAAAATAATTTAGTATCCAGAAGTAAAATAGATATAATTCCTCAAAACCAACTTTCTTTGGTCTATGGATAAAATAGGTCAGGAAGAACTACAAATTTTTGTATCAAACAACGTCATCAATCCTTTCTATGAAAAAAGGTTAGCTAAATTACAAGAGCTGAGTCTCAACAAATTGTTAAAAAGAAAAAACCCATACTTATTTAAGGCTAAAAATATACTAACAGCAGAAGAGTTAATAAAATATCTACTCGATGCGTTCCTGTCATCCCAAGAAGAAACGATTTTTGGTAACTTAATGGAAGACCTTGCAATATTTGTGTGTAGTAAAATTTTTGACGGTCAAAAAGCTGAAAAGGGCAGGTTTAAAAGTATAGATTTAATATTTAACAGAGATGCTAAAACTTATGTTGTTAGTATTAAATCGGGTCCAAGTTGGGGGAACAAAGATCAAATTGATAAAATGAAGGATAACTTTATAAATGCAAAAAATATCCTACAATCTGAAGGTGTTTCTAATAAGATTATAGCTGTCAATGGTTGCACCTATGGCGGGGATAATAAATCCTATAAACCGGATTCTCTAAACAAAGATAATAACTATTTCAAACTATGTGGACAAGAATTTTGGGAATTAATTACAGCAGATACAGATTTTTATCAAAAGATAGTTGTACCAATTGATAAAGAATCCAGAAAAAAAGATGAAACCCAAAAAGAACAATACTCTGCTAAAATTAACCAATTAACAAGGGACTTTTCCGAAAACTACTTATCTAATAATGGAGAGATAAATTGGAAAAAATTAATTGATTTTGTTTCAAAAAAATCTTAGGCTATCTATAAATAAGAGACAAAATAACAACCAAACCCAATATAGAGACTGACAGGTATTCTAAAACGACCACAAAATACAAATCCTTATGAATCATATGGTGAATCACTCCCCAAACAAAATATCCAAAAGAAAGGCTGACTGCGATCGCTGTCTGGAATCCCTGGTCGTAATCAAACATTACAAGACCAAAAATGGCCACAGCCATGAGTCCAATTAGGGAAAAGTAATGAGGAAGATGATTAGCAATTTTTTTCATATGATTTGTCCTGCCCTGACTATAACTATAATCAGTATAAGCATAACCAAAAAGGCAATATGAGCTACACTTCTGCTTGAAACCCGGGTAATGCGACGACGCGATATTACAATCACATCAAGAACTAGCACCCCTAAAAGTATGCCGACTATGACCAAGGATAGCCCTTTTGTAGTATTAAATGGCGAAATTAAAACCTTTTGTCCTATCTGTGCCTGTGACAGAGTCAAAACATTCTCTTGCTCAACTGGCTTTTCTTCAGCTGCTGCTACAGGGGTAACCGGAATTGTATCAGTCATTTGGGTTCCAAAAAACTGGACTACCAAAGTTGTATCTACTCCAGACAAATCCCCTTCAACCACGCCAATTCCGATTTCACTATATTTAGGCGATAAAAGATTCTCTTTGTGCGTAGGAGATGCCATCCATGCTTCCACCGCTGATTGGGGATTAGAAAAGTCCCTGGCTAAATTTTCGCCGGCATATCTATATTTATAACCAACATCACCAAAAAATTTCCAAGGCTGGGTGCCATCAGGCGCAACATGAGCCCAAAAGTCATGCTCTAGCATATATTCGCCTTTGGCTTTAGCACCAATCGATAAAGCAGGGTTTACTCTTAAAGGCTCAACCCCAGCTTCTGCCCTTTTAATATTAGTCAGCCTTACTACCTCGCTTGGTGAAATATTGGCAGCATACCCCAATACCTTGCCTTGCGTTGCTTTGCCAAAAAGCCCTAACCCTAGCTGCCCTAAAACCAAAAAAAGAGCGATAAAAGTTAAAACTAAGGGGTGAAGCAACTTTGCCCTGTGATTATTGGAATGGTGAGGGACAAAAAAATGAGCTAAATAATGGGCAATCTGCATTATAACTTCATCTTAACGCGTGCAGATATTAGAATCAATAATATATGAGGCAAAAAAAGGAGGAATGCCTTTGGTTTTGATGTGTTTATGTAATGAATGGGCATTCTCCTTTTTGTTTCCTATGATAGCCAGTCTCCTGGGGCCTGCAGCAGAGCTGCCAAGAGACCTACTATAGCACAGCCAAACATCAGCACTATAACGACACCCAGGATCACAAAACCAACTCTGATATCCATATTAAGCTCCGTTAAACCAAAGGCATTCCGATATGACTATTATACTATGCTATAATCCACTTCGCATGACTGAGCGAAAAGGTTTTACAATCTGTGAGGCTTGTAAAATGACACAACCTAATAAAGACTGTGATTTAACAAATTTTTGGGATACTAATATAAAGTTCCAAACACCTCTATATTTGGTTAATACTATAGAAAACAACCCAACATACGCTCAATGCCCCAACAGAGATCAAATTACAGGGAAAATAATAACTCCAAAGCCAATGCTGCCTTCGAGAAGAAGATAACCCATAATATTTACTACTACAATTTATGTTACAATTTTGCTTGGTAATCTAGTATAGCCGGAGGCTAAGATGAAAATTCTACTAGATGAAGTCGAAGGATCAGGCAACTGGGACGTGAAGATTATCGTGTTCCCTAAGGAGGGTGAAATCTGCTGGCATCTGCATATCGTCAACACAGTTGACCAGCACGACATCCTAGTGGAGCAGATTCAACTCTGCGGCGAGATGGACCCGGACAAAAAGTCGGACATCAAAAAGCTATTGGAGAAGTATGATCTCGGGCATCGATTTAACGAGGTCACCAAAAAATTGGTGTCAAAAATTACAGAAATGGCACAAATCGTTCAAGTCCACAAAGTGGGCTGACAAGTTTTAATTACCGGTGGGGGTATAAATTTTGCAATATTGCAGTCTTTAACCCCCACCCGGTCCTCAATAAAAAAAC
>Ga0209518_1004541_pt1 | contig 11051 bp, 10 predicted proteins | sample RifGroB1_FD_183993 | JGI IMG/M metagenome (GOLD analysis project Ga0209518, IMG submission 183993) | Groundwater microbial communities from Rifle, Colorado, USA - Groundwater B1 (SPAdes) (version 2) | ecosystem: Environmental > Aquatic > Deep subsurface > Groundwater | place: Rifle, Colorado... | reverse complement strand
AGCATAATCATTTCCAAATTTATTTCTCAATTCATTTGTAAACACTTCTTGCTTTTCGGCACCAAACATTTCAGCTATCTTGACTGGTGTAGCGTCAGAGCCATCGCCATGCAACTGTAAAAAGCATCGGAAGGTTTCCAGGGTAGCGGGAATTACTTTACCATCTTCTCCCACTCTGCTCTTATCAAGAAAAAGTTTAGCTCTATTTTGAAATTTATCTTCCATTTTTCGAGTAAGAGTTATAAATACATCCGCAACACGCTTTTTATCATAAGATCCCGCTACGCCTTCTCCAGTAACTAATTCTTCTTGAAGAATTGCACGATTTGACTGGGAGTTCTTAACTATTATACCAGCATCAAGTCCATAATTATGTAAATCTTCCACCTCCATATTATAAACATCATCATATCCATAAAACTCTACTAAAGTTACTTTACAATTATAGTTTCTCCAAACATTTCTTTTCTCTTCTGTGTCCAAAGGAATATTTTTAGTTTTTTCGATAAATTCCTTCATACTTTTGCAAAATTTAGCTCTTTCTATATGTTGCTGAATTCTTACTTCTTTGGTGGAACCAAATCGTGTTATAGCTGCCTTATCAAAAATTTCCTTTTTTTCTTTTTCTGTTCTTCGAAACCATATATATTTGACATTATCTCTTGTTTTTTCTCTTGATTTTTTGTTAAATTGGCAATTGTTCTCTTCCCACCACTTTTTCCCTTCAACAGTGGTCATCCAATTATCTGATCCAGTACACGTTCCCATTTTAGATTTTCTCATTTTTTCTACCACTTCTGGATCAAACATTGGATTTTTTTCTCTCATTTTGCCTGAATAAGAAATTTTAAGTCTTTCAATACTAGCAGGAGGAAAATAACTCCAAAAACTAGATTTTCCAGCATGCTTTCTATAGTGTTCTGATATTGTCAGCATTTCTATGTTATCAGGGTGATCATTAAATTTGTTACAGTCAATATGATGAACTTGATAATACTTTGGTATTCCCCCATATTTCCATTCTGCCACTAGTCTATATTGATTTTCCCATTTACCATCATTTAGATAGATCTGCTTTCTATTGTCTTTCATCCTTCTATAAAGAGGCATCAATGAATCACCAGGTTTTAGATATCTTAGTTCTTTATAAGATCCATCTCTAAGCATAAACTTATGATTTAGAGTAGCAACTACTTCTTTACCATTATCAAGCTTAACTCTATATAATAATTGATTTTCTCCTGATTTATAGACACTTTTTACAGTTTTTAGTTCAAGACACTTTTTTTGATGACTATAAGAATAAACGGGAAATCCCGATTGACCAACTAGATCCTTTATTTTATTTTTTCCACAAGGTGTATGAACAATAGTATCTCCATGAAAACACGCCGTCCAGCAACCACAATTTCTCTCTTTGGAGAGATATCTTAAATCTCTATAAACAGATTTTAATTCAGCCAATTCATCATTACATTTCTTGATAGGAGCTATGTAATCAGCATAATCAAAAATAAGCAAATCGGGCCGAATATTTTTGAATTCCAATTGATCCAAATGTGCCTTAATGTTACTTACAGTTATTGTTTCATCCGAATAATCTTTAATAACCAAAAGACTTCCATGATTCTTATAGAATTCTGTTACTTGTTTTTCAACATCTTCTTGATTTTTTTTTATGTCATTAATTGGAATGCCCGTCAAGCGAGAATCATACCGAGTACCTACCAGTCTATAGTTATCCTCAAATGTATAATGAATTACGTTCTTGCCTGCACTTAGCCCTCCAAATCCTATGTTAATAAGAGACATTGATTTTCCTACACCAGATCCAGCCATAATTACACCTAGCTCTCCTGCCCCCAACCCACCATTCAATAAACTATCTAAAATACCCAATCCTGTCGGGACAACCCTCCTTCTTAAATTTTCCATTCGGTCTTTTATATCCTCAAAATACATATGACCTAGTTTATTCCCCAATGTACTTCTAAAAGCACTTTCTATTAGTTGTCTTGCCTGACTATACTCCCTTCGATTAATAAACTCAACTGATCCAAAGACCGCCCCTACAATTTTCTGATTTATACAAAACTCTTCGGTATTATCTCTAACGTACTCAAGATCCCGAGTGGGAAGTGTCTGAATTTCAGACAATGTTGATATAACATCTTGACGAAGTGCAGGAATTCGAATTCCAGAAGCATTTGCCTTTAACACATCCAATGTAGGAATTTTCTTATACTTTTCATAATAACGACATATTGCTTTAAAAAGCTCCTTTAATGCTTTCCTATCAAAATAATCTGCTACAAGAATATCGTAAAAATTAATCAGAGCAGAATCATCATAAAGAAGCATTTGAATAACCTTAACTTGAAAATCAGGCCCATAATCTATTGTAAAAGTATCTCTTGCCTTTCGTTCTAATGTCAGCCTTTCCAATTCTTTCTCCATCTCCGAGTTTTCCTCCTCTGCGCTTGGGTACCGCCGCTTTTAAGCGGTAGAGGAAAGCGCAGGCGTTAACCGCCATGAAAGACGGGTTAAAAAGGTGCAATCTTCAGGCCAAGCATTCCGACATAGGCGTTTGCCCGTCACCAAAGAATGCAGGCTGAGCCTTCCCTTCAAGGTGCCACCCACATAGCTCAGTCCGTGTTTTAGAATGTGGCGCACCAAGGACCCTCGCTTGAAGCCCAAACTATGAGTCCCACCATAAGATTGGCGAATGCCTCCCTTCCCTGGCTGAAAACGGTGCAACTGCCGCCGATGCCAACGCAGCGGCACAAGACATTGCACTTGGGTATTTTCCGGCCTCAGATGGCCTCCTACCCACCCATTCGCCAACACCCAGGAATCCACACAATGTGCCTCGAAGCGGTCAGAAAGCTTTTGCCCAATCTTCTTCAAACCCAACCCCTCTCGGGCCTGGTGAGTGTCCCAGCCGCTTTTGAGTTCCAGCTTTGGCCCCAGCTTCCGCAACTCCCCATAAAACCACTGTTTGCCCACCTCCAGTGGCGAAAAACTCCGATTCCATCGGCGTTGACCTGGCTTGGTGGCGGCCTTGATGTCTTCCACCACAAAGCAGGCGATGGGGTATAACTGCATCAACCAGCGGCAGACCCGCAGTTTCCACTGCCAACGAGCTTTGGTGGACGGGACCAGCCCACCTCTTTCCCGGTTCTTCCGGTTGGCTCGGCATGGCGTCTTGCGGAAACGACGGCCCCGGCGCATCTCCCTCCGGGTTTTCACTGCGTCCTTCACATGCGTCACCGCATCGGCTTGCAGATTCACAAAGGTATGATTCTCCGACTTGATGGTAAATGCTTCCTTTTTGCTACCCGGATCCACCCCCAGGACCACTTCCTGCACCACACCATCGGCCCTTTCGGTTAACTGCAAGAACATCAGGCCTTTGCGCCACTTTTTGATACCCTTCCCCCGGCGCACCAACTGACGGCAACGAGCCGCATGACAGGGCATCAGGGGTTTTCCGGTGTTGCTAACCACAGGTACATACTGCAAATTCTTTCTCCTGAACTTAATGGACGGTTACCCGTCCCCTTCGGTCTTACGACCAAGTTTTACAGCCCTTCGAAACTGACCATCCGAGGGAAGGCAGGCTAGGGCGGCACCCGCCATATCGCTTAGGCTACCACACCCAGATGGTTCAGTTGGCTTCAAGCGGCCGGAGTTAAGCCGACCTTGCCCACTCTAGTCTCCCTTTAATGCTCCTTTAAGTCCCTGGTGAGGGGACCGGGGAACAAGCCTCCGCTTTTAAGCGAAGGTGGTTGAAATAGACTTTTTAGATAGTGAGGAACTGCGCTAAGCCAATAAATACCTCAGTCCATTTATCTGAATAACGAATATTATCTGTAAATCCGTCTTCGGCAAACATTCTTCGAAGTCCAATAGGATCAAAAATGGGACAGAAAACCTTTATCTTTTCTTTAATTCTTTCTTTAGCTATATCATTTATAGATGGGGTATATAGTTGAACAATTTCCCAGTTATCTTTTAACCTCTTAATGTTTTCAGGAAGAGTAAATTTAGTGTATTGTTTTCCTTGGCCCTTTCTTTCGGAAGCATATTCTATAATGTCTGCAAGAATATATTCCCTTTTTTCTGAGATAAAGGGAAACAACTTTTTTATTGTTTTTTCTCCAACTCCGCCTATGCCGGGTAATTTATCACTTTTGTCTCCAACCACTGCTTTTACCAATCCCCAATTAATAGGTAAAATTCCAATCTCATTTTTCATTATCCGTTCATTAACAATCATTTTACTGCCCGAGCGATAGATAACACACTTACTATCTATTAGTTGCCATAGGTCTTTATCAGAAGAAACAATTACCTTATAAGAATCCCTAAATTCCTTATAAAGAAAAGAAATTACATCATCGGCTTCAGGCAAATATTGCTCATAATCTCCAATTCGGAACAACTGCCGGGCTATATCTAAAGAATTTTGATCATCATCATTTTCATATTCTCTATTTAACCGAGAAGTTTTTCTTCCCCCTTTGTACCTCTCAAACAAATTCCTTCTTCTTTTAGTAGAGTTCAGTCCTTCCCAACAAGTAAAAATACGATGAGGTTTAAATTTTTCTGCAAGAAACAGAAGTTCTCTTAAAAATCCATATGTTCCTCCCGCTGTATCGCCATCTGAATTCATGGCAGGGGATACACAAAAATGTCTTAAAAAGACATTATATCCATCAACCAGGAGGATTCTGAACATTTTTTTTCATCATTGAATTTTTAAGAATTTGCTCCATTTGAGAAACACGCTGATAATCCATTAGCCAATCATTCAGAACATCTGCTATAAATTCTAATAGAGTTGGATCAAAACTATAAGAAGGGCCGATTTTCGAAAGAGAAAATTGCGGCTTTAACTCACTTGCTTCTTCACTTTCATCACTTGCTTCTTCACTTTTATCAATTACTCCATCAATTGCTCCACAGTACTGAGATGTAAAATTGTTAAAACTTTCTAATAAACCAATCTTGGCAAGATATACGATACGATAAAATTCATCCTCACTAATATCAAAAGATGTAGATGTAAGAAGTGGAGGGATTTTTTTTTGTAAGGCTTTGGGCTTTTGCTCTTCGTTTCCAGGCTTTTTCTTTGTAGGCATTCTTTAACCTTTTGTTAGGCATTATTGGGGTCTATGTTAAGATCTGAACCATCAGCAACACCAGAAAAAATTAACCATTTGTAACTTTCGTAATTTCTACTATGCCGCCGGAATACAACAGACAAATGCCAGGCAATATATGTTTTAAAACGCTCTATTCCACTTAATTCTATAAGCTTATTATGATGTATCAGCTTAAAACAACCTACTTTTTCCAAAATGTCCATCTTATTCATAATAAGATAATCTATACCTGTTATCAAAACGGCCTGACATAATCGATCCAGATTCAAAAATCCCACATGTCTGGGTCTTCCTGTGGTAGCTCCATATTCATATCCTTCTTCCCGAATTTTGTTTAAAATAGGATCATGTATATCATACAGCGGCTTCCCATTTTCCTCCACTATCATTGCCCTATCATTAAAACCACTATACGTTTCATATCCCTTTGCTATTCCGTATATTGTCCTGAGATGGGCGACAGACAAACCAAAAGTGGTCAGAGCATGTAGAGGATGGATATGACTCGAAGTCACATATGGATAATCTCCATGATCTATATCCAACCAGATTCCCTGAGAGCCTTCCATCAAGACTTTTAAATATTTGCCGTTAATTTGTGTAAAATCTCCCATTAACGATAAAAATTCAGGATGATCCACAACCCAATCTTTCATGCGAATTCCCACTCTCCCGTACTTATCTCGCATGGCCGGTCCCACACCCTTCCTAGTAGTGCCTATCTTGTTGTCTTTCCCATCTTCTTCTAAATGCTTTTTTGTAACTATATGAGTATTGGGGAACACCTTTACCATATTCTTATCCAGACCTATCTCTCTCTCAAAAAATTCTATTTCTTCTTTAAGAGCATAAGGATCAACGACTGCCCCAGGACCAATGAAAACATAGCAATCTTTCTTATAAATTCCACTTGTCAAATAATGGGCAACATACTTCTTTTTTCCAACCCATACTGTATGTCCACTATTCCCACCTCCTGAGTATTTACAAACAGCACTATATGTTCCCTTTTCAGCTAAAGCCTTAGCGACCTTCCCTTTACCGCAGTCCCCCCTTTGAAGATCAACTATAATATCAATGTCAGCAATATCCTCTTTCACTTATGTGCCTGCCTTTCGTACAAACTATTTGCTGTAATTCTCACCGCTAAAGTTTTACCAGTCCATAAAGATCCTCTCATATCATCTATAGAACAAAAATTAAGATAGGACATAGCACTTCGCAATCCATTAACAAACCGAAAAACGATATCTTGCGCTGAAATATCTCGATAGGGGATCAATCTTTCTTCTCCTTCTACAAACAAGTTCTCTGGTGTCCCGTCCCATATTTCATAATCTTCTACCACCTCTTTTGAAGCCATCCCACGGTATTTTTTTAACAATCTTTCTTGCTTATCTCTAATTGGTATTCCTGGCGTTTCTTTACAACCTGCAAATATACTTCCACAAATAACTGCATCAGCACCAGACACTATAGATTTAACTAAATCACTAGGATATCGAATGCCTCCATCTACCAAAAGAGAGGGGCGCTTAATGTCATTGTCCTCTTCCAAATCCTTTTTTTCCAGATACCAATTTCGAATAGCTTTCCAACCATAATAATTTGACATTAAATGAGGACACCCAACCCCCGTTTCTAGAGAAGTTACACAGACGGATCCTCCTCCAATACCACTTCTAAATCCATCGGCACCTAAATTAACCAATCTCCGCACTGATTCTTTTGTAAGTGTATTCCCAACAATAATATCTTGTGCAAACGTTTCTTTTGCCCATCTGGTAAACTCCTCTACCAAAATTGAAGAACCATTAGCAGTATCCAAGAAAAAAAGATCTGGAAATATCTTCTTATTTAACTCCGTCATTCTTTGGGTAGAGTCTTTTAATCCTACTGCTACATAACATTTTCCTGATTCGTTTTTGATATTTTTTGCCTTTTGAACTTGATGCTCAATTGACATGAATCGGTGAAGAATGCCTGCGGCTCCCATTTTATTTAAACAAATGCACATTTCTACATCACTTATAGTATCCATGGGTGAAGCAATAAGAGGATACTTTATAGTAATATTACGAGATATCTGAGTAGTTGTGTCTATCTCTTTTCTTGATCTATCATCAAAACCTAGTGCAATTTTTATATCAGGTAACATACTTCCTACTTGACGCCACCAGATTTCACAATTTTTACAACCTTTTTAGCTTTTGCCTTAGCTCTTGGTTTCCCATCTTCACATTCACACTTACTGCAAATTCCCTTTTTGGCACTAAAGGCATTCTTATCTAGTTTATTTTCTGAAAAGTTATCATATAGTTTCTTAGCATATTTTTCAGTACATTCATCAAAAACGTAACATTCTATTTTATTTAGAAGTAGGTCAAGAATATCTTGTAAAATTCCATATCTGATATTATCAAGTTTTATGTCATAACAAAATTCAAAAATAGTATCCTTTACTTCTTGCGTAGCCATAAAATCTACAACAAGTCTTTCTATAGCTATATTAAAATCGTTCTTCCTCCCCAGTTTCTTTACTACTGTTTCCTGATTTTTGTTCTTCACCTTCATCTCCTTTATCCACGTTTTGATCTTGTTCGGCACTTCCTTCAATTTCTTCTTCATCAATATCTCCTAAAATTTCTCCTGTATCTGTGTTTACCTTTCCTATAAGATTCTTCAGTTCCACCTCTTCTGCATGATTGATAATATAACTATCAACTACCTGCCTAACTACCCACTTATAAAATTCACTATCCTGAAGCATTTTTAGCCAATTCTTATCAAGAAACCTTTTCTCCTCTCCTTTCCATTCAATGACATTTGTCTTTCCAGATTTCTTGACAATCCCCTTTTCTTGCAATCTTTCCAAATAACTAAGTTCTTCTCTAAATCCTGTACCAAAATAAGCCCACATATGATATTTTCTCAATGGAGGAGCTACTCTATTCTTCGCTATCACTACCTTTACTCCTGTAGCTACTCTTTCTCCATCCACTTCTTGTTTTCCAGAAATATGTAAACGAATAATGACATCACAAAAATGCCTGAGTCCCTGACCACCAGGAATCATGTACTTATCTTCATACATCCCTACATTCATTTTCATTCGTAATTGATTAATAAAAACTAATGCAATCCCGTACTTCTGAACCGTAGACATAATTTTCTTAATGCCATCGTTAATAATTCGAGGAGCCCGAGGATAATCCTTTTCGCCAATTTGAGATATTTCTTTTTCCAAATCATCTTCTGTCATAGTAGCTGCTAAAGAATCCCAAATAATAACCATCTTCTCATTTTTCAATCTTCTGTCTTCGACATCGGAAATGACTGCATCCATAACCTGAAACGCTTGTTCGATAGTAGAAATTTCTACATTAATCATATTGGGATCATCTTCGGCTATTCCAATGCGTTTCCAAAAATCAAAATCGGCTCCATATTCTCTATTCAGAAATACACATTTCCCGCCCGATTTCAATACGCTAGCTGCAATATGCCCCGCTAGAAGACTTTTCCCCGATTGTTCTTCTCCGGCAATCATTGTTAAGCCACCAAAGGGAATTCCACCTTGGTAATTTGCGTTTTTCTCATTACATATAAGTGTATCAAGAATTGAAAATCCTGTTGAGAGAAATCCTTTAAATTCCCTTCTTTCTTTAGCTTCTTTCCAACTTGTGGCAGCCCTAATGCCCAATTTTTTATTAATTGCTTCTTTCAGAGAATCAGAAGTTAATCCTGATTCTTTTGCTTTAGTTTTAGACACTTATTCCTCCCTTATGTAATCTAATAATCCAACAACTATATAACCTATTCTCTATAAACGATTTGAGCCACTATAGTGGCTCAAATCGTTTATCTATTTAGACTTATTATTCATCTTCGCCAGATTCAAACAAATTCTCAAAGTCTTTTTCAAAATCTTCCTCTTTAGAACTTCCCGTATCATTTTTTACGTCACTTTCTATATTATCTCCATCCACTTTTTTCTTTTCTACGGCCCTTTCTCCTCTTGTTTCTTCTTTACTGTTTTCTTTATTGCCTCCTTTTTCTGCATCACTTTCATCCTCACCTTCCATAAAACGATTAAAGATATTTTCAATTACTTCATATTCCAAAATTTGAAACAATCCGAGATTCAAAAGATTTGGAACATTTGCTTCCAAGAAGTCATCAATTTCATCAATGGTTTTACCAGTAAAAAGCTCTGTTTCTTTTCCTCTGGGAACCAATTGAGTGCTTCCCCAATTTCCATCCTTTTTCGCATTTTCAGAAGGAGGAGCATATGTTACAGTAATATCTCTCCCGTTGAGTGGATAGAACATTGTTTTATAGTCAGGATCTCTAGAATAAGCCTCTAGTTGATCGTAGACTCTTTCTGGATATCCCCAGAAACGCACAGTAGGATCTTCTTCTGCACGATCAACAAGAGGAGAAAAATACCTCTTCTTCGCTCGAATTCTCGTGAGTAAAAAGTATTCGTCTCTTGGTACTCTCACTGACAATTTATCTTCAATGTAATCACAAATAGGACATTTCTTCCCAACATTATACTTTGGACACATTACTGATTGTGTCCCCACATTATAATGAAAGTATACCTGAATGATTGAATTATTGTATTTTGCATGACGATAAGGAACAATTCTTACTTTATTTTCTCCTTCCTTTGGCTTCCAAATATACTTTTTAGTTTCATCTTGTTGTTTCTGCTTTTCCTCCTTTTCTTCATTAATTTTGTCTGGATCGGGCTGGAACCTAGATTGCGTGCGCACCTGACCACTTTTTACTGGCATATTAAAACTACTCCTTTTTTGAGGTTAATTACACTTAACTGAATATACTAGTTTTAGTAACAAAAAACAAGGCTTAATGACGAAAAACTTTTTTCAACATATCTTTTATATAGCTTTCAAGTTTAGAAACATCTCTCTGAAGTTTCATCACTCTTGTCTTTCCTTTAGAAAGCTCATAGGTAAAAATATACTGACTATTATTAGGCATCATAGCCAAGCTATGATAACTCTCATTTGGATCAAATGAAATGCTTCTTTTGTCAAGGTCTCCTTGTTTAAGTCCTTTTAAAACCTCTATTTCCTTATCAGTAAATTGACTAGATTCATTTAAAATAACAACACTCTCGGCCACCTTTCTCAACAAGGCTACCATCTGTCCCCTATTTATTTCCATATCCGATTTTCCTTCTGCGTTAACCGCCATGATAAACGGGTTAAAAAGGTGCATTCCTCAGGTCGAGCATTTTGACACAGGCGCTGACCTGTCACCAAGGAGTGCAGGCTGAGCCTTCCCTGCCCACTCTAGTCTCCCTTTAATGCTCCTTTAAGCCCTGGTGAGGAGGCCGGGGAGCAAGCCTCTGCTTTTAAGCGGAGGTGGTTGACTAATATTCTCCATATTTTCCATGCTCCTGCATAGATAGCATGTTCGCAATAAATAGTTTTAAGATTCCTATGGTTCTATCTTCTTGACAAGAATATTCGCCCTCTTTGCTTTTTCCTTATCAACTATCAAAAATGAATTTGTTTCTCGAAGAGATTTTTCTTGATCGTCTATCTTTCCTTTGATAAGATCAAAGATCGCCACTAAATCAGCATTATTTTTTCCTGTCATGCGTAACACAATGTTAGTCAAGAAGATGCAAATTTTTTCATCTGAGTCTAAGTTTGTTTTTTTAACAAAAAGTGGGCACTTATTTTTTACATAAGGAAGAAAATCTCTCACTTCATTTTCTAGACCTTTTCTAATTTCGGACAGAAAGATCTTTTTATCATTAGGATTTATCAGCATACCTTCTTTTGCCTTTCCAATTTAGCCTAATATAGTATATACAATTATGTAATTTTTGTCAATAGCAAACTT
>Ga0209518_1004535_pt1 | contig 11059 bp, 16 predicted proteins | sample RifGroB1_FD_183993 | JGI IMG/M metagenome (GOLD analysis project Ga0209518, IMG submission 183993) | Groundwater microbial communities from Rifle, Colorado, USA - Groundwater B1 (SPAdes) (version 2) | ecosystem: Environmental > Aquatic > Deep subsurface > Groundwater | place: Rifle, Colorado... | reverse complement strand
TAGCATCAATGTTTAATAATAATAGGTTGGCAGGATATATAAAATTAGGAACAATAATGATAGCAATAGTTATGATGACTACGCAAGCAATAAAAGTATTGAAAAATGTAACAGCATTAATTTATATTAATTAGAAGGTGAGATTAATGTGGTTAGTGAATATTATGTTTGTTGTATTGGTAGGGTTTATTGTAATTATCATATGCAGAGGAGTAAATAATAGAAATTTAGCAACAATGGCATGGATTATGACAATATTTAGTATAGTTAATATAATTATTGGTACGTTTTCACCTGTATTAAAGTATGCAGAAGTAAAAAATAAGGAATTACAAGAATATGTAGAGAAATATGAAAAAGTAGATAAAGTTAAAGATAATGTGAAGGATAAAATCACAAAAGAATTAAAAGATAAAGAAAAATCATTTTGGAAAACATTAACGGAATTTCCTTTAGATAATAATAAATAGGAGGTAATAATATCTTGTCAACAACATTAATTATGAATAGTAAAATTATTATATCTGGATTAATGACAATGTTATTATTAGCAAGTGGTATTAGTAGTAGTTTGAGTATGGTGTTTAATAGTAAAAATAGTGCTGAAATTGTTAACTATAATAATGGTATATTCTATGGAAATTACTATATTGACGGAAATAAAGTCCCTATTATTGTTAGAGTAGATGAAAATGAGAAAACTTATAATGAAAATAAAACTTATGATGAGAATAAAAGAAATGAAAAAATTAATCAAAACGAAAGAATTATAGATGATAAAACTCCAGGTAAAATTAATATTAGTTTTAAAGATGGTAGTGGATTAGAGATAAATTATAATAGAGATATAGGAAATGGTGAATTATCTGAAACTGATAGAGTATGCTTAGAGAAAGTTGTAGATGCTATAATTGGTTATATTGATAATAGTGTTGGCAAGAAAATAACTAATGGTACTAGAAAGTTTTTAGATTTTATCAAGAAAGATGTTAAAAGGAAGTGATATTATGAAATTTGATAAAAATAAGATTATTAAAAGTATAAAAAATAAAATTAAAGAATGTAGTGATAATTATATTAGGAATTTATCTTATGAACCATTAAAACCTGCTCCACAAGAAAATATTAGACAAATGATTAAGAAAGAAATTAGAACAAGAAAAGGAAGAGAGATAGAAGCAGAGATAGAATATATATTTCGTGAATGTAAATTATACAATACTAGAGGAGAATATCCTTTTCATATGAATACTAATAAAAAAGGAGTAAATCATTGTCAAACATTCTGGAAACTGTCGTATGGTTTAAATTATGAAGATATTATGGATAAAACTAAATATTTTGCAGATGCTTTAACTGCTCAAGTTAATATTGAACCAAGAAAAGGATTATTAATGATTGAAGTTATTAAAGGAATTATACCTGAAAAAATACAATATAAATTTAATTATATAGAACATATGGATAAAAATGTTGTTGTTCCACTTGGATATGATCAATCTGGTTTAGTTACATGGAATCTTGAAGATATACCTCATTGTTTAATTGCAGGTGTTACTCATAGTGGGAAATCAATATTATTAACTGGTTGGGTAGATGCGTTATTGCAAAATCCAAATGTTATATTATTTGTAATTGATTTAGCAATGGCAGATTTTTATCATGTAAAAAATCATTGTATATTTGGTAGTACATTATATGATGCAAATAATATATTAGAATTTCTTATAAAAGAATGTGATAGAAGAATACAATTAATGACAATAAAGGCAGAAGTAGTTAAAATACAGAAATATAATAAAAAATATCCCAATGATAAATTACCATATCTTGTTTTAATAGTAGATGAATTTGCATTTACTTCACCTAGAAAATATGATGATAAAGAAAAGAAAAAATTAAGACAAAAATTACAAGGTATGACAGATCAATTAGCGCAAATGGCAAGAAAGGCTGGAATTCATTTAGTTGTTGCTATGCAAAGACCATCAAAAGAATTAATACCTATGGAGATAAAAAGTAATTTCCCTGGTGCTATAAGTTTTAAAACTGTTAATTTAGGTACTAGTAAAACTATATTAGAAAATACAAGTGCTTTCTATTTACCTAGAATAAAAGGTAGATTTATAGCACAATGGGAAAGTAAACAAATAGAAATACAAGCAATGCTATTAGAACAAGAAGATGCTATATTAAGATTGAAGATGTATGATAGATTATCAGATAAGATAAAAGGTAGTGATATTAATGATAGATTATGGCAAAATCAAATATATGAACACCAGACAAAAAGGTTATTACCGAGATAAATTGATAGTTGAGACAATTGATAATTTTGAATGTCTAACGACAGAGCAGATATATTATTTATTTTTTACTGATATAAGATATGGTATAGTTAAATGTAGAGAAAGATTAAGGATATTAAGGAAGAGAGATAAGATAAATTCACATAGAATAGATATTAATGAATGTAGTTATCATTTTATAGATAAGAAACCTTATTACTTGCAACATAATATAAATAGAAATTGGGGATTTATGTATATAATGAATATGGTTAGATGTAATTATCAATATTTAAAATTTAATGAATTAAGATTAGAATATTATATGAAATGTGGTATAAGGACAGATGGAATAATAGGATTTAAGAATTATGTTACTGGTGAATTTAGATATTGGATAATAGAAAGTGATAAGGTAGATAGTAGGAATAGATTTGATAAGATAAAGAATTATAATGATAAATATGGAGATAGAGGCGAAGGATATAAGGATGAATACTGGTTTGATAGAGTAGAAAGATTCCCTCATATATTGATTGTTAGTGATAGTAATAAGAAAAAAGATAAGATATTAGATAGAGTGATTGAAGATAATATTAAAGTTTTAAAGTTTGATGTTATTACTATAGATGAAATTAGGAAAAAATTAGGATTAATTTAATAGTATATTATAGAGAGGTTGATTTTATATTACCTCTTTTTATTTTGTGTATAGATAGGATAAGATAGACAATATGAATTAGAATATAAGTTATAATATAAGTTGCAATACATATTGTAGAAAATACATATTACCTTGTCCAATGCTATATAAATACTATAGAATTAGAGCGAGTAAGAAGTTAAAGAAGAAGAAAAATAGGAAGTGGGAGATGTAGAGGGAGAAATAAATTTAAAAATGTAAAACATGCCCCTATATATGATAGTTAATAGGTTGGTTAGTTTATTAGTTAGTAAGATAAATTAATAAATTTAAATGTATAAAATCAATATTAAAGGTTATGATAAGTACATTAATAAATATATTAAGGGAGGTTTTATATTGGAAGGATTATTGAAGTTTGGGGCTATAATATGTATGTGTGTATTTACTTATATAGGGAAAATTATTATGGGTATTGGTGAAAATGAGGAGATGATTTATAATTATATTGGGATAGTTAGTATTATTATTGGAGTGTTTAGTAGTAGTATATTGGGGTATTTAGGGTGTAGAATGAGTGAGGAATAGGGATGTAATGGGTTAATTTGATGTTGATATAGTGTTAAGACCTCCTCCTATATAAATATATAATGTAAATAGAGTAATATAAAATTAAATCCTCTAATTAGGGGATTATTTTTTGTAATATTAAGGAGTGATAAAATTTGGATATAGATGAGAGAAAAGATATTGCATTAAAAAATATAGAAAATGGATATTATTTAAAAGGATTAAGATGTAAAACAGGATTAAGGTTAATTGATGTAGCAAATAAAATAGGTGTTAATTCTACATATTTAAGTGATATTGAGAATGGAAAGAAAAATATTAATGAAGATATTATTGGAAAATTAAGTTTAATTTATGGTGTAGATGAAATTGAATTAAGTATTAGGTTTGGTATGGTTAGTTGGAGTGTGATAGAAGGATTGAAGAAAGATAAGGAATTGCATAGGAGAGTTTGGGAAATGGTTAAAGATGATAGAAAATGGGAATAAAAAGAGTAAGATGGAATAATAATAGTAAATAAATTATTTTAAATAAATATGGTTAATTATGAGTGAAATATTTTTGTTTATTTAAATTAATTAGTGATTAATGTAAGTATTATAATGATTGATTTAATGATTATTTATTAATAAAAAAATTAACATGAGATTTATTATAAATTATTATTCGTGAATTGTAGTTAAATTTTAAAATTTGTGGTATTATTAAATGAATGAGAAAGTAAGAAAACGATGATAGTAGAATGATGGAAAGATGTTAATATTGTTGTATTTAGTGATTTATTATAATTGATTAGATATAGTATAAATTGGATGTTAATTGGATATATTTATAGATGAATAGAGTAAATAAAAGTGAAATATTATATTGTGATTGATGTAAATTATGATGTGGAAATAGTTGTTAATTGTGATGTTGTACGATTAGAATACGATAGTCGGAGTTTAAAAATAAATTGGATGTGTGATTAGAATAGATGTGGCAACATTACGCCATTACGTTATTTCGTAATTTGTAAACTATGCCCCGGTCTATCTGAAAAATACAATGTACTATCACAACCCTACCCTTGCGACACTATACCAGACCCATAAAAATTCCTCTAAATGTCCATATCAGACGGACACGAACACAAAATAATAATCTATAATCAATAATATTCTAAAATATCCTAAAACATACTAAATAATCCTTATAAACCACTAATATATGGCATTTTTAGTTTACATAAGATTTATTATCGGTACCAAAATAGATACGTGTGGAATGTATGTGCAGAATGTACATAGTCGGGAGTGAATATTGTGATAATGTGCTATGTAGTGGTGTTATAAAATCTCTCATACAACACCCAAATAAGCCTATTAAATTAATTTTAGGTATAATATGAACTGTGAAATTAAAATAGGGTATATTCCGGTGTATCCGGTGATTATTTGCAACACATAAACTAACACAATATTAAAATAAAAAATTAACCCATTGTTCCACGTGGAACATCTAAAATTAATACCTAGATATACTAGGTATCGGATATTATAACATATAGCGGATTTTTGAACTATTATTGTACCAGTGTATTAGTAAGGTAGTACACTCAAAAAGTGATGTCTCATCCCAAATTTAACCCATAAATCACACATAATATGAATACTCAACCCAAATAATACCCTAAATATACATACAATGTGGGGAATAATTTTATATCTATACTACATATAGTAGTTTACAATTAATACCGGTTACTACATATAGTATACATAATAATACAATCAAACACATAAACAATATACAAATATATCTATTAAATATATAAACAAATACAAATATTATCTATATATAATCACTAAAACTAATCAATAAAATCACAAAATAATTATCCACAAAAGAAGGATATTTAACCCCAATGTAGAATATATTATAGTAACATATTTTAATATCAACAAAGCAACGAATCAAAAAGGAGGCTCTCACTAATGAAAAAATCCCTAGAAATCTTAGTAATTATCTTAATATCAATAATTTTTACAATCCTTTTCAACAACCCAATAACCCAAATTTACATGGTATCTATTATGATTTTAGCTTTAATATCAACTCTATCTTGGTTTATGTATTAATTAACCAAAAAATCATATTAAAAGGAGGTTTCCACATAATGAAACAAATAACCAAACCTAACGGCCAAATTTTTGAAATATGCACCAACAGAAAAGATTTCCTAGACAATCTTAATTTTAAATGGTTGTTTGACGATGACAATATTTGGCAGGATGAAGACAGCAACTTAACACTAATTTACCGAGACGGAACTGAATTAAGTTATTTAGTAGGAGACAAAAAACAACCGCTAAATCAAAATAACTTAATTCAAGGCAACTATTCAAATCCGGCAACAAATTTAATTTATAATTGCCAAATATTATATAATGAAAAATATGAAGACTATGAAATAGAAATTTAAACTAGCTATTATTGAGCTAGTTTTTCTTTGTCCCTATCTCAGTTAACCCAACACAACCACAAAATAATAATATTGTTCCACGTGAAACATTTTAACCCTCCACAAAAACCAACAAACAAACAAAAAACAACCTCACACATTCCCTTTTAACCCATCTTAAATCCCTTTGCACCTCTACCAATACATAAAATCAATTCCCTACCCTTAAATCCAATCCTGGTACGATATAACCCTATTCAGCCAATAAAATATAAAATCTATAGCTTAAATCTAACCTAAAACAAACACAATATTAATATATTTATCTATAAAATAATACTGTACATATTACCTACCATTTGATATAATAGGAGTTGAACTATACATAAATTTAAGGAGGCCGATACAATGCCACACAAAAAGAAAAAATCTATGTCACCAAGCCAAATGAGACATTGGGAAGAATTGCAAAAAGTTATGAAACAAGATGCAGCAGAAAAACAACAAAAAATTAATAATGATATTATTTCCCAGCCAATAGAAGTTTACAAAAGATGGCAAAAACAACTAAAATTAAATGCAGAGGAATTAATTGAATCCGGTTTGACTGAGGCTGAAGTAACAATGTTAGCCGAAGAAAAGAAACAGCTTGAATATAAAATAACCCTCTGGAAATCTAAGAATTTATAAACCCTTAATAGGGTTTATTTTTTGTCTAATACAATAATAAAATAATACTATACAACCACGACTATATATGTTATACTATTCTTAACCCAAAATCTATCTAATTTTAAGGAGGTTACATAATGAAACAAAATTTATATTTAGAGTCTATCAACAACGCCATAACAAAAGTTAAAAAATTCCCAATAACAGTAAAGTATAAATCACTGCATCAAGCGAAATATTTTGAACTGGTAGAATTATGTAACTCATTATTACCGATTAATCCATATTTATTTGATTGTGGTGATACATACGAGACAAGGCAATATAAATTAAATGTAGTACTAGAAAAACCAAAAAAAGGAATTAGACCATAACCTTAAACTATGTATTATACGTATTTTGAAAGATTTACATAACATCAAAGAACATGTAGAATCAGAATCAGCTTAACCCAATAACAGCCTTAACTCCTATACTGTTAATTTTATATTGCTTGGTGTAGGAGTTAACCAAATTAAAACCCCTTATAAAGTCCCTTTATACTGCTCCAACAGCACCCACAAAACAACATAACAAAAGAGGGATTTTATAAGATGTTTTTGTATAAAATTTTAAAAAAACGACAAAATAAATATAACAGGAGGTGCTTTTAAATGTCTAATATATACTATCATACTATACATAATAGTTATCAACAAAACGAAAACATTTTAACCATGCATGATATTGTCAATCAATTTGAGACTATAGAGGATGCAGAAGAATTTTACAATTGGTCACCAGGTCAGACTTTAGAAGAATACCTGGATATTATAGATAGTCAATGTATCAGCTTTACAACAGATATAAACGAATGTAAAGAAATAGCTGAATACACCAATAGAACTAAAATTTTAGTTGTAGAATTGCCGGAAGAATACATAAACAGAATCATAATTAATAGTGAAGGATACCCAATGATTGAAGGTCAAATCCCTGCTAAATTCATAGTAGAAATAATTAATATTTAATTGTAAAATACCTTTAATTTGCATATTGCCAACAACATAATAACAGCATAACACCAACCAAAATATGGCAGTATGTAATCTAAAAGTATTTTAATTTTACATAATATTCTATAATAAAACTATAACAAAGAGGTGACACCGATACCATGACAACAGCCTACACGAACCAGATTTATTATTGAATCTCACCCAACTAATAAGAAAAATGGATTATTTGAAGTAACCTTTTCCATTCCTCAACCTAACGGTAATACATATTACCAATTAGCCAAAATAGGCAAGAACGATAAACCCTTAAAAATTATTATAGAAATGAATAATAATTCTCTTAATAACTATGCTAGGCTTGCAGGTGATACCGAAACAGTAGCAACTCCTAAACTAGCTGAGAAACAAGAAAAGCCTAAAACTGGTACAGTAAGATTGCAAAGTATAGGTTTATGTAACGGAACTATACTATTACACCAACAAAGCAAGAGAATTGCTAATAGTAACTAATGAATTTTTTGACGTTATCGCTGTAATGGTTCCATACGGCAAATTAAAAGGTGAGGAATTAAAAAATAAAATAATAGAATGTTTAAATTAAAGAGCTTTTGACAGCTCTTTTTTTTATTTTTACTGTATTCCTCAATAACAGCATAACAGCAACCACTTCCCCAACCTCACATAAAAACACCTTCACACGTTCCCTATACAACCACTTAAAATTCATCTCATATACCATAAAACCTAAAACTCCTAGAATCAACTCCTACAACTATTATTACACAAACTTATACATAATATAATATTAACACTTTTAAACAATAAAAAAAGACCCTTTACAGAGTCTTATAATGCATTCAAATTTATATAACCTTTTTAAAACTATACACTTCAACGCATTTTCTTAATACGTTCTCTAATTCAATAATATAACTATATTCCTTTTTCTGTCTTGCTTTTAAATCCTTATAAACTTTTGAATAAATACTATAAGTCATAAGGCATTTAACCTTTAAATTATCAATTAAATAATTATATCCAGTTTGGGCTGTCTTTTTGTCTCCTTCATTGTTGAAATTAATATTAACTATTTCTAATACATTAATAAGACTTGTTTTATAATCCTCAAGCAAATAATCAAAAGCATCTTTCTTAATTTCTCTCATGTTTTAGCACCTCTTTATATTAAATTGTTAATATCTATTATAAACTATATTAGATATAAAAACAATAGAACAACAATATAAATATTGCTTGACGGATACACTATATTTTGATATAATTATGCCATGCAGTAAAACAGTAAGAAAATAAATACATAAAGTATCACCTTGTAAGCACTCTTTGAAAACTTAATATAAAATTAATGGGAGGTATTCCACAAATGAAAATTAATGAATTAATACAGCAAATTGAGGCTACATATAGTAAACATTTCCCTTTATCCAGAATATCTGTTGACTATGTAGGTAATATTTATAGTTCTATTTCTATAGTTTGTTACTTAGCCGGAAATAGCACAGAAGTATATAATAAAATTTGGCGTAACGATATGTTAAATATTAGATTTTCAATTGATGCAGAATCAGGAGAATTTGAAAAAGGTACTACTGAGGAATCAGAATTACCTGAGAAATTAAAAATGGAAGTAAATTGCAAAAACTATCTTATTAAACCCAATAGTACAAATATGGTATATAGTAGAAGGAATTTGAGTTTTAGAAAAACAAAAGGAAATGCTAAAAAGATTGTTGCCACACTTGATAAATATTTTGCTAAATTTAAGGAAGAATTAAAAAATGATTTATTGACTGGAAATATTACAGACAACCACAAAGAATTATTGACCGAAAAATTAGTATAAACCTTTAACCCTTATTTGATAGCCTTATCAAAGGTAAAATCAAATAAGGGTTATTATTTTTAATTTACCTACTCAAAATAAAGTAATAAAAACAATAGAAAATAAATATAAAAATAATCACAAAAAACACTTGCAATTATCTCTAAATAGTATATAATAGTCTTTAAGCACAACAACAATATAAATACATACAGTAACACGTTAACACCTGATTCAACTCTTTGACAATATAAAAATGGGAGGTCATTTAAAATGGCATTAGTAACAAGATTCGGTAAAAACAGCAACGCATTAAGAGCAAATACACCTTTAGATAATTCCCAATTATTCCGCATAGCACCTTCAATTTTTGCTAATGAGGCTCACGAATCCAGATCAAGCCGTTATACCTACATACCAACAATAAACGTATTAGACGGTCTTAGAAAAGAAGGATTTCAGCCATTTTTCGTTGCACAATCTCGTTCAAGAATTGAAGGTAAGTCTGAATTCACCAAACATATGTTAAGATTAAGACATGCCAACGAGATTGAAACAAGTGAGGCTAACGAAATTATTCTTATCAATTCTCATGACGGAACTTCAAGCTACCAAATGTTAGCAGGTTGTTTCCGGTTTGTATGTCAAAATGGCATGATTACCGGGGATATTATCGAAGATGTAAGAATTAGGCATAAAGGCGATATTGTCAACAATGTTATTGATGCAGCCTATACAGTTGTAAATGACTTTGACTTAGTACATGAGAGTATAGACGGTATGAAAAGCACTTTGTTATTACCGGAAGAACAGGAAATATTTGCAAGTGCAGCCTTATCCCTAAAATACGATGAGAACGAGGCACCAATCACACCAAACCAATTATTGCAAACCAGGAGAATAGCTGATAGGAATCCGGATTTATGGAGCAATTTTAACCGAGTACAGGAAAACATCATAAGAGGCGGTTTAAGAGGTAGAACGGCATCAGGCAATCGTACAACCACAAGAGAAGTAAAAAGCATTGATAACAACGTAAAATTAAATAAGGCATTATGGATATTGGCCGATGGCATGAGACAATTGAAACAAGCATAGATAACTTAAACCCTGTTTAGTGGCTTATTAAATTAAGTAAAGCTAAACAGGGTTTATTTATGTTCAACTATAACCTAATACCTTATAACAAATCAAAGCAATAACAATATAATAAAATGCTTGCATTTACTCAGTATATCCTTTATAATAGATAGTAATATTAATATTAAAAAGGAGTTAATCATCAATGGAAAAAATAACAAAAAAAGAAGCTTTAGATATAGTAAAAAATTTTAGACATTGTTATAAAATAGACGGATGGTATCCAGAAGATGAGCGAATTGCAATAACTTTATCAGATGGTACATTCATATATTTAAGTGAATATGAAGAATGGAAAAATTTTGATGCTAGAAAAATAATTAAATTAGAATATTTTGGCTCTAATTTTCAAGGTATTTATACTAAAATTAATTATCCTGCTGAATAACAAAGCAGGATTTTTTATTCCCTCAACTCCTCATTTCTTCCATAACACTTCCCACATAACACCTCCTACAATCC
>Ga0209518_1004532_pt1 | contig 11060 bp, 16 predicted proteins | sample RifGroB1_FD_183993 | JGI IMG/M metagenome (GOLD analysis project Ga0209518, IMG submission 183993) | Groundwater microbial communities from Rifle, Colorado, USA - Groundwater B1 (SPAdes) (version 2) | ecosystem: Environmental > Aquatic > Deep subsurface > Groundwater | place: Rifle, Colorado... | reverse complement strand
TCTGATCGAGTCTTCTTCAAGAAAACTGAAGGGATCAACATTAAATCGGCTGTCCAACTGGTAATCGATCTAAGCGGGTCTATGTCTGGGTCAAGGGCTAAACTTGCCGCTCAGGTTGCTACCTTGTTTGGCGAAACACTGAACACCTTGAATGTTCCTTTCGAAATCATTGGGTTTAATACTAATTCGATGTCAAGGGATGAATCAGAATTAGCGGAAAGAAGCGGATATGATCGTACGGGAGATATTATCAACCGATGGATCTTCAAGGAATTTCGGGAGAACTTCAACAACGTTAAAGACCGTCTTGGATCATGCGGTCATAGCATGGACGAATCTACCACGAAAACTAATTGTGGAGCTATCGGCGGTTGTAATATTGACCATGAGGTTATTCTGTGGGGAGCAAACAGGTTATGGATGGAAAATGTTGATCGTAAAATCCAAATCGTGATCAGTGATGGACTCCCTTCAGGTTACATGCATTCTTATGGTGGTTTTTTGCCCCGTATGCTCAGTGAAACGAACAAAAAAATTGAATCTCATGGAATCGAACAGTTCTGTTTTGGGATACAGTGTGAAGAGGTAAGGCACTATTATTCCAAATACAAAATTATTAATAGCCTTGATGAACTGAATCATGAGGCCCTTAAATTCCTTGAAAATTCTCTTAAATTCAAGAACAAAAGGTAATATAATATATGAAATTAGTAAGGTTTAGCGATACTCAACACCATGTAGATCATAACGGTACCCTGAGCATTATCATCGGAAAGGAAACGGTTCTTAAGCTATCTCCAGTAGATAGCTTAATTTCCTGTTTAGAGCAAGTAAAAAGACTTCTCCCAGCCGATAGGATAGGAATAGCAGAGGACGTTATCAATCGAGTCATGACAGTTATGGATATCCCTCAGGATGTTTCTGATAGGGTTTCTGAGGGGTTTCATGAGAATGAGAAAAAGATCATTCCTGCATTGACAAACGACAATGACACGGATACAATCCAAGAATCTCAACAGGAAGATATCCTGTCTGACTTAGAAAAGGATTGGTTGTCTTTTGTTGAAAGATTTGTGAATGAGGATCATCCAACCTGTACATTTAGTGTCGAGGAAATGAACGATATACTTGACGGAGAATGTATTGATAAATTTGTTAATTTCTTTGAAAAAAGATATCTAATAGAGAATGATGGAAACTCTACTAAAATATCTGTCAAAAAGGTCTAGAAATGGTTTCCCTTAGAACTCCCCATAGAATCAAAACTTCTGCTAAAATTTCTGCCTTGGTTGATTCTGATTCCGCCGAAAAATCTTACAATATCTCCGAAACTTTTCAAGTACTTAAAAAAAGTCTTCTTGAAGCAGAAAAAGAATATTCAATTAGAAAATCATCAGAAAGATTTTATCGATTCCATGAAAAAGCTCAATCATGCCGTCATGAAATAATTAACCATTTCCTAATCGATCTTCCAATTAACCAAGAAGAAATCATCAGGCAAAGCTTTCTTCATGCTATGAAGAATATCCTTACCCTTAATATCCTTAGACATGAAACTCTCTCTATCATTATGGAAAATCTGGAAAATAGTGATATTGATATTTCTTCATTGAGAGAAAATGAACTACTAGACTATTCAGAATTACAAAGAGAATGTATTGAAAAAAACAGGAAATACTTTCCTTATATAAACATTCTTATGTCCGAAGAAACCAATATAAACTCAATGGAATACAAACAACTTGAACGTGATGAAAACTGGGCTTTGGATCGGATACTCAATCAAGGGCTTACTCTCCATTTCTATTGTGATGTCCTTGGCTATGATTACGAGGCTATCTATGGCAAGATTAAGACATTAGGGTCTATCTCTCTCGATGAGTTGATAAACAGGAAGTCTTCTCTCTTGAATCATTTCTATGATGAATCCTTGGGCACTTCGATTTTAAAAACTCAAGAGGATGATGATTAGAGCGAAAAGAAAGGGAGTAAAGATGCTAATCATCACCAAATCGGAACGCGAAAGAATCAGTAAACTTGTGGGGTCTAAAATCCTTAGCCCCTATTTCTTCTCCAATTCAAAGACCAGTGGTATCTCTGTAGACTTTCGGGTATGCCCGTTCATGAAACGGGTTGATGGTACCTTCACGAGCGCAAAGTGCAAGGGCTGTTATTCGGCCAACATCCTGAACGTTTATCCTAACCTTGCCAAAAAAGTTGTTGCCTTGCCAGCTCAAGACGATACGGAATTGGCTCTCTTCGAAAAGTCATGCAAGATTGTCAATGATCTTTTCCCCTCTGTCAAAAAGCTTCGTTTCTATTCCTTGAGCGATTTCCATCAGGGGGATCTACCCTATATTGAAGTTGCCAGTAAGTACTTCGTTGTTGATATTATCTCGAAGATTCTTACTCTTCCGCGAAATATGGATAGTCTCGTGAGCCTGACCAATATGCCTAACGTTTGGGTTTCCCTTTCCTTTAACAAGGATTTTAAGGCCAATCTCCCAAGAATCGTTAAGTATCTCAAAGAACAAGCACCCAAAAACATTCAGCTCAATTACACCATGAACTACAAAGAAGAAAATCCTGATGATCCTTTCTTCAATATCTTCTCTGTCTTGCATTTTAAGAATAACTACAAACGGCTGGGAATTGAGAAGTTCGAGAAGGTCACAGAGAATCGTACCTGTGCCGTTATCGGACCTGACGGACAACCTGTCGCCGCGCATGGCGCATGCGACCATTGCCATAATTGCCATATCTCTTTCCATAAGAACAAGGCAATGATGGAAAAACAATAAATTGGCGCTTGCAATGGCGGTCGTAAAATGATACACTGTGTGTGTTGGACTTATTTTAGTCATAAGAAAGGAAAATATTTACGATGCCAGTCAAGACGGGAATGATACGCCGAGAGAAATTTAAAAATCAAATTGAAGTGTTTTTCAAAATGCCTTTTGCAGAATTCGTTACTAAACACTTCAAGGTTGGAATGACAAGGGTTGATTGTTGCGAAATGATCAACCAACTGTCAGGGGGGAAGGTTTCTCCAAAAACTTCTACTGTTTGGAATTATATCAAACAGGGAATTAAAAATGGAGAAATAACTGATTTCGATTTTCATGGACGAAAGTCAAAAGGCAGCAATAAAAAGAAATCGATTTGTATAAAGCAAAAAGATATCCCGATCACCGTCAATGATCAAATCACGACTATTACATTCTCGTGTGAATGTGGGGAAAAACACACTGAAGAAAGGAAGATCACTCCAGAAAATGCCAACTTGCTGTTGCGGATTCATAAGTGCGAATCCTGCGGTGAGAAAGGTCTTTGCAGTGCAGAGTTCACTTATGGTGATGTTCTGGTAAGGAAAGCAATTGCTTCAGAATCGGGGATTCTTTCCGAATGTTTTGTAGATGAATTCGGAAAAATCATCTTGAATCCACTCGTGGATTATGGTAGTAATGAGGTAGAAACTCTTAACGAGCTGGTCTCGTGAGATAACAAACATTGGAGAAACGTTATGGCCAAGGTTAAGGTAAGTCGGAAAATCAAAAAGAAATGAGGGAATTCCATGGGTAAGCTATCCACGAGCGCAATCCTTGAAGAACTTTTCAAAGATAAAATTGAAAATATTCTTCTGAAACACTTCAAAGGCGTTAAGACAAATGCCGATGCAGTTGAGAAAATGCATAAAATCACAAAGGGAGCCGTCAAAGTCTCTCATGTGACAATTCAGAAAATGGTTTATCTGGCTCATGCAAACAAGCTGATAAGCCCTGATGATTTCCCTTTCGCCTATGTCGATGTCCCTGCGAAAACGGGTCACCGTGGGAAAATCTCCATTCGTGAAATTCTGGAGAAAAAGAAGGGTAAATCTTTCTGGGATATCATCGCTCCTTACAAAACAATGACCAAGGAAGATACGGCTAAAGCCCTTGGCGTTAACTATGCTTCTGTCCTCAATACCATCAGACGCGCCGTTGAAAAGGGAGAAGAATTTAACGGAGCCAAAATCTCTGAGTCTGACTTTCCCCGTTGGTTTAAGCAGAAGAAAATTAAACCGGGGAAAGAGAATACTACTTCTGAAATCCAAGAAGTTCAGGAAGATATGTTCAAGGTCAAGGCTGTCTGCTCTGAATGTGGACACTCTAAAGGATGGTACGAACGTCCTTCTGTTGCAGGACCTAACATCAACGTCGGACTCAAAGCGACAAGATGCCCCCAATGCCACAAATGGCAAACGTACGAAGCTACCGTTGAAGTCAATGGGATCAAAATCATTAAGAAGGTCATCCCTCATGGCCCCGATGCCATGCTTTATGAGGACTTTGTGGATAAAAACGGGAGTCAAATAAAAAATCCCCTTCTCATCCCCGCCTGATCGGGCACTTCGATTTCAGAAACATATCCCCCTTAAGCTTAGGGGGATATATCTTTTAGGAATAAATTAAATGATCTCAATTTTCAATCCATTTGAAGGGGCAACTGATCCTGATAATGAGAATTATCAAAAATTACTTGATAAACTCATTAGTCTTGATTCTTTAGCCATGAAAGAAAATCCTATTGAGATTAGAAAATTTCAATTAATTGATGCTGTCCACAACCATTTTAAATTTTATCATATATCTTTATTCAATGATGGATATGTAGCTCATTATGGAAGAATCGAAACTAAGGGTTCTATCTATGACTCACGAGTAAAAAAAGGTGTTATGAGCAAGTACAGTGCTGCGGAAGAATTCAGAACAAAATGCCTAGAAAAAGTGGGGAAAGGATATAGAGAAATTAAATGACGCTTACTTTCCCTCACTATAATCGTGATGTTTCAAAAATAGAATCTACTATTCAGTCTATTGTTGAACTTGATAGAAATAATTATCCAATAATAGAACCTGATGGAACTAAAATATGGTATAACAAGGAAGGTAAACGACATAGAGTTGATGGACCAGCAATAACTCATCCTGATGGGTATCAAGTATATTATCAAAATGGTAAACTTCATAATGAAAATGGTCCAGCAGTTATTCATGCTGATGGGGAACAACAATATTGTCAGAATGGTCTTCGACATAGATTAGATGGACCAGCGATTATTTATGCTGATGGAACTGAAGAATACTGGGAATATGGAGTTAAAATTAAATGACGCTTACTTTTCCAGAATACAACCGTGATGTTTCTAAGATAGACTTTACTATTGATTGTATCATTAATCTTAAACGAGATACTTATCCAACTGAAGTTGATCATCGTGGTGTTAAGATTTGGCTTAATAAAAAAGGGGAAGAACATAGAGAAGACGGACCAGCTATAATCTATCCCAATGGCAAAGAAGAGTATTGGATCAATGGTTATCTTCACAGAACTGATGGTCCAGCTATAGACGGACCTTGGGGCTATAAAGCTTATTATCAAGACGGGGAAAAACATCGACTTGACGGTCCAGCATTAATCTATGTCGATTCAGAAGGAAGCCAAGAAGAATACTGGGAATATGGCAAAAGAATATCATGATTAATACTTTTCCAGAATATCATTGTGATCCTTCTAAAATAGATTTTATAATTGAGTCTATTATCAATTTAGATAGAAATGATTATCCGATAATAGAACCTGATGGAACTAAATCATGGCGGAATAAAGAAGGGCAACTTCACAGAGATGATGGGCCAGCTATCATTCGTGATAGAAGAAAAGAATATTACAAAAATGGAGAACGTCATCGTGAAGATGGTCCAGCAATAATTTATTCTGATGGATATAAATCTTATTGGGTCGATGGAGAACGTCATCGTGAAGATGGTCCAGCCGTTATTTATACTTCTGGGAAAAAAGAATACTGGAAACATGGCATATTTATATATCGCCAAGATTGACAAGATGACATCTTTGCTGTAGACTATAAATATATCGGGCACTTCGATTTTAAGAACTTGCCCAGCTTAATCTTGTAGACAAAAGCCAATAGGCTAATGGAGCGGTTAACTGCTCCTAAAACGAAAGGAAAGAAGACAATGTCAGTAAGGAACAAGACAATGAAAGCGATGAACAAGAAAACGTCTGTCATTAACAGCCGTAAATTTCTCCACTATCGAATCTTCGATGAATATGGGAACATCCTGCCTCATGGTGGTGTGACAGTATCCTACACCCCCTTGGCCAATGGTACCGTCGATGTGGGATTCTCTTTCTGCTCCCCCGAAAACCGATACGAAAACGTCTCAGGAAGGGGCAAATCCATCTCCAAGGCAATCCACATCAACAAGCAAAGGGTCAGCCGCGAGAACAAACACAAAATCTACTCAAGGAAAATGACATCCAAACAACTGATCAAACGTGCAGATTCTATCATCGGTAAGAAATTGAAGGAACTCCAAGAACGCCATTCCCATTGGAATCTTCCGTTTGGATACCATCTCGACCTCTCTGGAATCTAATCTCATGGGGGGATTTTCCCCCCACACTTTTCTAAAGGAAAGCCTATCATGAAAATCAACGCACCTGTCGTTACCAACTCACTGAAGATCATTCTTCTCTTGATCCTTACGGCTGCTCTGACCTTCTTGTCAGTCCGTTATTATGACCACGTCAATTCATTGACGGAATTCAACGCGATGAAGGCAGAATACACGACGATCAAGAATCAGGAACGGGATATCCTTCTTCAGCAAAAACAAATCGCGGAAGAAAAAGCAATGGAACTCAAGGCAAAATACGAAAACGATGTTCCATATCTCGAAAATGAAATCCCTGAATGAACTGAACGGGGTTTTACTCCCAGAATCATAACCCCTAAGAAAGGCTCTTATAAAATTATCCCCTTAAACAAATAAGGGGATTCTTTTATTTAAAATTAAATGATCCTTACTTTCCCATATTATCATTGTGATCCAACTAGAATAGAATCTACTATAGATTTTATATTACATCCTTATATTATGGATTATGCTGGAACTAAAATATGGAAAAATAAAAAAGGATTAAAACACCGTGAAAACGGTCCAGCTATCATTACCCGGGGTGGCTATCAAGCTTATTATATTAATGGGAAAAGACATAATGTCAATGGACCAGCAGAAATTGGCCCTAATGGATATATAGCTTATCATTTATATGGCGAACTTCATCGACTTGATGGTCCAGCAGTAATTAATCCTGATGGAACAGAAATATATTATCAGTACGGTAAACTCCATAGACTCAATGGCCCAGCTCAGGAAAATAAGGATGGATATAAAGTCTACTATAATCGAGGAAAACTCCACCGTACCGATGGTCCAGCTTTAATTCAAGCAAATGGATATATAGCCTATTATAAACACGGTGAAAAACATAGACTCGATGGACCCGCAGTTATTAGCTCACCTTGTTCTAAAGAATATTGGGTCGATGGTGAACGACATAGATTAGATGGACCAGCAAGGATATTTCCTAACGGACAAAAGGAATACTGGGAATATGGACGCAGAATTAAATGATCCTTACTTTCCCATACTATCATCGTGATCCTTCAAAAATAGATTTTACTATTGATTGTATCATTAATTTAGATAAACATGATTATCCAGTCATAGATTCTCAAGGAAATAAAATTTGGTTAAACAAAGAAGGCCGACGACATAGATTAGACGGACCAGCAATAATTTATTTTAATGGTGTTGGAGAATATTGGGAATATGGTAAAAAAATTAAATGATTAATCCTTTCCTAGATTATAATTATGATCCTTCTAAAATAGATTTCACAATTGATTGTATCATTAATTTAGATAAACATGATTATCCAGAAATTGATGATGATGGAAATAAAAGATGGTTTAATTCAGAAGGCCAACGTCATAGACTCGATGGACCAGCAGAAATTTATTCTAATGGCACTCAATGGTATTATCAAAATGGTAACCTTCATAATGAGAATGGACCAGCAGTAATCTATCCTTCTGGAACTCAACATTATTGTCAGAATAATCAAAGGCATAGATTAGATGGTCCAGCCGTAATTCGTATTAATGGCGAAGAAGAATATTGGGAATATGATAAATTTATAAAATGATTAATACTTTCCCAGAATATAATTGTGATCCTTCAAAAATAGATTCCATGATTAATAAAATTATTAATGGTCCAGCAATAATTGATTCTAACGGACATAAAGAATACTGGATTAATAGCAAACCATATGAGCACCACAAATCTCCCTTGAAATATATTAAAAAAATTATCAAGAGAGCATTTAACTTTTCGCGCAAGAATAAAACTTAAGGATGTTTCCTGTCAGCTTCATATTGCCATACTGGTTCATATAAATTAGATGTCTTCCTGAGCCAGCGGTCTACCTTAACACAGATGTCTTCAAAATCTTTACATACGTCAACTCGCACTTGAAGGTAATTGGCCTTGTCTTTGCAAGCTTCCTTTATTCGATTGAAGTTCTTTCTCCATTGGGCATATAACTCTCGTACATTCTCAGGATTATCAGACTCTAATTTCCCTAAATCACTGCCACATCTATCACATATACCATTCACCATAGGCATCTTATCATCTAAATGGAAAACTGCCCCACATGTATAACATTTTCTCCTACGACTGAACCACTCTATAGCTATCTCAGTGTCAGCATTTAATACACATACATGCGTTGCCCATTCTACTAGCCTCTTATCAGGTATCTCACTTACAACAACTCCTTCCTCTTCCTCAAATACTAACCCTATCTCCTCTTCTAACAACTTACTCTCTAAATAAGGCACTTCTAAATCATTTAATTCCTTCTCTTTCCATGACGATAAAGGATCCCTATCTTTATGCTGCGACTCACTCCCCGTAAGAAAATCCCCAGTATCTATGTATTGCGTGGGTATCTTATCTTCAAAGTAAGTTTCATTGCCACTAGGCTCCCTCTCTATGGTAATAAAATCAAGCTCGTGAAAAGAACTAATCCTCTCACCAACTTCAAATATCGGAGTTCCGCTAATTCCAATTATTAACATTTTTATTTTGTCTGACATATTACTTTTCTTTATATAATCCCATTTTATTGGCTTTAGAACATATTGTATCATATGTTCTGTTAGGTAAAAATTCACATATTTCCTTACCTATAACATTTTTATATTTATTATTTAATATGGATATTTCTTCATCCGACCATAATTTTCGCTTATCTTTTGAGCATCGATTGCTTAAACCATATAAATTATTCTTCCTAATAACATGAGATATATATTCTGGAGTAACTTTTATTATATCTGAGATTTCTTTAACTGTTTTGCCCTGTTTTAAAAACAAAATAATTTTATCTTTATTATTTATCGATCTTTCTGTTTGAGGATTTTTGTAAGAAGAATCAATTATTTCCCATTTACGACTCATTAATAATTTATCTATACCAATATCTTTTAATTTACTTTTATATGATTTTATAAGATTAATGTCTCCTATATTTAATGTAACATCATCTCTTTTACTGATTGTAGGATATTTTTTATCTTTATGTCTTTTTATTTTAAAATAAGAATATAAGAACTCTTCGAATTCTTTTAAATTATATTGCCAAGCTTTATGAGAAGTTATCCTTATTGAAAACGATTTTGATAATTTTCCCTTACGGTTTGGTTTGTGTCTTATATTTCCATCCCCATCAATAAAACCTGCCCATAAAGATAAGTATAAATCCGGATTTGTATCTTTTATCCAAGTAAAAGAGGGTGGTTCATATGTTTTTCTATTACTTATATTAAATTTGTCAATAATCATTGAAATATACTTTGGATCACTTACGGAAACTCTATACTGATCAGTTTTTTCTCGATATGCTAATTCTTTATTATATTCTATATATTTCGCATATTTACATAAATAATCTTTATCTATAGAGCTTAGACTTATATCTATATTTTTCCTAGACAATGGGAAATGACCATCAGCCAATAAAAGACCTATATAGTAATATGAAGAAGGATTGTCTTTTAATAGTTTATGTACTTTTGTTTTAGATATCATATTATTCCTATGAATAAGACTTTAATCATTGCCTTTCTTCCTTTGTTAAATAATCATTACAAGACTTTATGCGTTTCTGCGACACTTTACTCGCTATACGTTTTTTTTATATTAAAAAGCTTTATTATCTGTCTCTCTGTCTTGATCCGTTAGTAATTTGTTGCGTAACGTTTAATCTATGGACCGAAAGCACCATTATGGCTTCTTACTCTGCCCTATACTATTCTCTGTACCTTCTCTCTCTCCCTTTTTTATTTTCTTAGGGCACTCCGATTCTAACTCATTACTCACAATAAATAAAAGTTAAGATCATAAATGTTTATACATAATACATGATTGTCTAAACCATCTATAACATAACATCAACGGTATCAATGATCCACATCCGATCATGATAGAAATAAACTCTACTATATAATTCTAGGGCACTCCGATTTTAAGTCAAAAAAAAGTGAACGAATAAAAAAAATCCAGACCTATTCTAAAAAAGTCTGGATAAAATATCAACATAAATTGAACAAAATCATATCTCTAGATTTTAAACTAGCTGGCTGGCATAGCTAATGTCGCAATCTAGTTGCGACTGATAACTAATATATTAAACTAAATATTCCATATATAACCAATAAAACTACAATATACATCATATAAATATAACATATCCCTCTATAAAAAGACATAACATATCCCTTCTAATAACAATATTGAAACCTGACTCACATCTAACCTAAGAAAGTCATTTAACCTCAATAAAATCAAAACTACTAAAAAAAACGGGGGAAGAAAAATAATCCCTTCCCCCTAATCCACACATAAGGATAGCCCTACAGAATCAATCCGTCAACCAAAATCTAATAAAATTAAAACATTTTCATACTTGATCTCTATTCGAAATTTATGATAACTCTTTAATAAACAATCTTATACACGTTAATTGATTTATGTACAAAAAATTGAAGTGTTCGTTACACAGTGAGCGAAACACACACACACAGAGTAAAGTGATTGGAACGGGAATGTCTAAGTTTCGATCACGAATGATTATCT
>Ga0209518_1004523_pt1 | contig 11083 bp, 19 predicted proteins | sample RifGroB1_FD_183993 | JGI IMG/M metagenome (GOLD analysis project Ga0209518, IMG submission 183993) | Groundwater microbial communities from Rifle, Colorado, USA - Groundwater B1 (SPAdes) (version 2) | ecosystem: Environmental > Aquatic > Deep subsurface > Groundwater | place: Rifle, Colorado... | reverse complement strand
AATAATAGAAATTATTGGATAAAATTTTATCAAAATGTAATAGAAAAAATATATGCTTATTAAAAAACAAAAAATCTCACCACCGGAACTAACGGAAGCAAATCTTAGACGATACATGGCTAATCGAATGGATTTTCGTTTAGAGCAATTTATTTTTGAACCTTCTCTTGAAGCACCACAAGGGTCTTTATTTAAAGATGTATGTCAACAATGGCAATTGGATTATATATATAAACCATTGGATGAAAGGACTGAAGAGGGTTTTCCAAAATACAGATTGTTATACTACCAGTTACCAAAAAAGTCAGGGAAAACGGCTCTTCTTGCTGGGGAGGGTCTTGTTCAACTTTTACTATCTTCCATGCCTTCAGAAGAAAATTATATCATTGCGGGCGATAAAGAACAAGCTTCTTATGTTTTACGAAAAATAAAAGATTTTATTGAACGAAATCCTAATTTTATAGATATTTTTACAATTTATAAAAATGAAGTGATCATACAATCCACAGGAGCCATGATTCAAGTATTAAGTTCTGAAGCAGATACAAAATCAGGCAAAAATCCATCATGGTTTTTGGCCGATGAATTGTGGGTTCAAAAGAGTAGAGATCTTTGGGACAATTTATTTTTGGGGATGGCTGCTCGTCCTTTTGCTCAAGCAATTGCTTTAACTAATGCTGGTTTTGATAAAAAATCAATTTGTTATGAAGTTAGGGAACTTTGTAAAAGCGGTGAATTTAAAGAATTTTATTGGTTTGAACCAACAGGGACTTTGTTAGAATCTTTAAAAATGCCTTGGATTTCAGAACAATGGCTTGAAATAGAACGTAAATCCATGCCCCCAAAAGTATTTAGTAGATTTCGTAAAAACCTCTGGGTGGATGAAGGAGAACACCCATTTATGCCGGATGAGGGATGGGAATGTTTTAAATCATATCTTTCAGAAAAATCCATATGTTATAAAGGCCCTCATTATGTAGGAATAGACCTTGGATTAAAAAAGGATGCAGCTTCTTTAACAGTGCTTCATAGAGCAGGAAGAAAATTGGAAGTGGACGTGTTTAGAAGATGGTTAGGAAGTTCAGAAAATCCTGTAAAGATAAGTGAAATAGAAGATGAATTGATAATGATATTAAGAAATTTTCATGACTGTGTATTAGTTTGCGATCCCTGGCAATTAATGGGAACTATACAAAGATTCAGAAGTGTTGGTATTGAAGTTATTGAATTTTATTTAACTACAGAAAATATTGGTAAATTAAGTCGTAACCTATTTTATCTATTCAAAAATCAATCCTTAGATTTACCAAAATATTCAAAACTTGAAGATGAACTAAAGGGACTACAAGTAGTTGAGAAAAGTTATGGATGGAGGATTGACCATAGTGAAGATACAAGTAGTGATATTACAATGGGTTTAGGTATGGCAAGTTTGGTTGCTATGGAGCGGGGCATAGATAGCTATAGTGGTAAAGATTTAGCGGATTTGGGTTTCTTGAATCAAAAGTCTTTATACCGTTCCGATGGGAAAAGAGATTTTGGGGGCGAAAAAATAGAAGTAATAAATGAAAAAGTGGATGTTGATAAAAATAGTAATGGGCCAAAAATATATTCCTTTAGCAAGAGACAATTTTAAAATTATAAATAATAAGATGTGGAAAAATTAAAGTGGCATGGAATACAAAATCAAAGGATCAAAAAATAGAAACCATTAGGAAATATTTTTTAGAGCCAAAAATATTATTAATAGAAAATCTTCTTAAATTAACAAAAAACCATATAGAAAGGTGCAAGGCTAAAATTGGAGAATTGCAAGAAATCAGAAATTTGGAAAAAACTATGGTTACAGAAACAAAGATTGAAGAAATTAAGGAAAAAATTAAAAAAATACAGATATCAATTAAGAGTGTTAAAACAAAAAGAAAATATAAAAGTAAAAAACTTAAAAGATTATTGGCGGCTGAATGGGAAGAAAAAGAAAAATATTTGACAGATGAAGAGATTTCATGCTATATTAGATATGGAAGGAAAAATAATTAATGGAGGAAGAAGAATTTTTTAATAAATTTCCTGAAGAAGAACAAACTGAAATTAGAAAAGATTTAGAAAATCTTGCAGAGGAAAATGAAAAACTTATTGAGGAATTTTCAGAAAGCATTGATGATGTAGATAAAAATCCTGTAGGAAGACCTCTTGGCATCCCTGCTTCATCTGCACAGAAAGAAGCTGTAAGTCGTGCTGCAAAGAAATATCAACAAGACCTAAGAGATGGTCTTATAGAGAAACCTGCGTGGGAAACTCATGGTGCGTACAGCTATATGAGTGGGGGTAGAGTTCCTAAAAAGAAAAGGTATTTACTTGACTTTGTTCATAAGGAAAGAGAGAAATGGTTAGATGAATTAGGCGGAGAAGACAATCTTACCTCAATAGAAATAGCAATGCTTGATGAAGCAAGCCGTTTGCTATTATTTTCAACAATGGTAAATGATTACCTTTTATCTGATAAAGATACTGATGTTGTGTATAAAGATAGTGAAGGTGATATTAAAATGCATACAGGTCTTTCAAGGCATTATTTAAGTTTTACAAAGACTTATATACAAATATTGAAAGAATTACAAAAAATTGCTACAACAAAAAATAAGAAAAAGGGTGGTTCAAAGAAGGACAGTGCTTCTCTGCTTCAAAAACTATACAAAGGTGATTAATGTTTGATAGAGAAAATTTTCAAACAATTATAAAATTGCATATGGAAAGACACAAAATTTTAAAAGAAAAGGGGGATTTTGGAGCTTGTGTTTGGGAATTAGAGAAAATTATAGAACTTATGAGTGAAGCCATAGTAACAATTTTTGGAAAATCTAAAGTAAATTACACAAAACCGAATCCTATTTTATTAGAAGGAATTAAAAATGTTACATTAGATGATGTTTTAAATCCTGATAATACAATAATTATTGATGCAGAAGGCAATCTAAAAATAAAGAAATAAAAAAAGGAAAATATATGAATATAGGATTTGATTTAGACGGGGTTTTGGCTAACTTTCATTATGGATTTTCTAAAGTAGCAAATAAATTATTTGGTTCCCCTATAGTAGAAGACATTAATGAAGTTAGGGCATATCGGTGGGAAGATTGGGGATATCCACTTGATAAGAAACAACATAATAAAGTGTGGAGAGAGATAGATACAAATATTAATTATTTTTGGTTAGATTTAGAACCGTTAGTTGAAAATATTATTTTTGAAAGAATGAAAAATATGGAAAAAGATAATCATAATTTTTTCTTTATTACTTCTCGTAAAGATACAGCAGGGAAGAGTGCGTTATCACAGACAAAAGATTGGATAGAGAGTTGTACAGCTTTGAAGAATTTTTCTGTAATTCCTTCTCATAGAAAAGGTGGTATTCTTGATAGAGCAGAAATAGATTATTTTATAGATGATTTACCAGAAAATGTAATTGAGGCTGCTATTGAAGCTCCAAAATGTGAATCCTTCCTTTTGGTTAGACCATATAATGCTTATAGTATTGAATTTATACAAAAATCACATAAATTTAAAAATATTGGGATAGTCTATAGTGTAAGTGAGTTTTTAGACATCGTGGAAAAAAATGAAAAATTTTGAAATATATCATCAATCAGTATTTGATGTTTGGCCATTAGAGGATAATTCAATACAAGCAATTATTACTTCACCACCTTATTGGGGATTACGAAAATATGATATTCCCGATATTATAATTGGGGGGGATATTAATTGTGAACATGAACTTATTGAGCATTTCACATCCCCTAAAGGGGGTAAATCCCATCCCGATAGACCATCCAATGTTGGAGCTAATAGAATTATGTCTGATATGGATATAAGAGGAGTTGGTATCAAATCAAATTTTTGTATGCTCTGTAGTGCTTGGAAAGGTCAATATGGACTTGAACCATCCTATAAAGATTACATTACCCATACTATCCTGTGGGCTAAAGAGGCGTGGCGAGTATTAAAAGATGATGGAGTATTTTTTCTAAATATAGGAGATAGCTATAATGGTTCTGGTGGTTGTGGTAGTGAAAAATATGCAATGGAAAAACATATGCAATTTGGAAAAAAAACGCCTATAGGAAATTATCAACCCCCCAATAAAGATTATTCTATGAAATCTAAATGCAAAATGCTTATTCCTCATAGAATTGCTATATCTTTAATAGATGAAGGTTGGATTTTAAGGAATGATATTCTTTGGTATAAAACTAATGCTATGCCTGAGAGTTGTCAGGATAGATTTAGTAAAAAATTTGAATACATATTCATGTTTGTTAAGAATCCTAAATATTACTTTAATTTGGATGCTGTAAAAATTGAATCAAAAACATATTTAACAGATAAGAGATGCTCTGCCTTAGAGAGAGCAAGAATGAAAGGATACAATACAAAAATACAATATAATGGTAAATCTGAAAGAATATCAGAATTTATGGCATCTCAACCATATTGCAACCCAGGTGATGTTTGGCAAATAAATACTCAACCAAGTTCTGAAAAACATTATGCTATGTGGCCTGAGAAATTAGTAGAACGTATGCTATTATGCTCAACAAAAGAAAATGATATTATTTTAGACCCTTTTGCTGGTAGTGGAACAACCTTAAAAGTGGCTGTCCAAAATAGGAGAAAAGCTGTTGGTATTGATTTAGGTTATTCTGATATTCAGGATAGGAAATTACAAAATATACAAATAAAATTGCTTTAAATTGGAGGGAAATAGAAATGACACATGATGGTCATTATTATAGCCAAGATTGTAATTGTACTACTTGTTTTATGAATAGAGTAAAAACAACAAGAAAGTATGTTAATAAAGCTATGGCAGGAGAAAAAACAAATATAATTAAAATGGAAACTACAGAAGGAACAAAAATTGAGGACGATGGGGAGGACGGTTGCTGCATAGATTACCGTGATTTTCATGAAGAAATACACAACTCAGTTAGAATTTTTGATAGTGGGGCAACACGGGACACTTCAGAAGGTAAATTGGAATATGCTCGTTTCATAAGTCCAATTGTATTGAAAAGATTTGCTGAATACATGAATTTGCATCGTAAGCAAACAGATGGTAATTTAAGAGAGCCGGATAATTGGATGAATTTATTTGGTGATAAACATGAGGATGTTTGTTTAGATAGTTTATTCAGACATGTAATGGATGTGTGGTTAATTAATAAGGGTTTTCAAACCGAAGCCCGTGAAGATATAGAACCCGCCCTATGTGCTATTTTATTCAATGCACAGGCATGGTTATTTAAAGTATTAATGGATAAACAAGAAAAGAGAGATGAGAATGGTTAATTCAGAAGAGGAAATTATTAAATTATTAAATATCTGTCATGAAGAATTTGAAGATGAAGAAATGATCGAATACATGAGTCAAAAGATAATATGTGATTTCTTAATTTCTATTGGGTATGTTGGTATTGCAGAAGCATATAGAAAAGTATAGAAAGGAAAAATAATGAATCTAAATAGACAACGATTAGAAGTAAAAAAAGGAAAAGAATATGCTGAATTGGTTTTTATAGGAGATGTACATTATGGGTCTAAACAATGTAATGTTGAAAAGTTTGAAAAAATATTGCAATATTGTTTAGAAAATGAATTATATGTATTTTGTATGGGTGATATGATAGAATCAAATTCAAGGCACTCTGTTGGGGCTGGTGTATATGAACAAATATCCCCACAGAAGCAAATAGAGGATATTTCAGAATATCTCAGACCATTGGCAGAAAAGAATCTTATTGTAGGTTATTTAACTGGGAATCATGAGTCCAGGGTGAATAAAGAATTGGGCATAGATATATCCAAAATTATTTGCAAAGAATTAAAAATACCATATTTAGGTTATGCAGGTTGGTCATTGTTCTATGTTGGCAATCAAAGTTATTCACTTTATTCAACACATGGGGCTTCCTCAGCTACATTAAAGCATACAAAATTAAAAGCTATACTTGATATAGCTAAATCTTTTGAAGCGGATATAGTTACTTGTGGACATGTTCATGATATAATTATAGATAGTGCAGAATATCAAAAAGTAAATAAGAAAAGAAAAATCGTAGATACAAGAAAATCCTATGTAATTGTCACAGGACATTATTATAACTATGGTGGATATGCTCAGGAAAAAGGTTATTCTCTGACAAAGATGGGTAGTCCCAAAGTAAAGCTTTTTGGAGACAAATTTGACATACACGTGAGTGTTTAAGATGAATTATTATCAAGATAAATTTTCAACTTTATATTTAGGTGATTGTTTGGAAGAACTCAAAAATATAGAAGATAGTAGTATTGATTGTTTGGTTACTGATCCTCCTTATGGTTATTCTTTTATGGGAAAAGATTGGGATAAAGCCGTGCCCTCAATTAATATTTGGAAAGAATGTTTAAGAGTTTTAAAACCTGGTTCTTTTACTTTTATAATGTCTTCCCCAAGACAAGACGTTTTATCAAGGATGATTATAAATTTACAAGATGCTGGATTTAGAACAGACTTTACAAGTATTTATTGGATATATGCTTCTGGATTTCCCAAAGCTACAAATATAAGTAAAATTATAGATAAAAGATTGGGATGTGAAAGAGAAGTTATAGAAAATAGAAAAGTAACAGAGAATATGGCAAAAATGAGTAAGAATAGTCCAAATAAAGATGGATATCCAAAACAACCAAGACCAAAAGATAATTATTGGACAGGAGAAATTTTAGATAATAAATCTGTAAGTGAGAAAGCCAAAGAATTTGAAGGTTCTTATTCAGGATTTCAACCAAAACCCGCTGTAGAAATTATTATTGTATGCATGAAACCTTTATCTGAAAAAACTTTCGTTGAGCAAGCTTTGAATAATGGCAAGGGAATTATTTGGTTAGATGATTGTAGAATTCCTTATGTAGATGAAAAGGATAATAAAAGAACTGGGAATTTAGATAGAAGTGAAAGTGGTGAAATTTATGGTTTTGCTAATAATGGCAACATAAAAAGTGGACTTAGGGATAAAGATGGCAGATTTCCAGCCAATCTTTTAGTTTCTGATGATATATTAAATGATGGAATTGATAGAAAAGGTGTTTCTGGTGGTGGGCCTAAAATTTATGGTGGTGGGGGTGGATTTGATAATAATTTGAATAGGCAACCAGTAAAAAATTATTATAATGATTCTGGTTCTTTTAGTAGATATTTTGATTTAGATATTTGGTTTGAGCATAAAATTAAAGATTTGCCAATTAATATACAAAAAGTTTTTCCTTTTTTAATAGAATCTAAAGCAAGTTCTACAGAAAAAAATAAAGGATTAGATGTAAAAAATAACCATCCAACAGTGAAGCCAATAAAATTAATGAGTTACTTAATAACTTTAGGAAGTAGAGAAAATGATATTATTCTTGACCCATTTATGGGCAGTGGGTCTACAGGAAACGCTGCTAAATTATTGAATAGAAAATTTATTGGTATTGAAAAAGAAGAAGAATACATTGAAATTGCTTCAAAAAGAATAGAAATTGTAAATAATCAGCAAAAATTAATTTGACATAATTCTCAATTGATGAAATACTTGCTTTTTTAATACTATATGTTATACTTATAATAGATGGAATTGATTAGATATATAGAAAGTAGAAGAGATAAAAAAGGATTATATACACGAAAAGAATTAGCTATAAAATATAATGTTAGTATAGTGATGATTTCTAATATTATTAATAATAAATCTTGGAAAAATATATGACAACAATAACAATATTTTACTCAATAGCAGATGGAAAAATTGTAGCAGAAAAAGAATTGGATGTTATTGATACAGACATGAATTCTTTAATGCGGGAATGTATTAATAAAGGATTTAAGGTTAATAATTATCAAGATAGGAGTTTTAATTGAATGAATATAATACAGCTTTTTTAGTAATAATTTTAATTGTTTTAAAATTAATAAATTTTATAAAATTGCCTTGGGTATGGATATTAACTATAGCATGGTTTATAATATTTATATTTAGTATGATAAAATAAGGAGGAGAAATATGAATTCGATGAATATGTGAATAGGCATGAATCTTGTAAAATCTGTAGTAGATGTTTAATATGTGAAGATCATTTCAAATGTGAAGAATTGGAAAAAGTTATAATGGAGGATTGAAATGAATAGCCCAAATATTGCACATGTAGCACTTAACAGAAAAGGTGCTTTAGAATTAGGCCAATCACCATGTAATGTATGCCATTCCGGCTATGCTTCATATTCTATAAATAAATTTGAATCTTGTCAAGATACTTGTGAGGAATTTAAAGAATATGTAAGAATACTAATAGAAAGGTCTAAGAATGAGCAAAATTAAATGTCTCAATTGTGATATGATATTAGAATCTATTCATACATATGATTTTCATAGTTGTGATTGTGAAAATAGAACTTATATTGATGGTGGAAATGACTATCTGAGATTTGGATGTATGGATATAACCAAAGTCCTATTTTGGGATGAAGAAGTGAAAAAGTTTTTACCATATACTATAGCAATTAATGGAAAAGTTATGGAAGAACAAAAGGAGGAAACAAAATGTTCAAACAATTGTTTAAAACATTGTATAGAAAACAAGTAGATTTTGATAAGTTAAATTGGTTTCAATTATCCTTGACATACTATGTAGAAGCTGGTAATATTATAAAAGTTGTATGATACATAAATTAAAATGTGAAAATTGCCGATACATGTTCATTTGTTTCTACAGCGAAGAATCTATTTGTAGACATCCACAAGAGAGAAAAAGGATAGTATTAAATTTTAGACAGAATCATCAATGTGGCAAAGAATTAATTAAAAGACTATTGGTTGCTCTTAGAATAAGGATACAAAATAATGGAATATCTTAAATTTGACAAAAATTTTAAAACTGATAGACAATGGAAAATAGTATCTATAGATTATAGGCAATTAAATAGAATAAATATTGACCCAAAAAGACTGAATTATGATTCAGTCAAATTTTCTAATATGCCATTAAATAGTAATATAATTGCCTGTTGGTTAGATTCTTTAAGATTAACTTGTAACTTTTTAATAGAACATGAAAATTTTTCAAGAACACTTGAAGGTGCTGAAATAGAAATATGTAATTCTGAGATTGTATATTATACTTTGTTAATAAAATTATCTTGGAGATTTTAATGAGTAATTTAACACTAACTGTTGACCTTCCTGCTGGAATAACCATAAAAGACGCTTGTACAGATGCTATTGAATTAGCTAATAAGTTGAATATAAAGATTAGATTTGAATTTAATGATAAACTTGTTTATGCTTTACCTCATACTAATGTGGATTCTTTAATATTGGCTTATAAAGAAGCTATAAAAGAAAATTTTAATTTTGTTTGCAGTTTTGAAAAAATTTAAGGAGGGATAGATTGTCAACACTTAAAGCAGAGATTTGTAGGATAGAAAAGGTGGAAACTCACCCCAACGCTGATAGACTTGAACTGGTTCAAGTAAAGGGTTGGAATTGCATAGTTTCTAAAGATACTTTTTTAGAAGGTGATTTATGCCTCTATATTCCCATAGATAGCATCTTGCCAGAAGAATTGGAGAAAAGAATATTTGGGGAAGGCTCTAAGGTTAAATTACACAAACAAAGAATCCGTACTATAAAATTGAGGGGGATAATATCCCAGGGTTTAGTTGTTAAACCTGAAGAAGTTGATATATTTGGTGCAAAAGAAGGTCAGGATTTTACATCACAACTTGGGATAATAAAGTATGAACCACCGGAGGAATTACCAAGTGTTTATGGGACTTGTAATAAGATTAAAAAAAGATATATTAATAGCAATTTTCATAAATATACTGACATTTCTAATATAAAGAATCACCCAAATGTTTTTGAGAATAGTGATTGGGTGTCTATAACTGAGAAGGCCCACGGAACCTCAGCACGTTTTGGTTGGGTAAAGAATGAAGCAAATACTATATGGAAAAAGATTAAGAAATTATTTGGTTTATTACCAACACATGAATTCATTGTAGGGTCACATAATGTTCAATTATCTTATAGAAATAAGAATAAATATTTTTATGATAATAATGTTTATGCTAAAACCACAATAGACTATGATTTAAAGAATAAATTAAAAAATGGGGAAGTTCTTTATGGAGAGATCGTGGGAAAAAATATTCAACAAGGGTATTCTTATGGCTGTAAAGAAGGTGAGACTAAATTTTATGCCTATGATGTCATGATTGATGATAAATGGTTAGATGTAGAGGAATTTAAATCTTTTTGTGAGGAAAGGCAAATTCCAACAGTCCCCGAAATTTATTCAGGGTTTTTTGACATGGATTTAGTGAAGGAGTTTACAGGGGGTGCTTCCATAATAGACCCCATAGGACAGCCAATAAGAGAAGGGTGTGTGGTTAAACCTCTCGAGGAAAAAATTAATCCTTGTGTTGGTAGGAAAGTTTTAAAATCTATAAATCCAGAGTATCTTTTGTTAAAAAATGGGACGGATTTTCATTGATTTATAAAAGGAGGTTCTTATGTCAGTACATATATGCCCTATTTGCCAAGGGAGAGGTAAAGTTATTAAAGGTTTTTATGATAATGTACAAAATGATTTAATGACATCAACAACATTATTAGAAACAGAAGAATGTCGGACATGCAAAGGACTGGGGATTGTTTGGGATAATGTTCCTAATAATGATATACCTTATTACCCATTACCAAATTTACCTATAAGAGAGAATAATTTACCAGCAAAAGATTATAGGTATAATCCATGTGATAATTGCCCAGTTAGAAAAGACACAAATTGGTGTGGTGTTTGCTATTGTACATTACCTTATTTACATAATAATCCTATAAGATATTAAAATGAAGAAATTAATTATATCACCAATGGAAATAGCAATAGCTACGCCACCATTTCCTTATATATATTTTTGTGAAGAAGCATGGAATAAGTGGTTTACGAATAAGCTAATATTAGCTGGTTTTGATTTAACTAAAGAATTTAAACAAATAGAATT
>Ga0209518_1004522_pt1 | contig 11083 bp, 10 predicted proteins | sample RifGroB1_FD_183993 | JGI IMG/M metagenome (GOLD analysis project Ga0209518, IMG submission 183993) | Groundwater microbial communities from Rifle, Colorado, USA - Groundwater B1 (SPAdes) (version 2) | ecosystem: Environmental > Aquatic > Deep subsurface > Groundwater | place: Rifle, Colorado... | reverse complement strand
GCAGCTTCCTAGGAATGATCCTTCTCGTAGAGGTTACGAATCATTCACTAGTATACTTCGAGATTTATCAAGAAAAGATCATCCTTTTGGTAGGTTGAATATAGTATTGTCAGGCGCAAGAGCTCAATCTGCTGTTATGGAGGTAGGATTAAAATTGGGCTATAAGTTAGCAATTCCTAACACTGACGACCCTGACGACCTAGTTGATGTTACAAGAATGGATGTAAAAGCTGGGGTGGATGTGGGATTTATTTCCCCAGATAATAAATTTTTATACCTGGTTGACTTTAAAGCTAGGCATTACATCCGTGACTCCAACGGGCAAATTGTGGGTGAGTACGACGAAGTTGAAGTAAAATATAAAAATCTAAATAAACAAGATCAACTAGAAGCAAGAAAACAAACAGTAGATGAGATCAAAAAGCTATATAAACTTGGTCCAAATACAAGAGTTATCCATGTACAGATTGACGTTCCGACAGGTGATGATTTTATAGGTACTGATGGTAATCCCCAGGATACTTTGTATTCACAAATAGATACAGCCTTTAAAGATTTACGCTCGTGGAATAGTAACGAATAATCTATGTTATAATTTGTCCATGCCAAAACGTATAGAGTCGCTAGAAGATTTTCGAAATGTTAAGATACCTGAAATCTTTCGAGAGATAGATGAATCAATATCGTTGGAAAAATTTACTAGGGGCATGGAATTTTTATCCCAAAATATTTTACCTAAAACTAAACCAGTTTCTGACAAAAAAGTTGGTGATTCTAAAAACGTAAAAAAATAAAGCAGGTGAACGCTCGAAAGTGGAGGCATCCACCTGCTTTTGGTCTAGGTAACTAGTTGTATCCCGGCCAATAGGAATATTGCTAAAATTACTCCCATCACCATCAACGAAATAACCTGAGCGAGGAAGATATATGAAGTAGGTATGTCTACTTCATCTTGCCCTGCAAACCACACCTGGATTAGCGCAAGCTTGAACTTGTTCATTTCGAACATTTTTTCCTCTTTCTACTCGGATCAAGAGTGCTTTGGGGTTATTATATGCCATTGAGTTTGGAAATGGTAGAATATGTGGAAATGGCCAAGGTAACGGCAGTTATAAATACGTTAAACGAGGAGGCTAATTTGCCTCGGGTGATCAACTCAGTTAAGGACTTTGTGGATGAAATCGTTGTTGTGGACATGAAATCTGACGATAATACCCAAAAGATCGCCCGTGAACTGGGTGCTAAAGTGTATGAGCATGAGCGCACAAATTATGTTGAGCCAGCCCGCAATTTCGCTATTTCTAAAGCTACAAGCGAATGGGTGCTTCTTTTAGATGCCGACGAAAGAGTCCCGCATACACTTGTGCGCAAGCTTAAAAAATTAGTAAAGCAACCTCAAGCAAATTATTATAGAATCCCGCGTAAAAATATAATATTTAAAAAATGGATAAAGCACTCACGCTGGTGGCCAGATTACAATATTAGGTTTTTTAAAAAAGGCACAGTTACATGGAATGAAGTAATTCACAGTATCCCCATGACTACAGGTAATGGCATTGATCTAAAACCATTGGAAAAAAACGCGATTATTCATTATCATTACAAAACTCTTGACGAGTATATTGAGAAACTTAATAGATATACCTCGCAACATGCAAAATTAAAAGTAAAAGCAGGTTACAAATTTGAGTGGCAGGACGTGATCTTGCGTCCCAGTGCTGAGTTTTTAAGTAGATACTTTGCAGGAAAGGGCTATAAAGATGGACTTCATGGTCTTGCTTTGAGCTGCTTGCAAGCATTTTCTGAATTAGTTTTATACTTAAAAGTATGGCAATTAGAGGATTTTGAAAAACAAAACCCTTCTTTAAGCGAAGTTGTAAAGACAATATCTAGATCGCAATCAGAAACAAATTATTGGAAAGCTGATATGCTATTAAATGAGTCTAAGCAAGGCGACTTATTTTTAAAAATTAAAAGGAAATTTAAACTTGGTTAACATGCCAAAAGTCTTCATAGTAGTACTTAACTGGAACGGATATAAAGATACCATTGAGTGTCTCAAATCTTTAGAAAAAATACCCGAGAAAATAGAAATAGTGGTAGTAGATAATGCTTCAACAGACGATAGTGTAGAAAAACTAAAAAAGCTAGCAGAAGTAATAGAAAATAAAAGTAACTTAGGATTTTCCGGGGGAAACAATGTTGGCATAAAGTATGCCCTGGAAAATGGAGCGGATTTTGTAATGATTATAAATAACGACACGCTTGTGGACAAAAATATCATTTCAGAATTTTTAAGGTCTGCCAATAAAAACAAAGATGTGGGAATTTTTTCGCCAAAAATTTATTTTGCTAAAGGCTTTGAATATCACAAAAAGCGCTATAAGGAGCAGGATTTAGGTAAAGTTATTTGGTATGCAGGAGGAGAAATTGATTGGGAAAATGTTTATGGCAAAAATTTTGGCGTAGATGAAGTTGATAAGGGTCAGTTTGAAAAGGATAAAGAGATTGATTTTGCAACAGGAGCTTGTATGTTTGTGCGAAGTGAAGTATTTAAACAAATTGGAATGTTTGACGAGCGATACTTTGCATACTTGGAAGACGCGGATTTATCACTTAGGTCAAAAAAAGCCGGGTACAAAATTTTATTTGTAAGCAAAACCATGCTTTGGCATAAAGTGTCCCAGTCATCGGGTATAGGAAGTGATTTAAATGATTATTTTATAACCCGGAATAGGTTAATATTTGGCATAGCATATGCACCACTTCACTCAAAGTTAGCACTGATTAAGGAAAGCTTGATATTTGCTCAAGTCGGTCGCAAATGGCAAATTACTGGCGCGCGAGATTTTTATTTAAGGAGATTTGGGAAAGGAAGCTGGAGGTGAAATTAGGATTTTTTATCATTCTAGTTACTTTTTATTCTTTTTACACTTCTGGATTTTTGAAGTTAATAATATCAAAAGAATTCTTTTTTGTAATTGATAATTCTCTAAATCAATCATTTTTGTATGATTCGCCGTTGAGTAAATCATTTTTTGATTTTAATCGCCTTGCATATAATAAGCCTCATTTTTGGGTCAGAAGCTTATTCCAACAAATTGCCCTAAACTGGTACATAATCACCCCAATGTTGATTTTCATGTACAAAAAATATGTTAAGAAATAAAATTTTAGTTTTTATTGTAATTATTGGAGCATTCATGCGCTTTTATAACATCTCCAATTCCCCGCCATCTATGAATTGGGACGAAGCAGCTTTGGGATATAATGCATATTCAATTTTGCGCACCGCTAAAGATGAGTATGGGGCAAAGTTGCCGCTAATCACACGCTCCTTTGACGATTACAAATCAGCTTTACCAATCTACCCAATGGTAGTAACAATCGCAATGTTTGGTTTAAACGAGTTCGCTGTACGTGCACCAACAGCGTTTTGGGGAACATTAACAATTGTTCTGATTTATTTATTAGCCAAGCGGTTATTAAAAAGTGAAAGCGCTGCAACCCTCGCAGCCCTTTTTTTTGCTATCGAGCCCTGGTCGGTTCATTTTAGCAGGGTCTACCACGAAGCTACTTTTGCTCTGTTTTTTTATCTTTTAATGTGTTTATTATTTCTCGCTTCTGCAAAAACAAATAAGTTGATTTTTTGGGCAATTATTTCTGGGATAATTTCACTTTTTAGTTATCACACTAATAAAGTATTGGTACCAATAACTTTTTTAGGTTTTTGGGTTCTTTATCGAAAACAAATTAATGCTTATTCTAAAAAAATAAAACTGGCAAGTGTTATATTTCTAGTGATAGGAGGAGTAGTTTTTGTTCAACAAATATTATTTGGGAACGCTCTAGCCAGAGCTGAGTCAGCGTCGATATTAAGGGCTGAAAAGCTAGTGGAGTTGCCTGTACAAATAATTCGAAGATATTTTTTGTACTTTTCCCCGTCAAATTTGTTTGTATATGAGCCCAAAGAACCAGCATCGGTTGTTCCTGGAAATTCGACATTCTATCCTTTTGAAATTATTTTTTGGCTGATAGGGCTTACATTTTTAGCAGTGAAATTTAAGAAAAATAAAACTTTTGTTTTTTTAATGTTTATCGCTCCTGTTACTGCTAGTTTTACTTGGAATTTGTTTGAGCCAGCTAGAGTGTTAAGTTTGTTTAGTTTATTTAGTATTCTCATTGGACTGGGAGCATCGCTTGTTTGGAAAAAGAGTAAACCTCTATTTAAAATTTTTCTAGTCATATTTTTTGGAATACTTATTCCCATGAGTACACTGTATTTGTTTGATTCAATAAATTACAAAATAGCCGCCCGTGATTATGGTAGCTGGCAGCCTGGGTTTAGAGAATCGATGCCAACAGTTTACCAAAAATCGTTTGATTTCAAACAAGTTGTGGTTGATACGCCCCATGCACAGCCATATATTTTTGTACTTTTTTATTCATCATATCCTCCGCAAAAATACCTGCAAGAGCTAGATTTACTAAAAATTGGTAACCCAAGAAAAGTTTATGATTTTGGCAAATATATCTTTAGAAGTCTGAATTTTTCAAAAGATAAAAAAGACCCTGATAATTTATATGTAATCTGGAAAGGAAGCGCTGCTTTTGACCAATTTTCAGATGATGAATTGGCGTATATAAAAGAAGTCGAAAACGTAAACAATGATACAATTGTTAAAATAGTGGCTTTTATTAAACAAGATGAAAAGTAACACTACTGCAGTTATTATCACAAAAAACGAGGAACTAATGGTAGAGGACTGTCTTAAGTCGCTTGATTGGGTGGATGAAATAGTGGTAATTGACACTGGCAATACCGACAATACTAATAAAATTGCAAAAAAATATTACGCTCGTGTTGTCGAATATGCTTCAGGCAAAAATTTTTCTGATTGGCGAAACAAAGGGCTTAAAGAAGCTAAGGGGGATTGGATATTATATATTGACGCCGACGAGCGTATCACCAGCGAATTAAAGAATGAAATAATTTCGCTAACTGCTGACTACAGTCTACAGACTACGGCCTTTGCCATACCAAGAAGAAATATAATATTAGGCAAAGAATTAAGACACGGAGGCTGGTATCCTGATTATCAAAAAAGATTATTTTTTAAAAACAAATTAAAAAGTTGGAAAGGTGAGTTGCATGAAGAACCTCAATTTGAAGGAGAACTAGGGCACTTAAAAAATCCTATGCTTCATATCAAGCACGAAACTTTTTCTGAAATGGTTGAAAAGACTAATAAATGGTCCGAGTATGAAGCCAAGCTAATGTTTGACGCCCACCACCCCCAAATGAATATACCAAGGTTTTTTTCAAGCATGTGGCGGGAGTTTTGGCAGAGAATGATAGTAAGGCGGGCATTTTTAGATGGAAAAATTGGGATCATGTTTGCCCTTTACCAAGTCTTTAGTAGGTTTGTGAGTTATGCAAAATTGTGGGAAAAACAAAATGAAGGCGGCAATATATAATCCATATTTAGATACTCTGGGAGGAGGCGAAAGGTATACTATGGCTGTGGCCCAGGTGTTGTTGAAAAGTGGACACGATGTCCATATTGAATGGAAGGATAAATCTATTCAAAAAAAGTTAGAAGAACGTTTTGGAATTAAGCTTCAAGGAGTGTCCTTTGTAGATGATATCAAACGAGGAAGTAATTATGATTTATGTTTTTGGGTATCAGATGGCAGTATTCCTCTTTTATCAGCAAGGACTAATTTTATTCACTTTCAGATTCCATTTAAATTTCATGAGCGCGGAAATTTAATAACAAGGATGAAGCTTTTGAGGATTAAGAAAATTATTTGTAATTCGTATTTTACAAAGAAATTTATTGATAAAAGTTTTGGTATAAACTCCGTAGTTTTGTACCCCCCTGCTGACATAAAATCATTCAAACCCAAAAAAAAGTTAAATCAAATAATTTATGTGGGCAGATTTTCAAAATTAACTCAGTCCAAAAGGCAAGATGTGCTAATTGAAAGCTTTAAAAAAGTTTATGACCAGGGGCATAGGGAATATAAATTGATTTTGGCCGGCGGGATAGAAGTCGGGACAGGCGATTTTATATATCAATTAGAAAAAACACTCGAAGGGTATCCAATTAAAATAATCAAAAGTCCTTCATTTAAAGAAATAATGAAGCTAGTTGGAGAATCAAAAATATTTTGGTCTGCTGCCGGGTATGGAGTAGACGAGGATAAACACCCCTCGAAAGTAGAACATTTTGGTATCTCTGTGGTTGAAGCAATGTCAGCAAAATGTGTACCCGTTATTTATAAGGCCGGTGGGTATAAAGAAATCATAGAAAACAGTAAAAATGGATTTTTATGGAATGACACGGCGGAGTTTATTAATAAGACAATAAATTTAATTGAAGATAAAAGAGAATTAGCAGAGGTAGCAACAAAAGCTTCTTTAGATTCACAAAAATATAGTTATGAAAATTTCGAAAAAAACCTTCTTACTTTTATTTAATAAAAACTCAGGTGTCATCGCTCTCCTATTTATTGTTGGTGTTTTTTTCTGGAAAACTTTTTTATTAGGTCTTATTCCTTTTCCGGGAGATTTTGTGGTTGGGATTTACCACCCGTGGCTAGACTACAAATGGGGCTACGAGACAGGAGTTCCAGTTAAAAATCCGATTGTCGCGGATGTTCCTTCGTTTATGTATCCAATGCAAACTTTTGCTGTATCGCAGATTAAATCGGGACAATGGCCACTTTGGAACCCCTATATTTTAGGAGGGGCTCCGCTAATGGCCAATTTTCAGTCTGCCCCTTTGTCAATAACGAATATTTTTTATTTTATATTTTCGGACAAGTTTGCCTGGGGCTTTCAAATAATATCAGCCCACGTTCTAGCAGCTTTATTTACATATATACTTTTAAGGCATTGGAAACTGTCACGGATGTCGGCAGTCTTTGGGGGAGTCTTTTTTGCTTTTACCGGTTATAACTTGATTTGGTCACAATGGAATGGGCATGTGTTAACTGCAGCTTTTTTACCGTTAATGATTTTGTTTGTGGACCGTTATTTTAAGCGAGGAGGGTTAGGTAATTGCATCGGGTTAGCCATTGCTCTAGCACTTCAAATTTTTGGAGGTTACCCGCAAATTGTTTTATACACCGCGGTTATAATAGGAGTGCTGCCTCTTTTTCACCTATCTTTCACAAAGAAATACTTTTATAAATTAATAGCTCTGGCAATTTTTTCGGGATTAGGTTTTGCTTTAGCCGCAATACAACTTTTACCCAGTGCTGAGCTTTTATCAATGTCCCAGTGGACTGCCGAGCCACACCCTAGGCTGTGGGCTTTTCTCCCTTGGGAGAAAACGATAACTTTTATAGCTTCAGATTTTTTCGGTAATCATGTAACCGGAAACTACTGGGGTCCGCAAGACTATACTTCCAATACGGGATTTATAGGTGTTAGTGTTGGGTTGTTTTCATTCATAGCTCTAATCTTTTTAAAGAAAAAAAGAGAAGTACAAATCGCTGGTGTTTTAGCTTTTTCGTCTTTGCTTCTCTCGTTTCACACGCCAGTTGCGGAATTTTTGTGGGTAAAAAATTTATTTGGGATGCAATCTTCATCTGCGCATAGAGCATTAGTTTTGTTTAATTTAGGCTGCGCTCTACTGGCTGGGTTTGGTATTGAGTATGTGAGGAAAAATCCAGTGAAACTAAAATTATTATTCAAAATATTTTTACCAACCACTTTTTTTATAGTGGTATTTGGTATATACGCTTTACAAACCCATAACGGCGTTGCAGAAAGAAATTTAATCTTGCCGTCTTTAATATCACTTCTTCTATTTATTTGTTTTTATTTATTGAGGTTAAGGAAAATAAAGAAATATATTTTAGTGTTAATTCTTTTAATATCAGTTACTGAGCTTTATCGTTTTGGCTGGAAATTTACACCATTTAGTACGCCTCAACTTATTTTTCCTGACACCCCCATTACTACATTTCTAAAATCTCAAGAGATTCCGTTTCGTATAACAAACGGTAACACCATGCCAGTTAATTTTCAGATGGAATATGGATTGGAGACACTCGGGGGCTACGAAACAATGCGACCCCTTGTTCCCTCTAGGTTCATCGCAGCTTTAAATAATAATAACCCTAGTGCAAACCCTGCAGGGAGATACGGGATTATTGATAATGATATCTCTCCGCTTTTAGATCTGGTTAATACAAAATATTATTTAACTTTGAAAAAGGATATATCCAAATACGATAAAAACCGTTTTAGCATAGCTTTTGAAGACAAAAGCACAGTGATTTTACAAAGTAAGACTAGTTTGCCTAGGGCCTTTATGGTTTATGACTGGGAAGTAGATAAAGGTAGCAATCAGGCGATGGAAAAATTATTATCCCCTGAGTTTCCTTTTAGTAAAAAAATAATATTGGAAGAGGATTTTCGAGAAAAACCATCAAAGGTAGAGAGCCGATCAAGTGTGGAATACGTCAAATATCTTGCTAACGAATCAGAAATTAAAGTGACGACGGACAAAGAAGGTTTATTGTTCGTTTCTGATTCATTTTTTCCGGGTTGGCAGGCATCCGTTGACAACAATGAGAGTAAAATTTACAAAGCGGATTTTGCTTTTAGAGCCGTTTATGTGACTAAAGGAGAACATATTGTGAGGTTCATTTATAAACCCGATTCATTCTCTTTAGGTCTAAAAATATCAGCCGTTACTTTGGTATTATTAGCCTTGATCGGTGTATACTTAAAAAGACTATGACCAAATATTTTGTAGCCCTTTTTTTTATTTGTATTTTGGCGTATTTTTTGAGAATTATGTTTTTGCCCCAAGGAGCACTGACCTTTGGCTATGATCAGGCTCGGGACGCAACAATTGCTTTGCAAATTGCAAATGGGGACCTAAAGATAATTGGACCTCCTGCCTCAACCCCCGGTCTTTACCACGGAGTATTATATTATTATATTTTGGTTCCTGCTTACGCACTCGGTGCAGGAAATCCCATCATTGCAGCCCTTTGGATGGCGCTTATTAATACTGTCAGTATTTTTTTAGTTTTTTATCTTACCTATTTATTTACAAAAAAACCGATAGCGGCACTTCTGGGGGCCTTAATAATTGCTATATCTTTTGAAGCTACACAATATGCGGTTTGGCTTTCAAACCCAACAATAGGAATCTGGACAGTACCCTTAATTTATTTGGGACTCTGGGTATGGCTGAGAGAAAAAAGATCTTGGGGAGCAATAGTTTGTGCAGTAGGACTTGGTTTTAGCATCCAGGCAGAAATATTTTTAGCTTATCATATAATTCCAGTATTATTGTGGATTTATCTATTTAGAAAGCATATTTCAAAAAGTCAGCTTAGGTTATTAGTGATAACTTTTGTTTTAAGTATATCTAGCATGCTTTTGTCAGAATTTAAATTCGGTTTTAAATCGTTGGGTGGCATAGCATCGCTATTAAATACTGGTGAGCAAGTAGGCTTTGGGACAAGCGTTGGGGATTATTTTGTATTGTACTTAAATCAACTAGGAAGAGTCTTTGCGTATTCAGTTTATCCTCCTAATGTTTGGATTGGCGGGACATTTGTATTCGGGGTATTGTTTTATCAAATCGCTAAACGCGAAAAAAAACAAATTTCGTGGCAACTGTTTCTAGCCACCTGGATTTTTAGTCACATAACAATAGTTGCACTGGGTGGAAGCAGTACGCCCTTTTTGCTAGTGGGTATGGCTCCTGCAGTGGCAATATTAATTGGTATTACAATTTTTGATTTATATAGAAATCAACACAAGTTGATAGCCGTGATAGTTATTTCGATAATTTTATTCGGCAATATAAAAATGATTCTTAGAGAAAACCCCAAAGGACAGACAATATTTGCCATTCAAAAAGATATGCTTCTTTCCAAGCAGATAAAAGCAATTGATTATACTTATGATTCAGCTAAGGCCCCGCAATTTAGCATCAACTCGTTAACCTCCCCGCTTTGGATAAATATAGTTTGGACATATTTATATAAATGGCATGGACAAGGAAAATACGGGTTTTTGCCTGTTTGGTCTGGCAGGGACCAGGTGGGTATTGTGGACTCTCTTCCTCAAGGCCAAATATTAGAAAACCATTATTTAATACTTGAACCTATGGCCGGCATTCCACAACAATACTTACCTTTGACCTTGGGAGAAGAAGATGCAAGGTCGTCTGTAATTGAAGAGAAAAATTTTGGCGAAATTGTAATACAAAAACGAGAAAAGTTAAATTAAGTATGACACAATCTCAAAAAACCGCGGTTGAGCTTCACAGTAAAGTACCTCCGGATTGGTATTATTCGTCGATAAAGCGAAATTTATTGCAAAGATGGTGGCATAAAAGTCGCTTTTCGGCAGTAAGAAAAACAGTTGAGCCGGTAAACGGAAAAATATTAGATATAGGTTCAGCCGATGGAATGTTTACTAATGTTATCTCCGAAGAATCAGGAGCTTCAGAGGTGGTTGGAATAGACGTGTTGGCTCAGTCAGTAAAGTGGGCAAATAAACACTGGAAGGGCAAACCGATGAAATTTATGGTGGCAGATGCACACAAATTAAATTTTCCGGCAAATTATTTTGATGCCATATTTGCCTTGGAAGTGTTAGAACATGTATATAAGCCTGATCAGGTGCTTAGAGAAATAAAACGTGTATTAAAAAAGGGCGGATATGCAATTTTTTTAGTCCCAAGTGACAGTAAATTATTTTTGACTATTTGGTTTTTAGTAAAGAAATTTTGGTGGGCTAAAATTTGGCAAGATACCCATGTCCAATCTTATAAAAATAATTCTTTGCCAAAACTATCCAAAAAATTAGGTTTTAAAATAGAGGTGGACAAAAAATTTTGGCTTGGTATGCTTCATTTAGTAAAAGTGAGAAAAATATGAGCAAAATTTCATTAGTGATACCAAATTGGAACGGACAAGGTTTATTAGAAAAAAACATGCCGTTTTGGATTACTGCAAAGAAGAATAAAAAAAATAATATATCAGAAATTGTGATTGTTGATGACAAATCTTCTGACGATTCGGTAAAATTTTTGCGGGAAAC
>Ga0209518_1004519_pt1 | contig 11086 bp, 18 predicted proteins | sample RifGroB1_FD_183993 | JGI IMG/M metagenome (GOLD analysis project Ga0209518, IMG submission 183993) | Groundwater microbial communities from Rifle, Colorado, USA - Groundwater B1 (SPAdes) (version 2) | ecosystem: Environmental > Aquatic > Deep subsurface > Groundwater | place: Rifle, Colorado... | reverse complement strand
GTATGTAGTCGGAGGGATTGCAATCACCCTGGCGATAACATTGATAGTTAGTTTTGTATGGAAAGGAAAGTCACCAAATCCGAAAGATGTTGCGACACAAGCAGTTATTCCATAAACTTTCTCGACAAAAAACAAGAAATGCCACCAAAACGTTTTAACCTGTTTAGAAATCGAAAAAAACCTGTCATTAATCGACTGCGTGATCGAATAAAACCCATCACTGACAGGCTTCGAAATCCACCCCGTCCTATTCCAAAACCATTTGCAAACCCTAATGCAAAACCGTTTCGACCAATTTCAAATTTTATTCGAAATCGACCAAAACCATTTGCAAACCCTAATGCAAAACCGTTTCGATCAATTTCAAATTTTATTCGAAATCGACCAAAACCACTTCTAAACTCTTTGAGAAATGCAGGGGAAAGATGGGGGGATCAATTGAATGGTGGAAATGATACTCCAAGTGGTGGAGGACTAAGTGACGATGGAGGATTTTTTGATGGAGATGGACAGGTGGATCCATTAGAAGTAATTCTTCCAGCTCTTATTTTGACAGGATTAGTTATTGGAGGTGTTATCATCTATCAAAAAACAAAGCAATCACCTGCAGAACTACCTAAACAAATTTATTCAGGCAGTCGCCTCCAATAAATTTCTCGATAGTGAGCAAATGGCGAAAGGAAAAATGCAAACTGTGAACATGTCAGCAACACGACAACCTGGACCCTTGGCACGTTGGTTTAGTGGAATGCCACTTCAAGGAGGAGGAGTACCTGCCGACGCTGAAAGTATTGAACGTGGCCAAAACAGACAGATATTAGTTGGAGCAGCAATTCCATTGACTATCGGATTGGGTGTTGGGATAATCTATTTGATTAGAATGAAGACAACCTGGTTGGATTCTATGAATTTTAATTAATACATTGCATTGACAAAATGTTCTTTTTGAACAAGAATCTTTGTTGTTTTCTCTCCCTTTTTTTCAAGAAAGTAATAATTGGCGGGGAGGATTACCCCTCCTTCACTTTTGTCATAGACTTTTTTGCAATAGGCAAGACTGGCATTAAAATGTGGGGAATGTTGATCGTTTATGTCCGGAATAAAATCACTGAATTTCCCATTAAATAGGTGTTTGAAAATAACAGTCAAAGCAGCAGATGCGGGGAAATTTTTTCGACACCCAAACAAGACACACGTATCAGGATTTCGGTGACATCCATCGACATGACGCATTCCTTCGTGGACGTTTCCCATGTTAACGAATTCTTCTTCAATTCGTTCCAGAAGAGCACCATTTGGAATTATCACTTCTGATCCTAACTCCCAAGCGATTTGTTTCCATTTCTCAACCAAGCGGGTCAGTGTTCGAAGTGGCCTTCCCTTTCTGTTTTTGTACTTTCGTCCGATGGGAGTAGGGATGGTGATATGGCGCAATAGGGAACGAATATCCGAGCGTTTGAGTCGTTTCTTCCGTTTACATTCTGGAATAGTTTCATAGGCTTTTTTAACCAAATCCAAGAGATCAGGAGGTATTTTAACGTCTGAATTGCAAATTTGTTTAAATTTTTCGTGCAGATAGTACGAACGCTTGTAACCATTCTTCCAAGAATACATACATTCGCGGTCTTTGAAATCAAAGCCAAACAACCGCCCACCAACCACCACCCCGCAAGTAGTACAAATAACGTCCGCGCTAATGTGATCAAACACCATGTCCACGCTTTCACATCGTGGACATATGTCACTTCCATATGACCCGCTGTAACCAACAAGGCGACCAACATCCTTCTGCATGCTTGAGAAATTATGTTCATAACAAAGACTTTTGGACTTTGGAATAATTTAAACCGTTATTATTGGCGTCTGGAATGAAAAATGCCGCAACACCCCTTTCGGTCGAAGTTCGCACTCTGGGATCAAAGGAACCATGTGGCCATGTCATACTCCCCCTGTTCTTCACATCAGGTCGTTGTGGAATAACAGGAGGTTGGTATTTCGTATTGGCTGGAAGATCGGTTGGAGGTAGATTCATGGGACGTAAAGTGAATCGAGTATCAAGAAGGTTTGGATTGGAAGAAGTGAGAACGGGATTTTCGATTTGAGTAAATGGGTTAGAAACACGAAAATTAAAAATATCCATCACACTTTCTTTCAAACAAGTTCAGAAAATCAACAATCTCCACAATAGGAATATCCATGCCATTTCAATCCCCCCATGCGAAGCGCAGCATAGTTGTTGACAAATACTTTCTGGTCAACTCTCTTTCGATAGGTTAATGGAGAGTTCGGAGTGACAGAGAATTGCCTTCGCATTAAAACATTCGTTCCACTTTGACTGCTTGGACCCAGAGATGTCACTGAATCATACATTGGATCTCCATCTGACGCAGTTCCTGCCACCGACACTTTCGACATCGGATTGAATGTCACATTCCATCCGTCTTGAAGGCTTTTAATCATACCGAAAAACATTTTCTTTGGCTTTACTAACACACAGCGAGAAAAAGTGATGTTTGAAGAGATTGCATCATTGATCGCTCCGATACCTTTGGATGGAATTTTCGCAGCAACAGCTGCATATTTTTTCGCAAAGAACGAATACTCCCCTTTGGCGATAGGGGTGTCAGTTCTTGTCACCCACCAAATTTTCCACCCTCCTACTGTACGTGCTCAGATTCGGACCACACAACCAAGAGGAAACTATTACTCTTCTTCATTCTAATGCAAACTGAAGATCCTATCGATTTGTCGGGGCAGTATTCCGATATTATTCTCGACAAAACGTATGGAAAGGGAGGAGGACCATTTCTACCATTATGTCCATTAACAAAAGAAGCGAGGGAAAAGCATAACCTAGAAGAAAATGAAAATGACTGGGATATATTTCGCCCTTCCCCGATGTGCATTTCAACTCTTTCACAAGCTCTCTCACCATTCGCTTTTCCAGATAGTTTCACATCTTCAGATATGGTTCGAGTCAACATTGGATTCGATCCCGGGAGAAGTAACGCAGGCCTTGCTGCGGCAGATGCGGATACCGGGAAGTTATTGATCGCACTTCAACTCCGGGCTGAAAATGACAGATTTTTGACGGTGGCGGATTCTCTTCGCGAACTCAACATTCAACTTCAGAACTACTTCGAACGCTTGGCTGAAAACACAAAAACCCCTCGAAAAAATTTCATTTATCACAGAGGTTTTGTTGAATTCCAACCACAAGCAAATTTCAATGTTCGCATGCAAATACTTCAAACGGGAGAGTTCTTGGGAATATTGAACTTTTTGGGCTATTCAGCTGAGGAGGTTGCTCAACAATCATGGAAAAGCGAATTGATTTCCGCGATTAAAACCAAATTTCGAACTAATTTTGGTTTTTATTTCAAAAACTTCACGATCGAACACACAAACGTAAACAAAATGACCCGCTTGGAAGTATGTCGGGCGATAAGCGATCTCCTTACTGTTGAAGAAAGAATTCACACGGGAGGAAAAGTGGGCAATAACAACGACTGGGCTGTTGCAGCATGGTTGGCAAAAAGATATCGTTGTCTTTAAATAAAGAAGAAAAGACGCAGTTTAACTAACTGTAATGTCTAGAGCACCAACACAAGCACCGCTCACAAGATAATGAGTCGCATCTACTCCATCAAATTGAACCCAATCTCCAATGCCCGAACCTGACGCAAGGAGGATGTTTGTTCCAGTCATGATTACTGGTGTTCCTGCAACATCAACCGTTCCATACAAATGCGCAGCACCATCAGTGATGGTGACAATATTTGCGCCCGTGTCCAACGCAAAGAATTTGAACATCAAACCCTGTCGAGGAGTGGGAAGAGTAATAGTGTAGACGCTAGTTTTTGCAACACTGAAGCAACTTCCAGAATCCGCAGCAGTAAGAGTAGCTGCTAGTGCAATAGCAGAAGTGGATGAAGATTTTTGTCCTGCTTCATAAACATATGCGTCATAAGTCGTTGCACTGGTGAAAACAACAAAAACCATTCCATTTCCTCCATCAATAGTTGCTTTTCCTTGAACCGTTCCACCAACTCCCAAAGTGACTGTCACAACAAAAGCGTCAGTGACATTCACCAAGATTGGAGGAAGACGAAGGCCATCAGCGGAAGTAATGCCTTTGGCGAGAAGGGCAGTTTGAATAAGAGCAGCAGTGGGGAGAGTCAATGCGACTGCCGCACCTGCAGCTCCATCGTAGGTGTACCCACCCACAAGTTCAGCGGCGGTGATTGTTTGTGCTCCACCAGTAACATCACGCACACCAGGATTTGCAAGATCAACTCTGGAGGGACCAACTGCGGGAGTTCGATAGCAATACCATGTTGAAGTTCCGACGGAACAAACAAGATAGCGATCTCCAACTCCTCCAGCCACGAGGACGAGTGTGGCAGCAGCGGTTGCGCCTGAATCTGGTGTGATTGTGTCACTGCCACCAGCTGTTAACGTATGGGCACCACCAACGAGAATGACAAATTCGACGTAAAATCCACCTAATCCTGCTGATCCAGCAGGAAGAGTGACAGCGAAACCTGTGGCGTTGTTGAGGCCAAACAATTTGGAGCGATCATCATAATTAACAGTAAACGCAGCAGTCTTTGCTACATACTCACGATTGACAAGAAGAGCTCCCTTTTCAGTATACATAGGAACGAGTCCAGCCATTGTTATGTGTTAACAAAGAGTTGGAAAATATTTGAAATTTTTCTGAATGAACAGAAAGACAATTAAATGCCTGGCGTTGATAGACTTGCTTCGCAAATTGGGTATGGTTCCGCTCCTTTCCTTTCTCCACATTATGAAGATTCCCTTTTCAAACCAGAAGGATTTGCAAAGGCAAGCAACTTCGTATGGAACACTGTGAAGTACACTCCCACGAAAATCAATTGGACAAGTACAGGTGGGGAATACACCCTGGAAATGAATGCCGAAAAGGCAATCCTTGGTGATATCGAATTCATTTACACTCTCTCGGCCATCACCAGCTCTGGTGCAAATGAGCGGTTCACAGATGGAGGATTCTTTTCAATCAAGAAGATGGAATTGATGGTTGGAAACAAGGTGTTTTGGGAAAGAACACCATACGAATTCTACCTCATTGACTACCCGCGCCTCCCTGAATCTGAACGACAAAAAATTGATCGAAATTCTCTTCTTCATGCTTCAGAAATTCAGAGAAACATCATCTCTCAATCATCCAAGGAGTATCGCATCAAATTGCCACTCCCATGGGAAACCTTCTCCGAATTTTTAAATATGAACACGATGGGACGTGTCTTCAAGATTGTTCTCACTATGAACTCCTTCGCTGATTGCACAGAATCCACTGGCGCTGCCACTACTTCTTTCACGATTTCAAACGAAGCGTTCTGGGTCGACACATACTACATCGAAGACGCAGAAATGCGCATTCAAACTCTTCAGATCAACACCGCTGATGGCATCCTCAACCGCGTTTTTGCTGTTCAAAAGCATGAAAAGGTGGCTGTGGCTTCATCTTCTACTTCTGTCTCCTTGAAATTGGACAATATCAACCTCTTCGCGGAGGCTCTGATTATCACCCTCACACTTCAGTCTGATCGTGACACGAACTACTCCAAAAAGTATCTCAACTTCCAGACCTGTGATGACATTGAAATCAAAGCAGGTTCCCTTACCATCTTGGAGAAAACTCCATCCGAAAAGTTCCTCAAGGATACCGGCAACAAATGGTCCGTTGCGAAATGGTCAGGTGAAATTGCATCTGAAATCGTTTATGTCATTCCCTTTGCTCCCGCTTACCAAGCCAAGAACTTCTGCAGTGGTGGACAAATGATTGAAGGTGTTGGAAACACCACTCTCTACCTCTACTGGGATTCTGCCACATCCGCTGCCATGTATTTGGACGTTCACTCACCCGTGAATTCACTCCTTCAACGAGTTGGTGGTGAATTCAAACTCATCATGAAGTAAACCATCCCTCTTTGATGAAATTTTCCGAACAGAAAGTAGACAGAAATGGGAATACTCCTGAATATGATGGCACTACGAAGGGCTGGAGGAGGAAAACCCATCGGACAAGGTCCGATCGCCAAAGCGTTTGCAGTTGCAATTGTTGTTGTTCCGGTCACAATAGTTTTAATGGGTGGGTTGATAGTGTGGGGAATAACAAAAAACGCAGACAAAATTGGTCAAGGAATAGTGGCTTTCACACCTGCTGGGGCGGCAGCAAACGTTCTTCGATCTTGATCATTTTCTGATGTTATTTCCAAGAATGGTCAGAAGAGTAACAAGAAGCAATGCACAATTTCGCGCGCAGATGACATTTGGGAGACAATGGAGACAAGTCAGGTATGTCAAAAGTTTTTTTATTACTGTTAACACTAATAAAACAGACACCCCCGGAGCAGATGATCGACTTTACGACGCACTGGACCGTGTTTTCAGGCGAACAAATGCTTTCAAATACTCCCCAGCCACCAGACGAGCATTCAATCCTATCTGGAGGCGCGCAGCAATTGATACTGAAGTAGGAGAACAACAACATCGCCTCCATGCGCATATCGTGTTTGATGTCGGCTCATCTCGTTCAGAACAAGCGTTGTTGTTGGATATTTCAAGGTTAAAAGAACAAATTCGAGCAAGTCTCTCTCACCACGGATTTGTCTATGCGAGAGGACAAAACCCCTATGTGAATGTCAAGTCGATAGCAAATAGTGATTTGATAGCTCTCTTGTACGTAATTAAAAGTTCACAATAAATTTTCTGATGCAAAAGAAAGAAAGAAACTCAAACATGCCTCGTCCAATCGCAAAGATAAAAGGATCTGTACACAACAAAATGGAGGTGGGGCAGACACTGGATGAATTGAATGATCGCTTCGCTATGACTGGACTGCGGAAGGTCACAGGTCTGGATAAAGGTGTGCAACCATATGTAATGCATCCTGAGTTGAACAGGGAGACATTCGAGGTACTGGAGTTGTACAAATTTTTGACAGGTCAGAAAAGTTCACTTGCAGCAGGAACAGCAACTGAGAGTCCGTTGGGAAAGGAAGTAGGCAAACTGGCGGATATTTTCAGCAAGTCAGGATTGGAACCTGATGTGATTGAACAACTGAGAGAACTGAACCAAGTTTCTAAAGGATTTGAGTTTGATCAATATCTTCTTAATAGAATGTTGGCGGACGGCGCCGATGTGGAGGAAAGAATGCGAATTGAGAATTTGTTTCCTCATATTGTTGAAGAGCGAGTAAAACCAATTCACCTTGCTGGGGAAGCTGCGATGCGTCTGGCAGAAATGAAAATTAGGGGTCCTAAAACAAAGGATGATTATTATTTGTTGTACTTAGCGGAAAATGATGGAATTAGCCCAATTATCGAAACTCTCTCAAAAAACATCATTTCCAGTCTTGAAGCGCAACCCGATGGCGTAGGAAAATATAAACCCGGCTGGGTGGGCCAATACCTTGGTGGTAAAGGAAAAGTGATGTTAGGTAAACAGGGCGCACCTTTCAGAGCTCTCACAGGAAGAAAAGAAGATGTAGGGGCGGGTGAAACGTACAGGGTGGTGTGATGAATTTTCTTGGTGTTATTTAAAGAATAAACCATGCTAAGAGGAAAGGACGAGCAAAAAGAATCCGTTGAACTTTTCACGCCAAGTGAAAGTGAAGAAGAAGAGGAAGAAGAAGAGGAAGAGGAAGAGGAAGAGGAAGAAGAAGAGGAAGAGGAAGAGGAAGAGGAAGAAGAAGAGGAAGAAGAAGAGGAAGAGGAAGAAGAAGAAGAAGAAGAAGAGGAAGAGGAAGAGGAAGAGGAAGAAGAAGAGGAAGAAGAAGAGGAAGAGGAAGAGGAAGAGGAAGAGGATTATGTGGAGGAAGAGGAAGAAGAAGAGGAAGAAGAAGAGGAAGAGGAAGAGGAGGAAGAGGAAGAAAATAGTGCATCAGACGACGAGGAACAATATTGGAAAGAGAAGGAAGCATTCGTTGCAAAAAACTTTTCTGGTCTGAAAAGCGAATTGGACAGTTTCGCAAATGATATTTGCGAAAAAATATTCAAAACTGAAGATTTGAATAAATTATCAACAAAATTAAAAAAAATGACAATGGCAGACATGAAAGACATGTTTGCAGACGATGCTAAACAAGTTTTGGAGATGTTGTCTGATGAAAGAGAGTAAATGTAATTAAATAGAATAAACACCAAAATTTGGAACTTCATAACCAAACCCATTCGCATCCACAACATAATTCATTTCCACACCATCTCTCGTAGGGCCTCGCACAATAGAGACAATATTTTCTGGAGGCGGATTTCGTTTTTGATCACTTGCCATTTGCAGATAGGGAGGAATAGGAACACCTTCATATCCTCCCTTTGAAATTTGCCTGTTTAGTTTCAAAACTTCGGATGCAGCCCACAAACCAGCAACCAAAACAACCACGGCAGTCATTTCGTTTGAAACACACAAAGAAAAATTTCTTGTCCTCACTTAACAATGGATCTTCTGCGAAGCTTCTTTCCGTCTGAATCCACTTCTAAATTGTCGAAGGGGTTGCAATGGGAAAATCCAGATGTTGCGAAAGGAACATTAAACAAACAGAAATGGAATCCAAACACTGTCGTTCCTCAACAACGATTTTATGATTTGCAGGTGGAATACGAAGACAAAAAATGGGGAGCGGAACAACAACGAAGGTATGCAGATTTGGCCGCAGTAATGCCACTAGGATTTTTTCAGGAGACATATCTTTCCGCCCAAAAGGATTCACCGCAAGCATTGACACCACGAGAACACAAATTTCAAGCCCAACCATTGTTATCATGAATTTTCTTAACGGGGTGTTAACAACAATCATGGCTTCAATCAGCAACCCCGTCATTTACATCAAGTGTGGCACATGCAAAGACAAAGTCCAACTTCGAAACCCATTTCGTTGCCTTTCACACTGTTTCAAAACCAAGAAAGGAAAGGAGATGCAGCGATTTCTGTTGAAAGGCAGGTGTGAGAAGTGCCAACGGAAGATCTCCCAGTTTTTGAAGATTGGAGTGTTGGATGGACTTCCTATTCAAAAAGAATTTTCTGACGAAGATAAAAAGGAGTGATGGATACATTCAGAAATACTATGTCTTCTATTGGTGCTAACACACCTCTCAAACGATTTATCGCGGGATCAGCGGTGGCTTCAGCTGCGTCGTTCATGTTTAAACCTGAAGCCCAATTTGTTGGGGACAGACCACGTCCGATGGTGCTACTTCCAGGCAGTCCTCCTCCTACTCTTTTCCCATGGTGGGCAACTGCTGTTGTGGTGGGTGGTGCCATGGCATCTCTTTGAGGGTTTTTTTTCTTGACAAGTGTGAAAGATGATCAGTTTGTTTGTTTATGTTGAAAAAATATTAAAAGTTATTGAGGAAAAATGTCCAGGATTGATCAAACTTGAATGGAATCCACTCACCAACGAACAAGTTATCGCGCTCCTTTCTAGTTTTGAAGAGTTTGCATATCTCACAAATTTTCACAACGATCCTGTGCGTTTCAGACAAGCAATCGAAACTGCAAAAGTTGATTTACATTTCAAAGTGGCTATGATCAATGTGTTCACATCTGTGAATAGTATGGGTATCATAATCAACAGAACAAAGGATTATTCCAAACTCATGGAGGATGACGCGTTTTTGAAGTTTATTTTATTTAATTTAAATATTCTGTTTTCAATGTATTTTAAACATTTCAAAAAATAAATTATTATGTGCCAAACAGATTACTTCCCTTTTTTTCATATCTGGAAAACAACATTCCATTTCTTCTACCCCCAAACATTGTTTCAGTTTTGGGTGGTGCAAACAAGTTCGTTGCCTTTTTTCCTGGAGTTACTTTTTCGGGGCGAGTGAAAATGTGCTCTCGCAATTTTTTCCCCATCGCACCAGGTGGTACTTTTTCAGGACGAGTTAATGTATAATGCACTTTTCCATTTTCATCTTGCGACATTGAAAGTCGAGCTAATGTAATGGATTCTCTCAACTAAATATCTTTCGGTTTTTTGCGATAAGTCTCGATCCTCTCGTTTTATTATTAATATGACGAAAGAAAATTTCAGACGAATCCACTGGTCCTTGAAAATAACCCTCCTGATTTAGCAGGAATTCTTTCTTTCTTTTTTATGAAAGAATTCGGTTTTGATGCGTTTGATTTCTCATTTCTCGCTGGTCTGCTAAACAATGTCTGATTCTCCCCCTTTTTAGGAATTTTACTCTGGCGTGTGAATAAATATGCTGGTCCACCACCACCACCACCACCTCCACCTCCACCTCCATCTTCACCACTTCCCCCTCCACCTTCACCAGCTCCGCCACCTCCTGGTGGTGGCGGTTGTTGTGGTACGGGTGGTGGCGGTTGTGGTACGGGTGGTGGCGGCGGAGCTGGTGAAAGTGGGTCTGTCTGACTACCATAACTTGCAGTTGGAGTGATTTTTTGTTTTAATTTCGCGGAAGTCAACTGTTCTTCCAATGCTTTTGTCTGAACACTTAAATTTCCACTTTTTGTTTTTTCAGTATTTATGGCATTCTCAAGCTCTGAAATGCGTTGTTGGTCCTGTTGCTGTTCGCGCGCCTTTTGCAGAATTGTCTGCTTAGCGGATTCATGCTCATTCTTGGATTGTTGCAGTTCTAATTTAGCATTAGACATTTCACGACCTTTTTGATTAATCATTTCATTCAATTCGTGCACTTGCGCTTCTTTCTCCTTTACTTGCCGCATTAACAGTTGCGCCTCCTGGCTGGTTTTCCCGTGAGCAGTAGTAAATTCGGCTAACTTTTCATTAATCACATTTCTTTCTGATTCCGCTTTTTGTTTTTGAGTTTCTGATGATTGAATTTGTTGCTGAAGGATTTCCGTGTTGTTTTCCAGTGCGGCAATTTTCTTTTCAAACTCGCGCGTTCGTTGAAAATTTTTTTCGTTTTCTGCTTTCACTCTCGCATTTTCTGTCACCCAAAACCCTTGTTGTTCTTCAATATGCTGTTGCTGTAGCTGCACCGTTTTACGTTGTTGCTCCATTTGATTAGTTAATAGCGTAATTTCTCTCTGCTTTTCAATGCCTTTT
>Ga0209518_1004514_pt1 | contig 11091 bp, 8 predicted proteins | sample RifGroB1_FD_183993 | JGI IMG/M metagenome (GOLD analysis project Ga0209518, IMG submission 183993) | Groundwater microbial communities from Rifle, Colorado, USA - Groundwater B1 (SPAdes) (version 2) | ecosystem: Environmental > Aquatic > Deep subsurface > Groundwater | place: Rifle, Colorado... | reverse complement strand
GAAGGGCTTTTCCCATTCCACCGTAATCTGTTTGTCTTTCAAAAAGAAGTTCGAACCGATGTTTTGGACGAAGAACCGCAGTTCTGAGTCCACGGAACCCTTGCGCGCGATTTTTTGCGCCAGTATGGCGCTATTTACAAACTTAGAAAAAGGTTCGAGCCAACTACACCCTTCTTCTTCTGTTTTGGATATCTGGTTTTCAATTTTGAGCTTTTCTTGGAATAGCTGACTTTTTTTGGTTTTGTAGATGTCGGAGTCAACTGTGCCGTCCAGATATCCATCGAGAAGAACATTTAGTTTGGTATCAAAACTTTCGGTTTGGGTATGTAGCAAGGCGAGAACTTTTTCTTTGGATTCATCCGCTAGAATTTTGTCTTGTGCCAGACGAGCTTTCCACTCAGATTGCCAAGATTTGGGGAGGGCGGAGGACTTTACCTCGGTCTTCAATTGATCGAAGAGCTTGTTTTCTTCCAAATACGGCTGAGAACAAGCCTTTATTTTCTTCGTACAGCGGTAGTAAATATATTTGACTGTGCGAGCTGTTCTTTTGTAGTGCTTGATATGTTGCTCAGCCGTGATGGTAGCGCCGCACTCCCCACACCGCATAAAACCGGAAAAAGCAAAGTCGTGACTGGTTTCTCTTGGCCGGGAAAACTTTTGAATGTTACTTTGGACTCTTTCAAAAAGCTGTTTGCTGATGAAAGTAGGATGGGAAGCCTTGAATTCTTCACCGTTAAATTCCATCGTGCCGATATAAAATTTTTTCCTGAACATTTGGGAAATTTTATCGATTTTGAGAGGCTTCCCTTTACCCGACATTACTCCGTTATCAAACAAGTAGCGAGTTATTCCAGCATATGAAGTTTTCCCATCAGCAAACAACTCAAAAGCTTTCTTGATTACCTTTGTTTTTTCTGGATCGATGTCAATCGATTTGTTCTCCACAATGTTTTTGTAGCCAAGAGGGGCTTTGTTCGGCCAAACGCCATTCCGCAGTTTTTGTCGATTACCTCGCTTCACATTCTCACTGAGGTTATCGACATAGTATTTAGACTGGCCAAAAGCGATGTTGAGCATGAACTTGCCTTGGGGTGTGTTTTCAAACCAGAACGAGGGGAACTTAAGGTCAACTATTTTGCCAGTATCAACGAGGTAGATGATTTGACCACCATCGACCGAGTTTCTGGCCAGTCTATCTGGGTGCCAACTAAGAATGGCGTTGGCTTGGCCGGACTGGAGAAGCTTCATCATTTGTTGAAAAATCGGTCTCCCTGGCTCTTTGGCGGTTTTACTTTCAACTAAAGTTTCGACAATATGAAGCTTCTCCCTCTTGGCGAATTCTTTTAGCTCGGCTATCTGAGCTTCGATCGACAAAACTTGTCGATCTTTCTCATCTGTGGACTTCCGACAGTACGCAATGTACTTTGTCATACATTCATTTAACCATAAATTACCCAAAACTTCAGCAGAAGTTTTACCGAATTATTTTTGCGTTTTCTGTCGCTTTTTGAAAGATACAGATTATTAAAGCCCTGAGCATCGCTCCGCGCGTGGGCGGGCGCGCGGGCGACTGACCCCGTTCCCACCGAAATGTCCCGAAGTGTTGTCTGTTATAACGAAATTCGAACTTATTTTCGGGACCATTACTAATCTATTGGCTCACCGCTCAACACTTCGTGTCTCGCGGTTAGCCACCGCCTGATTGAAACATCGGTTCGAACGATGGCTACCGCAGTAGCCATGACAGAAAACGCAAAAATTGATTATATATAGGACTTATAGTATTTATTATCTCTTCCAAAGTTCGGAGCATCACTAGACATACAAAAGGTATAAAATAGAGCTATTGCTTATTGTTAAAAACCATGGATCTACCACCATTAAGAAACGCAGTCGCTCAAAACAAGAAGATTAAGACAGTTAATGCTATGCATTTGGCTAGTGTTGCTCTAGATATATGGAGGCTTCGTAAACGAGTGACAAAACTTAGTGATAAGATCGACGAAAATTCTCTTAAACCCTTGATTTACGCTTTAGATAGTTGTGAACGAAATCTAAAGAGTTCGGGTATAGAAACAAAGGATGATTACACCGGAAAAGTTTACAAAACTTCGATGAACGTAGATATCATTACATATGAATCGGAGAAAATGCAAACTGACGAACCTATCATCAAGGAAACAATAGAACCCGCTGTTTTAATACAAAACGAATTAGTCTACAAGGCTAAAGTTATTATAGTCACACCAAAAAAATAAAATGTCACAATCTTTTATACAAATCGGAATTGACCTAGGCACGACAAACTCTGAAGTAGCTGTATTCGCCAATGGAAAGGTCGAGATAGTAAAAAATATCTATCAAGATTCATTTACACCATCAGTTTTTGGTATAGATAAATCCGGGAATAAAGTTGTTGGGAAAAAAGCATACGAAAGCTTATACAAGAAGGCAACGTCAGACGAAGTGGATAACAACAAGGCCGAGGTAAAGCGCCTCATGGGAACCTCAGACAAAATAACGTTCCCTCGACTCGAAGAATCTCTTTCTCCGGAAGAAATATCAGCAGAAATACTTAAATCACTAAGGGAAGATGTTGGAAGAAAATTCCCAGAACTAGATTCACGATCAGCAGTAATTACAGTACCAGCATATTTCTCCATACTACAGTCAGAAGCAACAAAACGAGCAGGTAACCTTGCGGGATTTGAGCAAGTTGTATTACTTCAGGAACCCATTGCAGCTGCAATCTCGTATGGATTTCAATCATCAAAAAATCAAAACTGGCTTGTATATGATTTTGGCGGAGGCACTTTTGATGTGGCGTTAATATCTTCCGTTGAAGGATCGCTTACCGTGCTTGAAACAGGCGGTGACAACTACCTGGGAGGGAAGAATATTGACTGGGCGGTGGTAGATGAGTTTATTGTTCCTGCAATAACAGACAAATATACGATTCAAAACTTTACTCGCTCAAACCCAAAATACCAAACCGTATTCTCAAAACTGAAGGGTTTAGCGGAGAGTGCAAAAATCGACTTATCTCAACTCAGTAAATCTCTAATAGAAGTTGATCTTATGCTTGATGGAGGTAAGGAAATTTCTCTTAATATCGAGCTTGAAAGAGCACACTTTGAAAAGATCATCGAACCGATCATAAAAAAGACAATAGCAATATCCAAGGAAACAATAAAAAATTCTGGAGTTACACTTCATGATGTGAACAAAGTAATCCTAGTTGGTGGTCCAACCCAGATTCCATACCTCAGAAAGACAATCGAGAAAGAATTGGGTATAAAAGTTGATACAACAGTAGACTGTTTGACCGCTGTGGCAACGGGCGCCTGTCTATATGGATTAAGCCAGAAAGTAGCCAAAGGAATTGAACAAATAAATGGGAATAAATCAAGCACTTTAGCGCTTAGCCTGCACTACCCATCTCTCACTTCAGAAACTGAAGAGCCGATTAGTGGCTCAATTGATAACTATGATGGCGGAGAGTATATGATTCAAATCCAAAGCGAAAGTGGTCTATATACAAGCCCAAAGATACCGTTAAAAAAAGGTAAATTTCTAGAAAGTATTACTGTAGAACCCAACAAAACTAATCAATATTGGGTATATATCTTTGATAATGCAGGTAATGCTGTAACTGTTGACCCTGAATCATTCGTTATAACACATGGGCTTTCTGTCAGCGGTGCACCAATTGCACATTCGATAGGTATCGCACTTAAAGGAAACGATTCTTCAGAAAGTCACGACGAATTTGAGGCTTACTTTGAGAAGGGTAGTATCCTGCCCTTGAAAGAAAAAACAAAAAGCTATCGCACTGCTCAAAAGATTATCAGGGGGGACGATGCTGATCTTCCTATTGTTGTTTTTGAGGGTGAAAACAAGAACCCTGAAAACAATGACTTTGTCTGCAAGCTTGGGATTAATGGAAAAGATTTGCCATACGACTTACCAGTTGGTACGCCTATTGACGTGAGTATCTCAATTAATGAAGCGAGAGAATTAAGTGTTAGCTATTATATTCCCCTAATCGATAAAGGTGGAAACATGCGAGTTACTGATTTTGCTGAAACACTTAATGTTGACACCCTTAGAACTAACCTTGAACAAGAAAGGGAGAAGTTTGATAAAGTATCAAGTTTGTGCGATGAAGAAGAACGTGAAGCTGTAGAAAATATGCTTGAATCAGCAACCAATAGTGTTCAGAACGCTAATACTGATCAGGATGATAAGAGAAAGGCAAGTAAGGAGATAAAAGAACTGCGTGCACGAGTAGAAAAAATTTCAGAAAGTAAAAAGAGTGGAAAATTGAAGTCTGAGTTTACAAATCTCCTCGAAATAGTACCAGTCCTAATGGAGAACACTCCAGAAGAAGCAAACAAGAAAAATGATACTGACTTACTCTATACACTGAAAGCGGAAGGTGAAAAGGCGGTAATAGCAAATGATGATGTTAGGTTGGCACGCACAAATGAACAGTTGGTGGCACTTGCTATCAAATATTATTATGCGAATCCAAACAGCTGGGTGGAACAACTCGCTCGTCATACCCAGGGGGAATTTACCTATACCAACCACGAAGCCGCGAAATATTTTATTGAAAAAGGGAATGAAGCCGTTAAATCAGAAAATGTGGATGGAATAAAGGATGCTGTAACCGAACTTCAAAACTTGATGGTTGATAAGAATCAGATATCACTTTCCTCGATGGTATCGGGGTTAACTAGATAGACTATATGGAAAATCCTTTTTCAAGTAATTCCTACTATATCCTAGGACTATCAGTATCAGCTGACCAAAGTGAGATCAAAAAACGATCTCGTTTGATATCAGCACAACTTGGGATTGGAGAAGAGAACTTGAATGATGACTTGAACATATTAAATGTAAATAGAACAGAAGATTCGTTAAAGAACGCAGTGCAACGACTTTCCAGTCCCAATAAAAAAGTTCAGGATGTATTTTTTTGGTTTAGTGATGGGAACCTTGAAGAACTAAGAAGTGTAATAAACAATCAACCTCTTGAAGATGTATACAGTCACATATCCGAACTATCAGGAAAAGGAAAATGGAATGAAAAGCGTGATTTGGCAATCTATCTGACTCTACTTTTATTACATAAAAAGACAAATAAGAAGTACCTTGAGGAATCTCTTCTGCTGTGGAGAGATTTGATAACTTCTGATTTGGCCTGGAAATATTTTAATCTCTATTTTAAGAATATAGATGATTTAAATACAAGTGATTCAACCTTGATTGGATTAAGAAAATTCGCCGAAGATACAATTTCTGATATTTATTCAAATCTAAGTGAGAAATGGGGGGATCATGAATATTCCAAACTATATACAAAAATCTTTGGGAAGATTGGTACCCACACTCAAAAGAATGTCTTAAATCCTAGTTCAAAACAAATTAACGACGCCATTGACGACCTATTTTCGATTCGGTGGCATGATGAATCTCCGTCTAAGGAAAACTTGTCAATAATTAAATCCGGTATTAGCAAGGTTCAAGATTCACTCAATGCCCTAATTGAAGCTGACCTGTACGAAGAATCAGAGGTTGTCGTATTGAGAGATAAAGCCTCTGAAGCGATAAGAAGTATAGCTATAGATCTTACAAACAAATACAACGATTACGAGAGATCGGCACAGATACTAGCTATCGCAGAAGAAATATCTGGAACCCAAAGTACAAAGAATAAAAATCAAAATGATAAGGGTACTGTTGAGGAAAATAGAATCGCCCAGAAACTTCAAGTTCCAGTTTTAGAGCTTCTAAATGAAGAAAAATATGTTGAAGCAGTTAACTTTGTACATCATCAGATTAAAATTAACAGAGGAAACAAAAAAATTCTCGTGTTTTTGGAGATGCAGCTTACCGCTGTAATTAGTAGATATATTAGTGAAGAGCGAGCGGCTGCAATGGATAAAGTAACCAAGGGAGACAATGTAGGGATAACCATGTTTGAAGAACTACGAACTTATATATCAGACAATCTAGATAGATTTGAATTGAATCTAGAAAAAGTTGAAGAAATTATTGACGATATTGATATAAGAACCGCTATCGTCACTAAGGCAAAATTTGATGAACTTGCTCAAGAAAGAGATGACTTTGTAAAAAGTCTCTTTGAAAAAATGGGGGACGGCTCATCTACCAGCGTGTTGGTATGCCTGATCGATTGCGCATATTATGTACCTCTTGGTAAATTCTTAAAAATAAGTAGGTCAAAAAATCATACACTTAACATCTTGTTTAATATTGGTTGGTGGACACTACTGATAAACGGATTTGGTCTTTTATTCTTGATTCCAGCGTTCATATGGCAGAAAATGGAGGTGAAATATGTCCGTGAATAAAAAACTTAATTTCGATTTAGACACTCTAGATAGTAACTCCGCTGAGTTTGAATCTGAACGAAAGGCATTGGCTAAGATATCTGGGACCAACAAACAATCCAGAACAGGAGAATCGGGTTCTCACAATACACGCAACATCATCATTGTTGTTGTCGTTATTGCATTGATCTGGCTCTTTTCGTCTGATACCTCCTCGACCACAGACAGCAATAGTTCGTCAGACTACAATACACAAGTCGGTAAATATATGTGTTCTAGCTCAAATGCGAGTACTGCCACAAGCATGGAACCTTCAGGCGTAGAGAGAGTCAGGTTAGAGACTGAAAGAACCAGACTGGACACATTATCTGATCAACTTGAAGCACAAAGAAGGAGGATTGACAATTCTTCGATTACAGAATATTCGTCACAATCTTTGATTGATTCTTATAACTCTGATATTTCAAACTACAACGCAAAACTTTCTAGGTATAAAATTGATGCATCTAATTACGACACTCAAAGTAGTGCATTTAATAATAAAGTGAATAGATACAATACATTCCTTTCCACAAATTGTAAATAATAAAATGACGACTATAAAACCACTACTATACAATGGCTACAAACTTTCAAACGGAGAAATTATTGAGCAACGAATTGAGCGAGTTTATTTTACTGAAGTCTACCAACTAAACAGTGGAAAGTTTTTATATCTCTTCCTGAAGCAAAAAATCGACGACGTTGCTAGCGAACGAATTAAATCTGAACTCATCCCAATTACTATTGGAGCAGAAACATACATTGGTTTTGTTTTTGATAAATTTAGCAGTCAGTTAGTAGCCGATTTCCAAGATCGACTCAGTGTACTAAGAGGATTTGATGCGGTTGCTGGAATGGAGAAACTTAAAGAAACCCTTTACGAAGAAGTTATTGAACCAATTCAAAATCCAGAAAAATTTCAACGTTTCAAAGTTTCCATACCCAATGGCATACTTTTTTTTGGACCTCCCGGATGTGGAAAAACTTTTATAGTTCGAAAACTGGCTGAAGAAATAGGATATCACTTCGTTGAACTTAAACACTCTGATGTCGGTAGCATGTACGTTCACGAGACATCATCAAAAATTGCAAAATGTTTTGAATCAGCAAGGGCTCATTCTCCATCAGTTTTGTTTATCGATGAAATATCTGGATTGGTTCCTAAACGCGAGAACATTGGGTCAACAAATCAATACAAAGAAGAAGAGGTTGACGAATTCTTAATGCAACTTGAGCACGCAGCCGCTGATGGTGTTTTGGTTGTTGGTGCAACAAATTACCCGGATAGAATCGACTCAGCGATCCTAAGATCCGGACGCATGGATAAAAGAATTTACATACCCCAACCTGACTTTAACGCGAGAGTTTCACTATATAAGATATATCTTACGGGGAGACCCTACCAAAAAGACATAGATTTTGATAAATTAGCAAAATTAACAGAAGGTTATGTTAGTTCAGATATCGAATTAATAGTTACACAAGCCGCAAGATTAGCAATAAATGGCGAGAATGACACCATTGATCAGGAGGAACTAGAAGCGGCGATTGGTACAGTTAAGCCATCTTTGACCAAAGAAGAAATCAAGAGATACGAGGCGTATAAATCACTTGAACGTTGGTAAACTATACGTCATAGACTCAAAATACCCAACTAATATGCTTAAAATATTTTTCAGATTCCAAAGTGAGTGTAAAGTCTTAGAAGGTCGCTAAAAAGGGTCGTAAAAGACAGAAGAAAAATTTGACACGATTTATCTCCACCTGTATAATGGGGGTACTACATCGCCTTCAGCGACGTGACAAACTTGAAAAGCAAATCGGTTGATTTCTAACTAGCCACCATGTTGATAAAAGTAGGTGGTTTTTTTGGACTTTAAAATTAAAATTTATCTCATGAGTTTTGCTAGGCTAGCGCACCCCATTGCGGGGGTGTAGCTCAATTGGTTAGAGTAGCTGCCTATTAAGCAGAGTGTTGGGAGATCGTACCTCCCCACCCCCACACCAAGTGAATCGCTAGCCTAGTAAAGGCCACGAGATTTAAAGTTCCAAAATTGTTTCTAATTGGGATATTAGCTTCATTCTTTAAGGTTTGAGGCAGTGGCGCGATTATAGGACAAACTTGTATCATTTGTCAACTGCCATACATCTAATATACACATATCGTGAGGACTTGACAAGGTGGCGCTCAATAACTTTTGCCTGCGGAACAGGCACTTTGGCCGATAGGCAAATGCTGACTGCTTTCAATGACGCGCACCTTTATTTACAGTTAGGAGATTTGGCAAAACCTGCTTGGATTGCTTCTTGCTCAGAACAGAACCATTGTTCACCTAAATACTTCTCTACAACTACTGAATCGTAATAAGCACAGCTGGGTTTTAAATAAAATTTCTGATCCGGATCTTTCTCACTCAAGTTTCCTTTGATTTTACATTTTGAATTTTCTGGCTCGGTTTGGAAACAGGTAGGGCTAAATACACCTAGTTTATTTTGACGAGCATAATCTCCCGCCTCTTTCATTTGAATAATGTTTTGATCGTAAGCTCGAACATATGCAACAAAACCATTATTGACCATATGTAAATTTATATATGTTCCATCTTCCAGAAATACATCAGCGACCACCCTACCGTAACGATCTGCCTGCAAACCTGTTAGCCTAACTTCTTTTCCTAAAATCATTTTTATTAACTCATTTTTTGATTCTTCACTAAAACAATTACCTATCTCAGGGGCATTGACTCCATACAGACGAATGGGCTGGCGATTTTGAATGAAAAAAGTATCGCCATCGACAACCTCAACAACTTTGTCATAAGTAATCGCGGTATTTCGTCTAGCATATAGATAGAAGGACGCAAGAGATAGAAAAACTAAAAGAGAAAAAAGATATAACTTCCAATGTAATTTTTTGGCTATGACCACTAAATAAGTATAGAGTATAGAGCGATAGTGATAATATCAGGCAATGGAAAGTATTCCCAAGAATCATCACTATGTTCCAATTTGGTATCAAAAAAGGTTTATGTTGCCTGGGCAGGAAAAATATTTTTATCTAAACCTCAATCCTCGTAGCTCAAGAGATGCTAAAGAAAATATTCATAAACATAAAGATCTAAATGAACACAGTCCAAAATTTTGTTTCTGTGAAAATGATTTCTACTCTCTCGAGTTTGGCACTGAAAAATCAATGGATATAGAGAAACACTTTTTTGGCACGATAGATGACCGTGGATCTATTGCCGTTGAAAACTTTTCAAATTATGGTATAAAACCAGAAATTCATAAGACTTTTAACGATTTTCTTCTATTTGTAAGTTCTCAAAAGTTACGAACTCCTAAGGGTTTATCTTGGATATCCAGAGAACTAGGTATAAACAATAATTTAATTTATTAAAGAAGATGGTGAACTTAAGAAATTTATACTGTGCTATATGGACAGAATCTATCTGGCAGATAGCGGATGCTTCGTTGTCTGAAACAAAGTTTATAGTCTCAGATCATCCCGTAACTGTTTACAACAAAGCTTGTGGCCCACAATGGTCTAAAAGGCATGGGGATCCAGATGTTCGACTTAATGCCACTCATACATTATTTCCAATGTCTTTAAATAAAATTTTGATTCTGTCAAATTTATCTTGGGTGAGAAACCCCTATCAGGCTGAAATGAACCTGAGACCAAACCCTGTTTATTTTAGAGGGGCTATTTTCAAAATGATGGATGTACAAGTAGAAAGAAAATTATCTGAACAAGAAGTAAGAGAAATTAATTTTATTATTAAAAGTTCAGCAATGAATTTTATAGCAGGTGCAAAGGAAGATTGGTTGTACCCAGAAAAATATGTATCAAAAAGTAATTGGAATATATTTGGAGACGGCCTACTACTAATGCCTGATCCAAGGTCTGTTAATGCGGGTGGTGATATTATGATGGGGTTTAAAGACGGAACGTCTGATGCTTTTGATTCATACGGAAGAAAGCCATGGGATCCAAAATATAAACAAGAATCAGATGATAGTAAGGAATTTAGATCCTTGTATAAGTTTAAGGGTGAGTTTGCGACTAAGTTTGGACCAAAACGGAGGGGAAGGACGTGGGACTTAGGCAAACTCGAACCAGAGGTGGATTCAGATGAGTATCATAAATACCATCTTAGTTTACATAAAACAAAGAATTAAAATAATATTTACTTGTGCCTGCGAAGCAGGCACTTTGGCCGATAGGCCAATGCTGTCTCAATTCTTAAATATCAGATAGTAAAATTTTCTCCTAACTATCTGATATTTATATGGCGAGATTGACAAACGAGCCATATTTTGAGAACAGCTTCGTCCCAATCGCTGAATGCGAAGTAGGGACGAAGATATAGATGCGACAGCGAATGCTGGCGCTTGCTTGCAAGAGCAATTATCCCGACCGCAGTCGGGATACAATATTTGTATCGCGCGCAAGTGGTTCCGCCAGCAGGCGGTGGCGAACCGCGAGACACGAAGTGTTGAGCGGTGAGCCAATAGATTAGTAATGGTCCCGAAAATAAGTTCGAATTTCGTTATAACAGACAACATTGAAAAACTCCCCTTGTGGGAGTTTTTTGATGTTTTTATAGGATGGGACTCGAAAGTCGGAGCCAAACCCGTAACGGTTTTGGCGAGACAGGTCTTAAGGAAAATTTTATTAAATTTTACC
>Ga0209518_1004505_pt1 | contig 11111 bp, 5 predicted proteins | sample RifGroB1_FD_183993 | JGI IMG/M metagenome (GOLD analysis project Ga0209518, IMG submission 183993) | Groundwater microbial communities from Rifle, Colorado, USA - Groundwater B1 (SPAdes) (version 2) | ecosystem: Environmental > Aquatic > Deep subsurface > Groundwater | place: Rifle, Colorado... | reverse complement strand
TGCACTTGATCCCCTAAACCCGGAGCTAAGAATCGCTTTGGGAGGTGTCTATTACGCGCTAGAAGATTATGATAGCGCTATAAGTGCCTTCCAACTCGCAGCAGTTGCAAAGAATGATTACCCCAACTCCCACTACAATCTTGCTGCTGCCTACGCCGCCAAGAAAGATTACGATAAAGCAATTGCTTCAATGGAAACGGTACTTTCACTGATATCTAAAGACTCTGAAGATTACAAAACCGCACAAACTGTGATGGATCAGTTAAAGGCGCAGAAATCACCCGCCACTGAAGCTACGTCTCAGAATTTGACCCCTCCGCAAACAGTTCAGGAAACCAATGTAGAACCTCCCATTACTCTTCCTTCAGAAGCTACTCCTCCGGCTACACCTTGAGAATAATTCTAACCTTCGATATTCTTTTTAATTTGATCTATCAGGTTTGATTGATCAATAAGTAGCTTTATTGACTCGTCCGACTTCAAAATAGCAACCCCTTCTTCATACGAGTCTGTGGCAAAAACCCTATCCAATATCTCGTTTTGCTTTTCAAAAAAACGCCTTTCCTCTTCGTTAATTGGCTTTTCAAGCCCTTTTGCGTTAGTTTCCTTGATTATGCCCACCAGATTTGATTTTTGAATGTCAAACGACGGACTTTTCGAATCCAACTTTGTTAAATTGACATAAGCGGTTCTATTTTGGACTAAATTTGAATAATGCGAGGAGGCTTCTTTAATCTCCCCCTTGTGGGGTAGTAGATAAATAAAATAGTATCCTAATAATATAACTGCAAAAATTACAAGGACCTTAATAACAAGGGTCACATATCGCATATATACTATTATATAGTTGTCTCTTGCAAAATAAAGTTTCGGGTGATATAAATTTAAATCAATGGAAGAAGAAACCGATTCAGTAGCCCAAGTAGCCAAGAAAAAGGGTGGAAGTTGGATGTTAAAGTTGATCCCTTACGTGATAATCCTCGCAGCCGGCATTTACGGCGGAACATATCTCGTCAAGCAAAAGCCTACTTGGTTTGGCCTACCCCAAGGAACCGCTCAAGCACAAGCAGAAGCAAATGCGATAATTGCCAAGGTTTCAAAACTCATGGAACTTCCCACTGACGAATCCCCAACCATAGCAACCGTAACAGATATTTCAGTAGTTAAAGATCAACCATTTTTCTCTAAGGCCCAAAATGATGATAAAGTCCTAATTTACCAAAAGGCCGGCAAAGCGATTCTTTATAGGGAAAGTGAAAATAAAATTATTGAAGTCGGCGCTGTCAACTTTAACCAGGCGGCCGCAAGTCCGGAAGCTTCAAGCACTCCCGCACCCACGGTAAAGCCAACTGTTGCACCAACAGCTACCCCAGTTATCGTACCTGAGCAGTAAGTTTACAAGTTTATACAACGCAAAAAATTGCCTTTGAGGCTAATCTCCACAACTTTATACAAGGACTCACAAGCTATTATTTCCTGATTCTGTTGCGATTGGTACTTCCACTACCCCACTTGGTGTGGCGTTAAGTTCTTCAAGAACTGTGTTTACCGATTCGATATTTGACGATTCCGTACTATCCGAAATCGGCGTGAGGTTTAACAAAAACAGGTCATCAACTGTTAATGAAAATTTTTCTTCGACCAGACTTCCCGCAGCCAAATAAATATCTCCATTTTTAATTTTAGGATTTCTGGCGTTTTCCCCGGTTGTAACATCAACTGATTTACCATCTTTTATGGAATAGACAACCGCTCTCCAGGTGTCTGTTATGTCTCGTCTTCCATAACTAATGTAGTCGCCGGAAAAATCAGGATTTAGAGAAGTATCCCCTGTTGTTAATTGTTTGGTCGATAACCCATCAAAGAAAAATATTTGCCAGGTTGTATTTGGATCTTGCCAACCCTCCCACGTAACTCTTCCTTTGTCGTCCACTTTCGGATTTAAATTATTACCAATAAATGTCAACTGAGTACGGACATCGGCAGTTAAGTCGTAAAGGAATACTTGCCCCAAACCGTTTATGTCGGTAACGTAGGTGATATATTTGCCTGCTAAAACAGGCATTTTACTATTAATATTGCCCGAGGTTATAAATTTTCTACTACCACCCTCTTCATAATATACCTGACTGTAGCCATCAACGCTCTCAACCCCGACTGTATCGGGATGTATTGGGTCAACCGTTTGCGCAAGTGCCGGTCGAATGACCACGAACAATATTAATGAAAGTGTTATCGGCAAAAACCACGACCATATTATTTTTTTCATATTAATTTACCCAGAAAAATCCTTTCTCAATTCCTTCTGTAAAAACATTACCATGTCTAAGCAGATTCGCCGTCCCAGGCTCGGTTATCAATGTGGGACAGCTTGTGTAACCGTCAAAAACTACTTCCGTGGCTCCCAGATTATTCGTTTCTACTACTCTAAAAGAGTACTGCGTGTTTGCAGTAGCACCAGTACCAACTATATGGAAATCGTATTCAATAATTTCAGCTGCACTTGCAGCTACATGGTTGGCCTGAGAAGGCTTACTCTTAACATATTCCTCACCCTTGCCTGTTGTAGTATCAGACAACACCTTAACGATATCAGCGCCATCCGTAACCCCCGATGTTGCATAAACCCAATCCCCTGTTCCTACATCCGTCCAGCTTCCTGTGGTACATGTTCCGTCGGTTCCTGCTTTATATTCCAATTTAAAATATTTTTCTGAAATAGAAATCCCTGTTGTATTCACAACATAATTAACGCGCAGTCGCAGTTCCTGACCGGTTCCCGGAGGATCGTTTCCCGATGGGACAACAACAATCGCCTGATTTTCTATAAGATCAGGGTTTCCCCAAATGGCGGTTGGGTCTGCCAAATCGTTATCTACATACCATAAATATTTGTTTTGGGTAAAAGTTGCGGACGCGGCAGTTGGTGTAAAGGAACCTATACTTACACCCGCATCGTAATTACCGTAATTGTCTTTTTGGAAAACTTTGTATGTATATGCCTGGCCATTGGTAAGTGCGGTTGTAGTACAGCCGGAACTCCCTCCTGTGCCGTCAATTTTACTTTGGGCGCTCGATCCCGCACTTGAAATAACACAGGCGGCCGTTGCGGTGCCATTTGTGGCACCTGCTGTTGGGGTTGATCCCTCAGCGGGTACCTCACTTCCAGCAGAGCTTCCTGTCCAACGGTAAACCACAGATCCGCTCGTGGTATTAAAGTCGGAGCTATTTGAAGTGGTCCAGTTAAGAGTTACCGCAGCATTCCCTGCTGTGCCACTAACCGAAGTAGCTCCATTCGGAGCAGTATTATCAATAGTAAGCGCATTGGCGTTTGAATCTGTGCCTGCTTTGGTATTTCCACTACCACTGGTCCAGGTCGAAGAAACATACGGAGATACGCTGTATGTTCCCGAGGCTAATGTGTGGTCTTTAGGTGTTACACATACATAGTATGTATTCCCTCCAGTTGTTGCAGAAAGTGCAGTACCCCCAGAAAAGCTTACACTATCACTACTTGGAGTAACTGCACTGAAATAAAGTGTGCCGCTACAGGAAGTGTCTCTAATGGAAACACTGTCAACAGCTGCATATGAACCTGCAGGGGAACCTGCCAAAGTTAAGGTTAGAGCAGTGATCGTGTCGGATCCACTGGATGTAGTATATGCAAACTGTCCTGCTGAGCGTATCCCACTGGCAGGAGCCACTGTTGCCGCAGCGGGATCACTACTGGTCGAAAGAGTGGTTGTCGGAGTTGGTGCAGGTTTAAGTGCAATTGTTATTGCTCCGCCTGTACCAGCGGCCCAGCTGCTCCAAGCGGGTGGGTCTTCGGAACCAGTCGAAGAAGTGACAATGTAGGCAGCCTCACTTACAAAATCATCTGTTTCATTTACGGTTTGGCCAGGAATTAAAGTATACCCACTAACAGTTCCACGAGAGCTATCAGTTGCACTGGCTGCAGCGTGAGTTATTACCCAAGCTCCTGCGGTTTGCACATTGATAGCAGGGCCATTAGGTACCCATGAAGCCATCTGTCCGGTACTCACCGCTGTTTGATCAAATATGGATGCATCTATAGTGGAACCATCAATTACATAAGCACCATAAACGACTCCGTGGGCAGCGTTTCCTCCTCCCTCTCCTTGAACTTGAGTATCAGGTGTTGCACCCATAACCTTATACCAAACCCCAAATTTTGGCCCGGTACTGTCGATGGTCCCAACCATAGAATAACCGGCGGTTATAGGACCAAAAGCATTTGCATCACTAGAGTTACCATGTCCTCCCCACAGAAAAACAACATCTCCCTCTTGAGGTGCACCGCCTCCGGTGTCAAAAGTCAATGTTACATCGCTACCATTTGACCCAATACCTATTTTTGCCGTTCCTCTGAGAGCGATTGGAGCCGCCTGCACGTTACTTATCTTTTGAGGAAAACGTATTTGATTCGTTAGCCATACACCCGGCCATCCTGTTAGAAGCCAGGAGAATGTTAATACTATTATTAATAATGGTTTAATGAGTCGTTTAATCTTCATTTTTATTTTGCCGCTACTATTTGCCATTCGCCATTTTCTCCAAGTTTGTAAAATTCCGGACTTACTTTTGGCGCAATGTATTCATAAGCAAACTCTTTGGTTTCGCCGGCTTTTAAGTCAACCTGCCAAGAAATTTTTTTGTCTTCCACTTTGGCGGGTCCCCACCAGGGGATAGTAAAACCGCTCGGTACTATGTCAGAAATTTCACCCAGATAATCCTTGGATGCAGTAACTATTAATAGTACTGCGTATCTTTCTTCTTTTGATGGATTAATTCTGGTTAGTGTTTTACGAGTTATGTCTAGGTCCCTTTGAGAGACAACTTTAAATGTATTTTTTGTAACAAGTTTAGTATCGAGGTTGGTTAGTTTAACATCATAAGTACCCGTTTTTTGTGGGACAAACTTATAAGAATAGTCCGATTCATATGTGACACCGTCTTTTTCGCAAGCGGAAGATTTTTTAATGTCTTTAGTTTTTTTACCGTCAATATCCAGTTCCAAATTAGCGTTGCAAAGAATATTTCCTTCCGCGCCAATAGCTGCCATTTGTATGTTTACAGTTTCACCTTGCAAGTATTCTTCTTTGTCTGTGTTAAGAGCAAGTACGCCTTGGGGAAATTGGTTCTTTTGCGAAGTATTTTTTGAATTTAGATTGAACAAAAAATATACTCCTACCACAAGTAAAGTGCCAATAACAACAGTTATCAGCCTACTATCTTTTATTTGATTTATAGTCATTTTTGGTTAATTCAAACTGCCATATTTATGTAAACACTCTCCATAAACTTTCAGATATTTACCGCAACAATTACCAGATTTATCTCAAATCTAGTCCCTTCAGATCTACGCCCTGAACAGAAAAGGTTCCTAGTTGTAAACTCAAAGTTTCCGTAGTACACCAAGCGTCGTAAACTGCACCGGTATAATATGGCGCAACTCTATACTGGTATGTGTGACCGTCAGAAACTGTGCTATCCGCATCCGATTGGGTATTGGCTGCAAGTCCTGTATGTAAAACAGCAAACGCTGCACCGTCAACAGATCGCTGCACTTCATACCCCGTTTCCGAAGTGGCATTGTCTGTCCACATAACCGTTAGTGAGCCGTCGTTTGCAACTTCTCCTATGCGGCAGCTTGTGGAAGTTGAATCAAGACTAAATGTGGCAACTTCTGAATAGGGGCCCTCGATTCCATATACATTCCAAAACTTAATTCTCCAATAGTAAGTTCCATTCCAGGATAACGCAGACCCTGCATATGTGATGTTTGGATGTCTTTGTCCGGATGCAATGCCCGTTGCGGCCACTTGTCCACTGTCCCACGCAAGTGATCCCGAAAAATCTGGTGTGGAATTCACTTGAATTTGGTAATAGGAAGCAGCTACATTCGGTGTTTGGTTATAGATGGCTGAAAAATATGGCGTTGTGGTTTTAATATTTTCGGGATTTACCTCTCCTTGCGTCCAAAGATCGGTTGGTTTTGATGGTGGACCTATGGTTGTAAAAGAATAGGGTGTGGCTTGCGTTGCCCCCCAGGTGTTACTACCAGTTGGATCTATAGCGCTGGTCTTCCAGTAATAAGTTGTATTAGGATTAAGCGAAGTTTGGACGGTGTATGCTCCCTGTCCCGTATACGCTGTTCCGCCATTGGCATTTTGCTCGCTCCATCCTGTTTGAGATGTTGATTGATCAAATGTTTGACACCCCGTAGTCATCATACTAGTGGTGCATAGAACAATTTTGTATTGCATGAAATTAGAATTTGGATCAGTAGCCGTTGTGCGAAAGATCGGTGTAAGGTCGTAAACCGTACTTCCGTCTGTGGGTATATCGAGAGATGGCGTATTAGGTGCGGAGTTACTGGTATAGTTCATTGTTAGCGATGTAAGGGTTGGTGAAAAGGAAGATAAATTATTCTGAGAAATTATCGCTCTATACTGTGCATATCTATTGCCGGCAGAGGACGTGATGGTCGAACCAAGCGCATTTACTAAGTATCCCGTAGAGGAACGGAAATCATCCAGCCAAATATTTGCTCCTGAAGAGCCGTCACCCATGCGATAGGTAAGTCGGGTAACGGCATTGCGCTGAGTTGAAAGTGAACCCGTGATGTCAAAATATTCTCTTTGCCATTTAAATACAACCGCGTTGACACTAAAGCCTCCTGTCGGGAAAGTAGAACCAGAATCCCAGGAAGTAACAGTGATTGCCCCGGTTGCTGAATTAACTGTGGCAACGGTTCCCTGGGCAATATACTCAGTGCCGTCATAATTTTCTTTCACCACAATCTTGTCGCCTGTAAAGATGTGGTTGGCCATAGCAGAATTTCCATAATCTGTTTCGTCAACGGTAAATCCAAGATCTCCACTTCCTGTTATTAGATTTCCGGAATCAAGTGCTGCCTTAAAATCAATAGTGATATCGTGGGTTCTTGCCTCGATCTCATACGCTTGACGGATCTCGTCAGCGGTTCTGGCGGTGCTATCGACGCGAAATTCATCGATGTAGCCATTGTAATACCAACCGGCGGGGGATGCTGCATAGGTACCTATGGTAAATTTATCGGTAGTGGATGCGGGGTTGGTGTGTGTCCCGGCCGTAATGGTAACATCCTGACCATTACGGTATATCCGAATACTTGTTCCATTTCTTACAATGGCAAGGTGTTGCCACATATCGGTTGTGAATATGTTGGCGGATGATGTGGTCTGGGCAGCTCCCGCCTGATTAGTATTGCAGGACACGGTTACACCGAGATGACAGTAATACCCGTTAACTTGGTATGAACCGCTACTAAAGATAACCGGTGTGTTGGACAGACTGTTTGGCTTTACCCACACAGAGATAGTAAAGGCTCCCGATGTGTAGTTTAAGGAATTTGCTGCAACCATATAATCAGTTGTTCCGTTTAAGCTTTTGCCTTGGCCAACTTTGCCCTGGGTTGATTTTGGGGTACCCATGAGTACTACATAATTATTGTTGCTGGAGGAGTCTTTGAGCAGGAGATTGCTTTCGGGGTAGCGAATGATAACAATTCCGGATCCGCCAAGATAGTTAGATCCACTTTGTTGACCACTACCACCGGTTCCGGTATTTGCGGCACCGCTACCCCCCGGAGTTACCGAGCTGCTGTTTCCACCCGCAGAATATGTTACGGAAGATCCTGATATTGAGTACGCTAAACCCAAGCCTCCCGTACCGTCAGTATTACCAACGCCGGATTCTCCCACACCACCCGCACCACCTCCACCACCGGCGTACCATGCGGCCCCACCGCCACCAGCATTACCTTGTCCGGCTGTTCCGGCTCCACCGAATGAAGTTCCACCATTTGTACCACCACCACCACCCGAACCACCGGTATTACCATTTCCATTGGTATACACACCTCCACCTCCACCTCCGACTGCAGTCATGTTGTCAAATACGGAATTTTGGCCATTGGCACTTGCTGTTTGTCCACCATTACCAACAGTAACACCGTATGCAGTCGCGGTTACTGCGTGTGCAGCCTGGTATAGCAGTCCACCTCCACCTCCACCACCAGTATTAGATCCTAAACCACCCGCTCCTCCTCCCGCAACCACGAGCACTTCAACATTCATTGCGGCAGATGAAGTGAATGTTCCGCTTGCTGTGAAAGTGTGTATCACATATCCTCCTGAGCGGGTAATAGTTCCTCCCGAAGTAATTACCGGATAAGGTTCTTCGTCCAGATGCCAGAAACTGGCCGTATTTGTGTCCGGTTCGTAATTGGCAAAAGGGGAGTTACCGATACTTACTTGAGAATATGTTCCAAGGCGGTCAGCTGCAACATAAAAGGGGAGCTTGGTGGCGGAAGAAAGATTGGTTGAAGAAATAGTTTTACCAATACGATGGTCACGGCCGGAACGATATGTTTCGGCAATTTGTTCCGCAGGTCGGGCAACATTACTTACCCGCACTTCGTCAAGGTATCCGGTAAATCCATAATACCAGCTTGTTGACCCAAGCCTTCCAAGTTGAAGATTTCTGGTTGATGTTCTTGCCGCTCCAATGGTGCCGCCAATAGAACCATTGGAGGCAATCCCGTTCAGATAAAGATTGTATCCATCAGTAGAGTTAAACGTACAGGCAACATGAGTCCAACTACCCAGAGGAACAGTTCCCAGAGTTGCCCGGTAGTAACCGGATGCATCGGCCTTTGAATTACCGCATTGCACAGTGTCATCACTTAAAATCTGAAGCCAGTAATCGTAACCGCTTGTATCTGATTTGGAAATTAATCTTTCAACTCCACCGGTATCTGTATTCCTTTTAACCCACGCTTCAAGAGTAAATTGTGTTGTAAATTGCAAACTGGTAGAGCTTGTTACTTCGATATATTGGCTTGTTCCGTTAAAACTCCTGGCTTTTCCTGCAAAACCTTCGGTTATTGTTGCGCCTGTAGGTGTGCCGTTATTGCCGTTTCCGGAGGAATCTTTTAGATAGGCACTTGATCCGTTAGTTTCATCCAGATGCCAAAGTCCGGCCGTGTAGGCATCAACCGGCATTTGCCCGGTTTGGATTTTTTCTGAGGCCGTTCCATCCATTTTTATTACCGTATTAGTTGAAGGACGTAGTGTGTTGGCATTTGCCGACCCTTCTATAAAATGTTGTTGTATGGTGGAAGTGGATAGGGCGGTGTTATAGACCCTCATTTCATCCAGTGAACCATTAAAGAATTGCTGCATCGTTCCATTATTGTTTGCTGCACCTATATATGCATTTGTAACTGATAGTGTGTTTTTTGCGACCGTGTCGGTGCCTATCACAACACCGTCCAGGTATAAAGTTCTACTGCTGGTAGAAGACTGAGTAAAAACCACATGATGCCACCTTCCATCAGCGACATTGACGGGGTAGGTAATAATACTTCCTCCCGTGCCCGCACCGTCTCTATACCAGACTCTGATGCCACCGTTATATGTACCGGAAGAATCGCCATAGTAGATAATAAAAAGATTGGTTGACCAACTTGCCGGTGTATTTTCCGAGTAAACCGCCGGTATAGACGTAGCTGTGTCCTTTTTCGCCCAAAATTCCACCGAATAAGTGCTTCCTTGGGTACGTGCGACATTGCCCACGTTAACGTAATCACTCGTGCCATTAAAACCTCTGGCTTTAGCAAACTGTCCGTCGTTAACCAAAGTTCCCGTGGCGGTTCCTCCGTTACTGCCTTTTACATCGGCCACACTTGTGCCCGATGTTTCATCCATTGGCCAATAGGAGGTTAGCCCCGTGTCGGTGGTGTTATATTGATAGGAGCTATTTAGGGAATCAACTGTGGTTTCGTTAGTTACCGGACGCCACTCTTCCCATGTTCCATCATTTGGGTTAGTAGAACTACCGACTCTTGTTTGAAGCTCAACTCTTCCGAGATTATAATTACTCTGTATTTCAGAAGCTGAAAGCGCCTTATTGTAAACCCTGGTAGTATCAATTTGTCCATCAAACCAGCGAGTGTTAGCCCCATAAGCAGGACTGTGGATACCAAATCTCATCGCACCACCTGTTGCACTGAAACCACTGAGACCTGTGGTTTCACCTGCAAGGACGCCATTTACATACATTTGGACTTTATCGTTGGGGTAATAAACGCCGACTACATGATGCCACTTTCCGGCCTTGTTTTTTAAACCATCTAATTTTCCACTAGCGACAATCCATGAGGCGTTATAGGCATCATTCCATACAGCCAGTCCAAAATCTGTATAACTTGTTCCTGTACCCATGTAAAAATCAAAATAGGGTGGAGTACCGCTTCCACGATTGCTCGCAATAACTTTTTGCCAGTCACCTGCTACTTCACTTGCAGGGTTTACCCATGCCTCAAATGTGGTAGGTTGGCTACTATTCCATTGGTAGCCTGTTTCTACGTAGTCATTTGTTCCGTCAAACATTAGGGCTCCCGCGCCCCAGCGCCTGTTGGCAGAAGTCCAGCCGGTTTTTGCTGCCGCGTCTTGCGAACCCGTACTGGCAAAATTTGTCAAAGTTCCGTTACAGGTAGCTCCACAACTCCCGGTTGAAACAGCAGCAGTAGTGCCACTGGTTTCGTTAAAATTCCACTGTGCAAGGAGATTGCCGGTGGCAGAAGCCGTGGCGGTTTCACCGTCTCCGGTAGCGAATCCGTACCCATTCCAGGAAAGTGAATTCCAAGATTGTACCGTAGCTAAATCAATAACGCCCGATGTATAAGTAGAGTAGGGGCGCCTTAGTGCATTTGTAGCTATCTCATCAGGGGTACGGGCAACATCACTTACGCGTATTTCATCAATGATGCCGTTAAAATATGTAAGGCCATAACGGGTATTGCGACCGATTTTAGCAGGGTTACTGTTGTGAACAATTGTGGTAGCGGTACCCGAATAAGTGGTAGGAGCTTGTTGTCCATTGACAAAAAAAGTAACATCGTTTGGCCCGGATATTACGGCAGCGACATGGTTCCACTGGTTTGTAGGGACAACACCGTTACTGCTGGAAGCACTACGGCGTCCGTCGGGCCCTGCACTAACTCCGTTATAGAAACCGGCAGCAAGATTGTTACTAGTGCCTAT
>Ga0209518_1004503_pt1 | contig 11114 bp, 15 predicted proteins | sample RifGroB1_FD_183993 | JGI IMG/M metagenome (GOLD analysis project Ga0209518, IMG submission 183993) | Groundwater microbial communities from Rifle, Colorado, USA - Groundwater B1 (SPAdes) (version 2) | ecosystem: Environmental > Aquatic > Deep subsurface > Groundwater | place: Rifle, Colorado... | reverse complement strand
GCGGCCCACGCAGCGTCCCCCGCAGCGGCCCGCGCAGCGTCCCGCGCAGCGGCCCGCGCAGCGTCCCCCGCAGCGTCCCACGCAGCGGCCCACGCAGCGTCCCCCGCAGCGGCCCGCGCAGCGTCCCGCGCAGCGGCCCGCGCAGCGTCCCCCGCAGCGTCCCACGCAGCGGCCCACGCAGCGGCAAGCTCTTCCCGCGTCGCGCACCCCAGCGCGAACTGCACCGCCACGTCAATCGCCATCCGCGGTCGCTCGTCGTCCGGGTGGCGCGACTCAAACAGCGGCAGCACCCGCGTCGCGCACGCGCACGCGAACAACCGCAGCGTCACATCAGCCAGCACGCCAGGCCGCGTCAGCGCCCACACCCGGTCAGCTGCGGGTATCGCAAGGTCCAGCACTTCGCGCGGCGTCTTGCCTGCGCCCAGCACCTCGCGCAGTCGCTCGTCCGTGTAGCACGCGCGATTGCGGCGACACATCTCTGGCGTGATCAGCATTGTCGTCGTCTCCCGTGTGCGGTGCATTGTACGTGAAGCGGTATTGCGTTGTCAAGGTGTTTATCTCATCATCGCACGTGCTCCACCGCAACATCCTCCGACTGCGGCGGCGGCCACTTGCGCGCGAAGTTCTTCTGTTGCTTCTCCCTCATCAGTCGCATCAGGTATTCCGAGCGGCGCGGATCTCGTCGAGTTCCTTCGCGATGTGTGCCGTGATTCCTCCGGTGCGCTTGCCTGGACCAAACGTGCGTTCGCTCCATTCGCGTTGCCGCATCAAGGTATTCCGTCATGCAGTGCGGTGCGGGAGACACTGCGGATGGCACGTGTCTTCCTTCAAGGACCCGTCTCAAGCTCGTCGTCACAAGGATGGTCACTCATCAATCTTCCTCCTTGCGCGCATGCCGCAGCAGCGCGCACAGTGTGTATACCGCCGCCGTCACACCCGTTGCGACGACGACTGACAGCAGAGCCTTCAGCGCCATGCGGCATTCCTCGGAGGCGATCATCGCGTCAACTCCACCATGCACGCCTGCTTGCGCATGCCACCGCGCACCAACATCAGCACGTCGCGCGTGCGCGTGACCGCGACGTACAGGCAACGGCGCTCGCCTTCGCACCCTGCAACCGAGTCTTCCGCCTCGCGCATCACGGGGAACGCCGCTTCGCAATCAACAAGAACCACGTCCGCCTCGCGTCCCTTGCTGCCGTGGTACGTCGTCAACGCAATGCGCGGCGTCTCGCGCAACCCGGCGATGCCGCGCCGCTCAATGATTCGCACGTACGGCTCAAGGTCCGGCAGGCGCAGCAACGAGGCGGCTTCCGTCAGCGTGCCGCGCAGCGTCGATAGGTCCAGCCCGCACGCCAGCAACGTGCGCCCGTCCACGCGCTGCGTCTCGTCCTCGTCGGCCAGCTTCTTCAGCGCGTCCTCGGTCGCCTTCTTGGTGCCGGTGAACCACGCGGCGCCGCGCACCTTCAACTCACCGGCCAAGCGCAGCGCTGCACCGACGTCCATCATGCCTGTCTCCAAGAAGTCAGCCACCGCCAGCACCATGCCGACGACGGTCTTGCGATTCATCGGCGACCCGCACCGCTCGCCAACAAATGGCACGCCGTCTTCCTCCAGCGCCTTCGCGTAGCGCACAAGCTCCTTGCGGCACCGCGCCAACACAAACGCCGTCGTCGCATCAGCAGCCTCAACGCGTCGCACCAGCCCCAGCAACGCGCCACGGTAATCCCAAAACTCCGTCACCGACCCGTCGCGGTCCGCCGGTTCATACGGCGAGTCAACCCGGTCCACGTTGCGGGAAATCAGGTTGCGCGCCAACGCATGCGCAGCGCGCGGCACGCGCCGAGACTTCGGCAGCCGGCGCGCCTCGCATCCCGCGCGGATCTCCGTCGTCAAGTAGCGCCCATCCGCACCGCTGAACGCGTAGATTCCCTGGTCAGGGTCACCGACGAGCAACACCTTGCGTGCACGCTCTGACCACTTGTTGACCAGTGCGATCTGCAGCGGAGCCAGGTCTTGCGCCTCGTCGATCAGGATCATGTCGCGCGTTGGCGCCGAGCATGACAACGCCCGCACCAGCAGGTCCGTGAAGTCCACCAGCCCGGCCGCGCGCTTCTCCTCCTCGTACGCCTCCACCTCAATCGCCACGCGCGACGACGAGAAACCGTGCTTTGCTTTCCGCGCACCGGACCGGCTAAACACTTCCGACACCATCGCAGCGATTGAGTCACCCGTGCGCGCAGGCAGCAGCACACTTCGCGCGAGCGCCCACACGCGGATTGCCTCCTCGCGCAAATCGTCACAGGGTGACATCATTGATTCCCACCCCGGCGCGTCAACGTCGTCGTCGTCCTTCTCGCGCTTCCCGTCCTTCAGCAGCTTCACTCCGTCGCTCTGCGTGCGGCACAGGTAGAAAGCCTCGCTGTGAATCGTCCTGCACGTCGCCTTCAACTCGCGGTCACTCAACGTCGGCACCAGCGCTGCCAGCCTGGTGCGCATCTCCGTCGCGCCGGCCTTGGTGAACGTTGTTGCGAGCACGCGCGCCCCGGCCGTGGTTGCAGGCACAAGCCACGAGTGCATCACGTTGTGCGTCTTGCCAACGCCGGGAGGTCCGACGAGTATCATCCGCTCCGGTCCGTGCTCGTATCCGTCGCGCTCAACGTCAAGGACAGGTATCACGTTCACTCCTCCATAGGGAACGCCCACACGCGCGGGCGTTTGTTTCCGGTGATCACTGGACGTGACTCGCGCATTCCGAGCGTGCGCGCCACGTTCACAATCTGCCGCCGGTCAATCTTGTCTGCGTGCATCCGCGAGCGGCACGCGTGCACCAGCCATTCCGCGTCAACCATCACAAAGTTCTCGTCACGTATCACCCGCCCGCGTTTCAGATCCTTGTCCGCGTTGTCGCCAACCGCGTCAGCGCTTGAGAGTATCTCCCGCACCGCATTGGCGAGTGCCGACGTTGAGTCTATCTGTTCGTCTTCGAGTTCATCCACCGCGTTCGGGAGCGCTGCGTAGACTATCGCCTGCCACTCGCGTTGCTTTGCGCTCGCGGTGATCCGGTTCTCCACCAGTTTGCCGTGCACAAACTTCCAAGTGCACAGGTCCTCACCGGTCAAGCCGGTGAGCGTTGCTGTCTCGTTCCCGTGCGACACAACCACGTCAAACGTCGCCTTATTCGTCGCCGGCAGCACGCGTCGCCTAAGCGTCTTGATCGTCGGCAGCACGGTTGACGCTGTCGGCTGGCGGTTCTCTGCCGTCGCGCGGTCCATTGCTCTCCGCAACGCAGTCACGTCCGCGTCGGTGATCGCGTCAGGCCGGCTCACCCCCGCGCCGTCTTCCGCCAGCCGGCCGCCGAGCGCGAACGAATCAGCAAGCCCTGCCGCCATCGCATCGCGCATGCACGCGCGCACGTGTTCGCGGTACCCGTGTGCGCGCGCGCCTAGCCACGCGGCCACGCCATGCGTCGGTGGAAACTTGCGCACCAGTTCGCGCACCGCGTCCAGGTCCGCCGAGTCCTCGCGCTCCAGCAGCCACGCAAGGTCAAACACCGGCGCGGAGGAGATCAGCAGCGGCGTCCACGCGTCCGCCTCTTGGTACGTGCGCCCGTTCCGGTGCCTACTCGGCGCCGCCACCTGCTGGCACCCGTCCGCCAGCACCTCAACCGGCGCGCCACGAAGCCGGCTGCCGCGTGGGATGCGTTTACCCGGGTGCCGGTAGCCCCATGCCTCTCCGCGCCCCGTAAACAGGCGCCAGGGCGTCTTGGGTAGCGTCGCGACCGCCCAGTCCAACTCCGCGACGCCAAGGTTCAAAAACACTGCCTGGACGGCGCAGCCGTCCACCGCGCCGCACATCACCCCGAGGTTGCAGTCCACCCCGGGTGGTTCCGTCACATCGTCAGACGTCACCGCGGCCAGGTCGCGCCACCCATCCTCGACGGGGTCCTTCCCGCCACAGCGTGCCCACGGAGGGGCCAGCCACAGCGGGCGCATGCCCAACTCAACCAGTCGCACCGCATCAGCGCGTGTCGGCACGGGTCACCCGGTCGGCTGCAGTGACTCAATCCACGCGCGGATAACGCTCGTCCGCCACGCAACGCAATTCGGTCCCACCCGCACTGGACGCGGAAACCGGCCGGACCGGACGCCGCGCAGCCACGTGGCCCGCGAAACAGGAACCAGCAGCAGGACGTCCGGCAATCTCAGGAGTGGATCGAGCGTCTCGGTCACGGTGTCTCCGTGTATCAAGCGTGGGCAGTGCCGTCTACTCCGCATTCAACGGCGACGCAACAGGAAAGAAGCGCTATAGTACACGCCCAAGCCATCTTTGGATTCGCCGTCCCCCAATTAGGGGAATTTCGTGTCTGCTGTCCGACTCGCATCAACGTGTTTTTTAGGTGGACGGATGGGACGGGAAACCAAAAGGCAAACGATAACGCGGAAAACATGGCAAACTCTCGTCCACGCGCGGTCCATTCCGTCCCATCCGTCCAACTCGCATCACCGAATTCCCCTAATTGGGGGACGGTCTGACACGCGAGCCCACGCGATAGCAAGGCTTGTACCGCACCGGTTTGCATGCACTTCGCGCGCCGATTCATTGTGGGCGCGGACATTGCTTGCATCTACCCGGACGCGCGTAGCCTTGACATGCGCTGCGCGTTCTGCGACATATTCGCAACATGGCCGGAAGCTGGCGAAACTGCGTTCCGTGTGGTGCGCCGCTACTCGCAGCGCAGCGCAACAAGCTGTGCCTTTCGTGCCGCACGGTGAACCGACCGCGCAAGACAAAGCAGCCCGAGACGCCGAAGCCTGGCGTCATCGGTATCTGCGCGTGCGGTACGGAAATCGTCGAGTGGTGCGAAGTGAAAGCGCTGCCGGGGCATCGCTGCGACATACACGCGGGCGCAGAGCCGCATCCTGGTGTTCCCGCGTGGGCTCTCGCTGAGCCCAACCGCTGGTACCAGATGCGGACGCCTGCTGCAGCGCGCGCATACGAGGAGAGTGCGGACCCGGCGCACCGCACCGACGTTGCCGTGCGTACGACATTCGCGCGGCTAATGGCGCGGGTGGAGGATACGCCGGATGCTGAGGAAGCGGCTGACCTGATGCACCACGTGCTCACCGCCGAGGCAACCGCGGCGGTTGCACTGCAACGTCGCGCGCAGGCGGCGGCTACCGCGCGCGAGGCGGAAGCTGAGGCGGCTGCGCCGACGTCGTTTGTGGTGCAGCGGGTGTTGCACACCGGGCCGGTGATGCTGCCGGCCAAGCAGGAGAAGTGATAACGACAGTGCGCGGCACCTTCGCACGCGCCAACGCGATGGGTGCGATGCAACGATCAGGACTGGGCCACACTTGCCAGATTCGGGGTGGGAGAGGGTACTGGTAATGCGTGACAATGACCGCGTGGGAGGTGAGGGAATGAACTCAGCCACCGCCGCATACACCGTCAAGCCGAGCGTTGTAGCGGCGACACTCGTCGTCAGCGCGTGTACCGTGCGCCGCATGTGCGCGCTTGGTGAGTTGCCGTGCCTGCGCGTGCGCGGGCGGTGGCGCATCGCGGAAGACTGGATTGCGTGGATGGCGGAACGCGCTGCACGGCAGGCGGAGGAGTGCGCAGCGCGAAAGAAGGCGCGCGCGTTGGCGCGTGCGAAGGTGCGCGCGCGCAGGAGCGCAGCATGACGCCACGCTTTCGCTTTGAACCCGGCAAAGGGTGGTACCGTCCAGACGAGGGATTCACAGGGTGGATGGAACCGCTTCCATTCGCTCCGCGCGTCATTGCGTGTGTTGCGGTGATGGGTGAGTTGTGCGAACCGCCACCGACGCACGACAACGCGCCACGCGCCGACCTGATTTGCACGGTGTGTCACAACGACGGAGAGTTCCACCACCCGTTCTGTAGCGTGGCTGTGCGGCGTCTGGCGCAAGCCGTGGTCGAACAACATGGCAACGTCTACAGGTTCCGCAAGAGCATGGAAGAGAGCGCCGAGGAGTTGGCAACGCGCATGGGACGAGCCATTTCCAGATCGGATCGGGACGGGGAATGACCCAACACGTCCACACATGGCGCGCAGGCGAGTGGCGTGACGACGTCGGCACGACGTTTGGCATGCGCTGCGAGTGCGGCATGGCGGACGCGCACTACCGGCGCGAGGACAACGGCGCGTTCACGCGCTACGAGTCGGCAACGCAAGCGCTGGTGCTTAACAACTGGACGAGCCCCCTCCTGTTTCACTCGTCCGGCTACCGCGGCGGCAAGACCTGGGAGGAGATTCAGTTCGTCCTTGATCGCGTGCTGGCCGCACCGCCTGGTTCATGCGGCTTCATCAGTGAGCCGACATACAAGATGGTGTCGCGCATTCTTGAGCGCGGCCCGTCGTCAATCGAGAAGTGGATCAAGGCGCGCGGCATACCGTGGAAGTACAACCGCACTGACCACTTTGTCTCGTTGCCCGGCGGGCGCGGCATCTGGTTGTTGTCCGCCGAGGACCCGGACTCGCTCCCGGGTTTCACTGCTATCGTCGGCGCGATTGACGAGGCGGACCTGACCGATGAACGCAGCTTTGAACAACTCAATGTGCGCTTGAGTGACCCGAACGGCGTGTGCCAGCTGTTGTGCGGCAGCACCTTCGACCCGTACAACACCAACAGTTGGTTCAGCCGGATGATCGAAGAGCGCAACGCAGACGGAACACGCAAGCACTTTGTCGTCAACGGGACCACGCTGGATAACTTCACGCTCGACGACGCGTACCGCCAGCGTCAAACCAGCATGTGGCCGGTTGGCTCTGCGGAGTACGACATCTACGTTCTGGGAATAAAGCGCATCCTGCAAGGCGGCATCTTCACCGCGCTGAAGCCGGCCGTGCACTTGGTGCACTGCGGCAACCCGGGTGCGGGACAGCTCGTCGTCGGTGGCGACTTCAACGAGCATTACATGGTTTCGCCGATTGGTCGCTACCTTCAGGGCGAACTGCATATCTTCGACGAGGTAATCACGCGCGGGCCGCGTCGGCAGGATGCGACGCCCGGCGCCGGCGACGACGCTGCTACGCGCTTCCATTACATGCGCGTGCGCGCGCGGCTGATTGAGCGCGGCCTTGCCGTGCACCACAGCGGTGCCGTGCGACAGTTGAACCGCGAGCAGGTGCAGGTGTACTGCGACGCAACGGGCTCGTCGAAGAAGACCAGCGCTGAAACGACGGACCATGCGCTTGTGCGTGGCTGCGGATTCTGGACGGTGCACGACCCATCAAACCCGTCGGTGCGTGACAGCACAACGAACGTACAGGGCGCGCTGCACGAACGCCGGCTGTTCATTGACCCGGAAGGCGCGCCGCTCACCGCGCGCGCGATGCTGGAACACACGCACGACGCGCGCACCGGGAAGCCGCGAAAGGACTACGACCAGTTGAAGGATATCCCGTTTGACGCGTTCACCGATTGCGTGAGATATCTGACGTGGCACCTGTTGCCGTTGTACCGGAGGCATTGATGATTGTTCTCGACATCACGATCAGCAAGAAGGGCGACGGTTTCTACTGGAGCCTGCCGCACCTGCCGCAGCCGGGGCGCGGCCCGTTCGCAACAGAAGACGAGGCGACCGCGGATGCGCATCGGTTGTCGTCCGATGCGGTTTCTGCGATAGCGACGCTGAAGGAGCGCAGTGGGGAACTCGATGACTGAGGCGCTCGCGCTGCACTTTGCGGAGGACACTTGAACGCCCGCATCCGCAAGAAGTGGTGCCGCCACGGCGGATACAAACACACGCGTCGCAGCAAGATGGCGATGCTATACATGCGCGGCCTTGTGTGCACCTCGGACGCGTCCACACTGCGCAAGTGGTGCGCTACGTGGCGGCGGTGCCGCGTCGCGGACGGAGTGCGGGTCAACCCGCAACTGCTTGAGGCGTTCCGTGAGCAGACTTTCTTGAGCGACTACTTCACAGCGATGCGGTGCTCCCATGGTTGACCTACTGCGACGACAGACACAAGAAGGTCCAGACTGCTTTCGCACGGCGCTTGCGTGCTTGATGCAGGTCCAGCGCGCCGAAGTTCCAGACTTTGTCAACAATGAGAAGCCGGGTGGTTCATGGCTGCTCGATTGCAGAAAGTGGTTGGCGTCGAGAATGCTTGGAATAGTTTCTGTTCCGATAAAAAATGGCACATGCGATTGTTTTCTACCGCACGGAGCAATGGTTATAGCCACTGGGGATACAACACGCGGCAGCGACGCTCATTCTGTATTGATGTGTATTATGGCGTCATATAGGGTGACGGCATCTGAAGCGATTGAGATGTGCACTGATTTGGAGTTGGTGCATGATCCGCATCCATCCAGGGCAGGTCTTCGCACGATTGACAGATTGTATTTCATAATGCCGATTGATGGGTGCTCCCATGGTTGACAACGTCAAGTGCATCCTGATGCGGCACGCCGCGCAAGACACACCCGAGACGCGGCTCGCCGTCGCGGTTCTTTGCCAGGCAGTCATCGACACGCGTCCGCACGACGTTGCCGGCGAGGTCAAGGCGCGCGAATGGGACGCTGTACGCGCGGACGCAAATACGTTCCTCGCGGGCGACGGCCTCAACACGTGGGCCGAGCTGGCTGGACTGGAACCAGGATTCGTGCGCGCAATCGCACAGCGTGAGACACTCGCAAGCATGCTTCAACGGAGGATGTGATGGCCTACCCCAACCAGATGAATCAACCCATGCGGCCGGAGTCAACCGTCGTCGTGCTGGACGCGTTCGGCCTGCCGTCGCAGGGGCACGCCGCGCTGAACAGCCTGCACGCATCCATGCAGCGCAGTGACTCGGAGATGCGCCGGTGCAAGGCGCGCGACCGAGAAGCAATCTGGCGTGGGGACTTCGAGTACCTCGTTGAGGATGCGCTGAAATACTCATTCGACGAGGAGCAATACAGCCTGCTGCGCGTGGCTGCGTTCTGTTGCACGAAGCACAACCCGATGCGCGACGTGCTCACGAAAAAGGCAATCGCGTGGCCCGGCCCGTCGCAGGCCTGGCTTGACAAGCGCGAAGGCTCGGAGCCGGATAGCGACGGCAGCGAAGACGGCGACGCCGCGGTCAAGGGCTACCGCGATACGCTGATGATGTCGGAGGACGGCGAGGTAGAAAGCGAAGAGTTTGAATCACTGATGGCGGCGCTGAGCATTGACACGCTGATGCCGGAGATCGACGCGGCCGTGCTGCGGCATCCTCGCATCGCAGTCATGCCGGTGTTTGTCTACGACGAGGCGATTGGCAAGCGCCGCATGATGGTCAACATCCTGACGCCGGAGCACTTCGACCTGTGGTGCCACGACAACGCGCCGGCCATGCCGTACGCGTTCGTGTATTACTGGTGCGCCGAGGTTGACGGCAAGACCGTCGAGCGTCGGCGCATCTGGACCGTGACGACGTACCAAGACCAGCAGATTGAAGAGCGCATCGGCGGCAAGAAGTGGGTCAACGTTGGCGACGCGCAAGTCAACACGTACGGTCGGCTTCCCGTCGCGTTGTTTGCTGGCGGGCGTCCGATGATGTCGCCATGGGTTGCTCACGACGGCGACATGCTGGCGGATGGCACGGTGGACATGAACGTCGCCGACACCATCATCATGCTTCAGCGCCCCATGCAGACCAAGGTGCTGAGCGGTGAGTTCCCGCCAGGGAAGATGACGGACCAGCGCGTCGGCGTCGGTTATGTCGTTGAGGTGCCGAGTGGAGCGGAGAACATCCAGGTACTCGACTTCCGCACCGCACCCGGAGAGCAACGCAAGACCTTTGTTGACGACGTGCGCCGCGAGCTTGCGACGGCGTGCGGGCTCAACCCGGACGAGTTTGAGACGACGGGGCCGGAGTCCGGCGAGGCTCGCAAGATGCGCGAGTTCAACCGCGTGCGCATGGCCAAGGCGCGCGCCGTGTTCCTCGTCGAGTCGCTGGTTGACCTGTACTGGCTGTGCGTGCACATGCTGTGGTTCGCGATTCGCGAGAAGGACGCCGCGCCTGTGTTGGGGTTTGAGCGCGGGCTTACGCCGCCGTTCATCCCCGGCAAGCCCGTGCACGAACAGCCGATCGTGTTCGGAGTTGACGTCGGAGAGCACGAGTTTCCCGAGTTGCAGGCCGAGCATGAAGCGCGCGAGGAGCGCGAGCTTGACATGGGCATGACGTCGGTGATCGAAATCTACCGCGCAGCCAACCCGGAGTGCCCTGACGACGAGACGGCCGAGGCGGAGATCCTGAAGAACCAGGCGGTGAACAAGCGGTTGCGCAGGAAGGCGGGCGTCGGTGTTGCCGCACCGCCGTCGCCTGTGCCGGCCGGGATGGCGCGCGGTGAGATGATGCCACCGAAGGGAGCGAAGCGGTGACGACCGCCGTGGAGCTGTGGGAGAAGATGCTGCGCTCCGCGCACGCTGAGTCTCCAGACGAGCGCTGGCGGCTGGACCGCGCGGACTTTGTCGCGGTGGTGCAGCCATTGCTCGACGAGATTGCAGCGCTGCGGTTGAAGGCCCGGCACGGCGTTCAACTATGTTGAGGCGCACGACATGGCTGGCGTGTCCATCATCGCGGATGTTGCGTGAACGCACCACAATCAGCACAGGAAAGGCACCATGACGCACATCCTTATCAACGGAATCGCACCGACGACGGAGTGCCCCGACTGGACGCAGCACGGCGAACTTGCGAAGGTCGCGCACGACGCGTGGAAGCACATCCCGCAGACGTCCATCGAGCACCACGTAAACGTGGAGTGTACGCTCGTCTTCGTGAACGCGCGCAAGCCGAAGACCTTCGAGGTCGCCGCGAGCATGGTGCGAGAGATTGCGCACATCAAGTCCGCGATGGTGCAGCGCACCGTCCCGTACGGCGACGACACCACGGCGGGGCGCAACGCCGGCCTGATGAACGATCCCGCGCCGTCCGTCGACGAGACGCGCGAGGCGGAGAATGGACGCGAGGCAATCGCCCAGCATGCCGCAGCGGAGGCGGAGTGGCGAGCGCAGCGCGGCGCGCCGCAGGCGACGCACGAGGAGTTGACTTGCCTCGCGCGCCGTGCTTTGTCGCGCGCCGAAATGAAACGGACGCGCTGAACGGGAGGCGGACGGAC
>Ga0209518_1004502_pt1 | contig 11117 bp, 20 predicted proteins | sample RifGroB1_FD_183993 | JGI IMG/M metagenome (GOLD analysis project Ga0209518, IMG submission 183993) | Groundwater microbial communities from Rifle, Colorado, USA - Groundwater B1 (SPAdes) (version 2) | ecosystem: Environmental > Aquatic > Deep subsurface > Groundwater | place: Rifle, Colorado... | reverse complement strand
CCGCCGAAATCTCGAAAAGATACCACGTACCCGTTGACGAAGTACTCTCCGCGGCGCGCGGCGAACAGAGACGATAAGAAAGGAAAGTGAGATCATGACAAAGTGCGATTTAGTTGTTGTTGTAATGACCTGGTTTGGCATTATTTCAGGTGGGATTTTGATTTATAACTATCTCCCTAGAATTTGGATGTTCATAGCATTGGCGGCGTGGACATTGGCCTGCGCTGAAATTGGAATGCGATTACAGAAAGGATAATTGACATGGCTGATAAAAATAGGAACGAGTTCTTTGACATGGGAGCACTCGACGAACTGGACAAGCAGATCACGGAGCGCATGGCTCGCCCCACCCTTGTAAAGAAACTCAAAGAAAAAAAGAAAGCCGCAAGCAAGGTCGAAGGCTTGAACTGGAAGAAGGAGATGGAGGAATATTGGTACGTGTATCTGTTCCTTGCCATCTCTGCTATGTTCACAGGCACGCTCGGCATCTATATGGGACTATCCCCAAAACTACTCCCTGAACAGAACGTAATATTCTACAATACCGACATTCCCCACATCATTCTTGCGTTGGTGTATTTTATCGCGTTCATTGGTGTCACTGAATTGGCTTTTGCGATTATGAAGTGGAAATTCCACACGCGTGAAGAAAACAACGGTACGCAGCAATGGACAATGATAACAGGAATGGGTGTCAGTGGTCTGAGCATCCTGGCAACCGGAATTGCAGGCGGAACGGTGATTGCAAGCAACATTACTTTTCTTACGGACTTCGCCAGTGTTCCCGATGCCGCGCAGAAGTGGGTCGTGATCGCCATTCCTGTCTTAATTACTACCTATACGTTTTTACTCTCCGCCTATGCCCTATCATCCGAGAGCGCACAGTCTGAGCGGTTGACCCGCGAGCAGGAACGGGAAAACGAGTTGGATCACCGTACCCGCCTTAAGAGTATTGAGCAAATCGGCGCGCAACAATTACAGGTTGCTGAAATCCGGCGTTATCAGCAATTGGTACTAGCTGGCAAGATTAGCGCCGCGGAAGCAGCCGCAGCCATTCGTGCGGGCAGGACACTCAATCAAGAAGAGACGCGTCAGAGTCGTGATATTGACGGCGATAATATTGTTGGCGGTTCACGTACTCAGTTTTATGACATGGATGCATTTCTTGCCGCGGTCGGCATGACCCGCGAGCAGGCCGTCGCAAAGTGGAAGGGCAAAGAGTATAAAGACTTTGCGGGAGAGATCAGTCAAAAGCTGGACATTCGCGGGGAGAACATGAGGCAATTGTTCGGTGAACTTTTCCCTCAAGCCCAGGGGGTGAGCAACAACGGGCGGCGGTAGGGGAGGCGGTGGGGCAGGGGGGGCTAGTGGCTGACGATATACCACTACCTGCCACTAGCCTAGTGGCTGACGATACAGATCAAGATATTATTTCGGCGGCGCTAAGTAAACCTGGTGGCAATCAGGAGAAGTTCAAGAAACAACCCTGGATTGAGTTCGATTGTCAGAAAGGCGTGCATCATGGCAAATGGTCAACCTATCAAGACGGGAAGCGTGTCAGAGTTGAAGGAGGCTACATTGGACGATTCGATAAAGTCCGCAAACTTGGGAACTATGCCACTAGGCGAGTCACCGAGTTCATCACCATCAACCACAACTGCCACTACCCTGAGAGGTTCCAGGAAGATTTGGAAGAATGCGGCATTAGTGGAATTGCGGTCGAAAGCTGGCCTAGTGGCAGGGGCGCTGGCAGACTTTCAGGCAGCAAACGGCCTAGTGGTAGTGAAGGAAACGACCTACACATCACCTAGTGGCAGGGTTTGCAAAGCCTTGAAACTATTCCTGATCGTGGAAGATATTGACCTAGTGGCAGTAAAGACGGCTGATGGTCTTGACTTTGACCTAGTGGCAGGAGAATAACATGCACGTCGTAGATTGGTTGATTGTATTTTCGTTTGTTGTGTGCTGGCCGATTGCCGGATATCTTTTCTGGAAATGGGATATCGGCGGTTATCGCTCCGAGCGCGAGAACAAGGCGAAGAAATGACCCGCCTATATCGGATGAATGAAAAGTGAAAATAAAATACGATCAAAGTTATTGGGATACCAAGAAGTGTTCGCGTTGCAATAAAACAAAAAATCGCCATGAATTTTACAACAATGTAATCTCGCTTTAGGAAACGCGAGAGAAGATATGAATATATTGCTCAGCTTAGTTGAGTATGTACGGAATTTCTGATGATCCGCTATGCAAGAACGCAGATTCTATTTATGTTGATAATCCTGTTGTTTATATTGACAATGGCAAGCCTTGCCTGCCGCGTCCCGGTCCTTCCGGTGGTGACCGTCACGCCAACCCCGACCGCGTATGAGTACAGGTACACTCCGCTGCCGCCAACTCCCGGAATACAGGAAAGTGTCCTGCCTACAACGGAAAGAAAATGGATGCCGTGAAAATAACAACGTTTCATCAAGAATATTTTTGTAAGAAATGTGGTTCACCGCTTGGCGATCCTACTTCCGCGGAGTTTCTTCAAGACGAGATATATCTTTATTATGTGTGCTTGAAGTGCCTGATATATCATTGCGTATATTTTACTGTTGCTAATTTTGTATCGTTTCCAAAAGATGAATAGATCATAACCCGAACAAATGTTCAGTAATGAATTTGCAACGTTTGGAAATGTTACCTTGCGTGACAATCCACGTCTAGATTAGCGGGGCGGGACCAGGCTCCAGCCAGTCCGCCATTGGAGCACGATATGGGCGAAGCACAACTGACACAGAGCCAGGAGGACTGGCTGCGACAAATCGACACGACATATCGGCGTGATTTTTTCCGAAGGGTAATGCTAAATGCCCGTCCTGAAAATCAGGCTATGGTTATTCCAGAGGGGGTGGAGTGGTACAGGAACTTGAATTTTATCGAGCAGAAAGTAGCCGAGCATGATACGCGGCTGAATAAACTCTTTGGCGCTCTGAAAAGAAGCGCCGGTCAACTGTCAAAACTACTCGACTGATGGTATAATATTTTGTAATTGAATATCGTCATTCACACGGCGCAAGCCCTCTGAATGATGCAAAGCGACCTCTCACGTAAGTGACACGCCGCAAAGACTCAACCGAGTCTTTGCGGCGCTTTTTTTGTCAACATAATAAGCCTGTTTGTAAACATAAGGAGATTTGAAAATGAAACTTAGTCTGACTCTGATTGCCCTTGCGGTCGGTTTGGCATACGGGATCATCGTGCAATATTTCCCGGACTTTCCTGTCTCGCAAGAGGTCTTACTTGCCTTCGTGGTCTACGTCCTGGCGAAGCTGGGCATCGAGATCGTCGAGCCTTTCGTCCGCGCTGGGCTTGTTAAGGCTGGCTTACGCGGCTTCAAATAATCCCCGTCCCATGCTTGCGCCGCTGGCTCGATCTATTCTCCGGGGCGGCGCGGCGGGACAATTACACTTGCGCCGCACGCCAGTGCAGGTGTTACCCTATATGCCATGACAGAAACCGAAGGTTATAAACTGATGCGTAGCGGGATCATGAACCGAGTGGGCAGCTTCCACTGGCTTGTATTGTGGGGCGGCCGTCGTGCCGCCCGCGCTGGAGGCGGGTTGATCGCCGTCGAAGGTTGGAGGAATAACGCGACCTCCTGGCATATATGTAGTGTCAACGTCCCGGCCAACACTCACTCCATGCCTGATACAGGTGATGGCCGGGGCTTGACCAAATTGAACTATGGATAAAAACAAGAAAACAGAATTCGATGGGAGCACGGAATACACTGACATAGTTCGTTTTCCGCTCAAGCTATTTGTGGACGCAATAGTATTCGAGCCGTCTGCGTCGATAGACGTGGTCAGGTCATCGTACGAATTGCATTTGACTCCGTATGACATGAAAAAATTCCATGACTGGCTGGGGGAAAAACTGGAGAAGGAACCGTATACCGACCAGACGGTAACGGTTATCGGGAGGCTTGTGAGTTGACGATGGAACAAAACGATCATGACATTCTGGTAACACTCAAAACCCTCATGGATGTGATGATAAAAAACCAGGCCGATTTTTACAAGCGATATGAGGAAAGGCATACCGAATTAGTGAGCCGCGTCTCTGTGCTGGAAAAAAGTGACAGCCGGGATAGCGAGCGTTTCCGCGGCATCATGGAACAGATACAGCGAAGTTTGGATAACTCCAAACGAATAGAGAAGTTGATCGCCGACATGGATAACCTGGGTGGAAACTTTCGGGAGATGCAGAAGAAATCAAATCTGTTCGATATTGTAAATGGTCTCGGTGTTGCTATTGCCGCGGCGGTGGGGTGGAACCGATGAGACACTACCGCCACTTGTCCCGCTTTGAAAGATGGATGCAGGATGCACACGATTACATCCGGGCCTTGTGTGAGGCGCTGGTGATGAACCCGCTATTTTTCTTCGCGCTGTTATTGGATTGTTTGGCGCTCGTGGTGTTGTGGTTCGTGGGGCTGCAATGATTGAATTAGTAGAAAAGTTGAATGTGATCGAAGATACCGCATTAGTTCAAATAAGCGAAGGCAGGCAGAGACTAGCCCGCGCCAATGACATACCAACTATGCTCACGCTTAGGGACATGGCGGCGGCGGCGCAACTGTTCGCCAACGCGCAGGGCTTCAAGGAAGCCGCGCAGGAAGCCAAGATATTCCAGTTGCAAGCCGAGCGGAAAGCAGGCGGGTGGCTGGAGGAGAATGTCGCTCATAACGGCGGCGATGCTCGCACGCTGTCGCAAGATGCGACTGCGTTACCCGAAGGCATAGACAAATACGAATCATCCCGCTGGCAATTGGAGGCGGCGCTGCCGGAAGAACAATTCAATGAGTGGGTGGATAAATGCCTCGCCTACGACAAGGAAATCAGCGCGTCGGCTTTGCGGGGTATAGCTAAAAATTACGTAAGGCAGGAAGCACGTGCTGAAGTTGCCAGCAGTGCTGAGAATGTCAAGCCGTCCGATAAGTGGCACATTTACCATGCGGACATGGCAACATGGAAAGCGCCGCGACAATACGATTTTATTATCACCGACCCGCCGTATCCAAAAGAATATTTGCCGCTTTATGAAACACTGGCAGAGCGTGCTAAGGAATGGCTGAAACCTGGCGGGCTGTTAATTGCCATGTGCGGTCAATCTTACCTTGATGAGATTTACTGCATGATGAGCAAGCATATCGAATACTACTGGACGGCGGCATATCTTACACCCGGACAGCCTACGCCGATGAGACAGAGGAACGTCAATTCGACATGGAAACCGCTGTTGGTATTCTCCAACGGCGATTACAAAGGCAAGATTTTTGGTGATGTATTCAAGAGTGACGGGAACGATAAAGACCTTCACAAATGGGGTCAGTCCGAGAGTGGCATGTACTCGATTGTCAGTGGCATATGCCTGCCTGGTCAGTCTATCTTGGACCCGTTCTGCGGGGCAGGCACAACCGGAAAAGCCGCGCTAAAACACAAATGCTTTTTTGATGGTGTTGACTGTGATGAGCAGAATGTCAATATCTCAATTGGAAGGTTGGGAAGTGACAGCGCAGCGTAGAGACAACAACTCAACCGAGTTTGGTTTGTGGCTGAGAAACAAGGCTCCAGATAATGAGACGGTTCTGAGAATAGATGACCCGCTTGATAGTTATTTGGGGTATAGAGTCACAAATATAGATTATGTGTGGCTCAACGAGGAAACAGGCAATTGGATGATTATCGAGGAGAAACGGAATCGGGGGTATGTCAAACCCTGGCAAAAAAATATATTCAGGAAGATTCATAAAGCCTGTAACGGAATGAAAGGTTACAAAGGTTTTCATCTGTTGGTTTTTGAGAAAACAAATCCAGAAGATGGAAAGATTTGGCTTGACCGCAAAGAGATCAGCAAAGATGACTTAATTGGCTTCCTGAAATTCGAGAAGCAAGTAAAAGAGATAGCGCAAGTGAAACTGGAGTTAGTGTCAGCATGAACTTATTCAACCGCCAATACTGGAAGGAATAAAAATGACTTACAACTTCGTCCCAGGTACATATCGTCTAAAAGCATTTCGTCTCAACGTAAGAGGCACACCCGATTCGACTCAAGACGGGAATCTCGTAGGGATACAACTCACGCAGGGGAAGGAATTTCCTGTTTATGCCATAGAATTCGACAAGAAAGGTTTCCCCTGGGGCATCATCACCCCAAAAGGTGCGCCTCAGGCGCATTATGTATGTCTTTGGAACGGGAACACCGTATTTGCCGATTTAGTTTCACCGTTTGAAGGAACCCCGGACACCGTTGTCGTATCCCTGGCCTGGGCGCTCTCGATTGACGCATGGGCAAGAGACAATGGATACACAGGAGGGATGCCGCTTTGATGTACGTATATTCCAGCGGTTATGTCCTTGTTTACGAGTGCTGCAAATGCGGCGCAAGACACAAGACGTTGATCTGGCGCAAAGACGGCTGGTACTGCCTGTTGTGTTTGCCGTCCGTGGAGGCCATGCCGGTAGGGAATGGACGGCAGACAGAACTTTGAAAATCGAAAAGAATAGCAGGAACGTCCTGACGGTGCGCTTCGATGATGTTGGCGAAAATTGGGAACACTGGTTTTTGTTATCTGCTGACCGTCATCACGATAGCCGGGACTGCAACCGGGAACTGGAAATCGAACATCTGGACATGGTGAAGGAGCGCGGCGGGCACATATTTGACTTTGGCGACATATTCGACGCCATGCAAGGCAAGTACGACCCGCGCAGGAGTTACCCGGAGATGCGTCCAGAGTACATGGATATGATGCAGGACGGGCGTGGTTATCTGGATGTAATCACGGAGGACGCATCCGAGTTTTACAAAAAATACGCAGATCGCTTTTTACTCATAGCGAGAGGCAACCACGAAGCGGCGATACAAAGCCATAACGACACAGACCTTATCAACCGCCTGGTTGGAAAGCTAAACACAAAAGCCAGGACGCAGATCAATACCGGCGAATATGGTGGATGGGTGCGCTTCCTGTTCAAGATCGGAAAGACACAATCCGAGAGTGTCAACCTGAAATACTTCCACGGTTCGGGTGGCGGAGGGCCTGTCACGAAGGGCGTTATCCAGTCCAACAGGCAGGCCGTGTATTTGCCGGACGCGCAGATCGTCGTGAATGGGCATATCCATGAAAGCTGGCTCCTGGCTTTGAAGCGTGAGCGTATCAGTGAAAGAGGCGTTATCAGTCAGGACGTGCAGTATCACGTCAGGACTGCCACGTACAAGGACGATTATCTTGACGGCGCGAACGGCTGGCATGTGCAGAGGGGATCACCGCCGAAGCCGATGGGCGCAACGTGGCTGAGGTTTTACCATGACCGGAAGCACGTCCGAATTCAGTTATTGCAGGATATAAGGTAGAGAAAGGCGCATGAATGAACATACGAAAGATCGAACTCAAAACGGATGACCGTGAATACGGGACGATGTATGAGGTACATGTTTACCTGAAATTCCAGAAGGAACCTGAAATCCTGTATTTATCAACATGGGCTGATGGATATGCAGTCATTACAGCCATACTTGATTTCCTGAAACTGCTGATTGCGAAGAAAGACAGATGAAAGACGAAGATCATAAGGACAATTACTGGCTCTGGTACGTGTTCCTGGCGCTGCTGTTCGTGGCAATTCTGATTAGCGGCCTGCCTGTCCGGTAGGCAGGAGTGATGTGGAGATGACACAAGCCAAATCAGGCGGCGCGAAAAAGATCGGGCGCAGCAAGGAAAAATGCGCTCATTACCGGGCTATGCACGCGCGCGAGATGAATAAGGTACGGCGCGTGCTGAGGTCCAACGGATGGGACGCGGCGCAAGCGTACGCGGCGAAAAACAACGTGGTTGGATACTTGTCAAAGCTGGTGGCGGCATGACGAGAAACAAAAAGTGGCGCCGAAGCGCCACAGAGGAGTAAGAGACGTGCTACCACCTATCTTTCTTTTGCGAGTTACAGGATTTACATAATGGCTGAATATTTTCAATGCAATGCAGACCACCTTTTGAAAGCGGCTGAATATGATCCATTGTCAAAGGTTTTTGTTTATGACAATTAGCGCATTTATTCCCGTATCTTTCATAAACGGCAACCCATTCATCGCGGGTGATTTTTCCATCAAGCCCAAGTTTGTGAGCCCTGTTGTTTTCGACAGACGCTATTCCCATTCCGGGCAATTTTCGGTAATAAGACCCACCGCCTTGAACAACGCTTATGTCGTTCATAACAGCAGGGAAGGAACTGCTGAACATCTTGGCTACTTCCCTTACTTCAAAAGCCTCCCCGTTGTCAAGGAGACTCTTGATATATGCTCTGCGTTCGTTGATGTTATCGCGCATTTAATTTTTCAGGTATGTTTGCAAGGCATCCAGGATAAGCTCTCGGAGCGATGTGCCGTCATCAACCGCCTTGTGCTTGGCTGCATCCCAGAGTTCGGCGGGGATGTCTCGCAGGATGTAATCGCCAGTCGAGAATTGCTCGCGGAACATGCGCCGCGCAATTCCTGCCACGTTGACCTGCTTACCTTCGGCGCGGATCGTTTCGACTTCGGCCAGGATGTCGGCAAAGTGCTCCTTACACAGGAGCACCCCGCCAAGACTGCCGTTGATGTTTTTCGTGGTTCCGCACGCTTCGCATTTTTTCATGGCGTCCGTCCTAGTCCTGATTCCGAGGGTCGTGAGAGTCAAGCGGATCATTCGCATCTTTGCCGTAACCGTAGCCTTCGGTCTGGAGCATTTCGATTGCATGATTGCGAGCGGCTTCTTCGGCTTTGCTTTCAATCTGCCAGACTTCGACTTTTTTGCCATTGATGATCTTGCTCTTCTGTTTGCGTGCTCCGCATGAGCATACATACAGTGTGAGTCCGTTGCTGAGGATTTGTGGTGAGTGAGTGTGCATTTTGCCATCTCCTTTCTTGAGATGATATTAGTATACATCTTGATTATCAAGTAGTATGTAGTACTTTAGTACTATGACATTTGTTCTAATTTTGGAGCCTGAATGACCGAGACCGAGAAGATCCAAAACATGCACCAGGACGCACGCAAGGCGGCGGAAAACTACCGGGCAAATTTCTGGCCGGTGGCCTACTCCGTACCGCATTATGTTGGAGGGGAATGGGTGAGAGTGACGATCGAGCCGGACAGCCAGCGCATGAGGCCAATCCAACCGGGGCGGATACTGGAGGGCGAGAAGGACATGGGCGCGTATGAGTGACTGGAGATACATAAGCGCGACTGACATGAGCCGGGCAATATGTAACAAGATGAGGCGAAATGCGACGTGGTGAATGGATGCAATGTGATTGTTGCGGAGAGGAAACGATTATCGTGTGGCGCGATCCATGTGATTTCGTCTGCTCGTCATGCGGAGGCGGTGCTGTGATGTTCAGTTATACGACTAATTTTTTACCGCTTGTTGGCTGTTTTACCCTTCTGGGTATCACTCCATCTATTTGGAATTATATCGAATGATAAGGAAACCATGAAAAAACTACTCCCCTTCCTGCTCGGCTTCGCCCTCTCCGCCTACGTCCTGCCCTGGCTAATGATGCGTAGGCAGTACGATCCCTGGAAGCCTGCGACTAGCTGCGACATTGAAGACGTGCCGCCCTACAATTTCGTAATGACCAGGACTGATACCGGACACACGGTAACGTGGACATGGAATACAGAATAAACCAATGAAGCCTTTCGAAGATAACCCCAGGACGCTTTCGAAGTCGCAGGCAAAGCGGCTGAAGGAAACCATGCAGGAGTTTGGCGATCTATCTGGAATCGTCCACGATCTTGAGACTGATGAGGTCATCGGCGGGAACCAGCGTTCCAACGTTGCGGCGCTGATGCAGACAGAGCCGGTCATCACCGAACGCTTTGACCCTGCCCTACCGGACGGAACCGCGTTACTCGGACACTTCGAGTACCAGGGCAGGCGCTTCGCATACCGGGCGGTAACGGGCTGGGACGCGGATAAGCGGACGCGGGCGAATCTGGTAGCAAATGCTGGAGGCGGTGCATGGGATATTGACCTGCTTAGTGGAATTGACACATCTGTTCTAACATCGGTCGGCTTCGATACCGAGATGCTCCTGAACACGCGCGGGTTCGCTAGTGCGCTGGATGCGATGCTGAAAAGTGAGACGCCAACAAATGACGCAGAGCCGGAGATTGATAGAGCCGCCGAACTGCTGGAGAAGTGGAAAGTTCGCACAGGTGATATGTTCGCTATCGGTGGACATAAACTTATTTGCGGCGATTGCACCGACGCGGCGGTAGTGGCGAGGGTGATGCAGGGAGAGAAGGCGGGCGCGTGTGTAACCGATAGCCCTTACGGGATAAACCGCGAGGGAATAGAGAACGATGATCCCGAGGGCTTGCGTAAGTTGTTTGATGGTTGCCTTGCTGTAATGCCGATAGAGAATGGTGTGATTATAAATTTTCAATCGCCGCGATTGTTTTCTGTGTGGCTGGACGCGGTAAGGGACGCGGGGCATAAGTTTGAGCGGGCTTTGTGGATGTACAAGCAGAATGACGTTACTTTTACTTGGCATGGATGGCTTACAAAATCAGAAGCAATTATTGTTTCCAGTATTGGAAAGCCGAAATGGAATATCCCCGCTGAATATATGCACGACTGTTATTTAGTGAATTGGGACAAGGAAAGCATGGTTGAGATTGACGGCTGGCACGCTTCAATAAAACCGCCGCAAGTTGTCATAAGCCTTATAGATAATACAACGGGCGATTTATACGAGCCGTTTTGTGGAAGTGGAACGGGATTAGTCGCCTGTCAGAACTTAGGGCGCAAGTGTAGAGCCGTGGAAATATCTGCGGCATATTGTAGCGTGGCGTTAGAGCGCATGTCGCAGGCGTTCCCCCACCTATCCATAGAGAGAATCTAGAGTAATTCCGAGAATAACGCGAATGGCAAAGCATCCGACCAAGATACGCAAGGCGCAACTACTCAAGGCAATCGCAGGCAGCGGCGGCATTGTCTCGACTATCGCGGCGCGGCTGGATGTCTCATGGTCTACAGCTAAGGGTGCTATTCCTGTATACCCTGAAGCACAGGCCGCCTAT
>Ga0209518_1004500_pt1 | contig 11122 bp, 11 predicted proteins | sample RifGroB1_FD_183993 | JGI IMG/M metagenome (GOLD analysis project Ga0209518, IMG submission 183993) | Groundwater microbial communities from Rifle, Colorado, USA - Groundwater B1 (SPAdes) (version 2) | ecosystem: Environmental > Aquatic > Deep subsurface > Groundwater | place: Rifle, Colorado... | reverse complement strand
GAGCCATTTTCAATGTCAAGCGTGATGTTTGATGTGACCGTTACCGTTGTTCCTTCGGCTATGATCGGATCACAGTCCACTTTCAGCGTGGTGATGTCAACCGCGCCTATACCGGCCACGGCGTCGGCAAGGTCGCAGGCGTATGCGTCGTCAAGAGAAATCCCGCTCGGATATGACTTCACCACGTCCTGATCGGATGGAATATAATAGACCTGCGCCCCGGTAGAACTCAGAACGGCCAGAGAATAATTTCCATCCACCAGCAGGGAGACCGGGCTGCCATTGTAGAGGGGAACCCCGCCGGCGCCCAGGGTTACCGGCTGGGAAACCGCGGTAATCGTTCCGTCCTCTTCTTGGACATAGAGGGCGATCTGATTTGCGACAACTGTCGGGTCGGCATCGGCCACACCAACATATATTTTCCCGAGGCTGATCGGGACGCCCTTAATTGGGTTCGGGACGTATGCCGGGTTCAGCTTCACCACATTGTAGGCTTGGGCCTGGAGGGTGAAGATGAAGGCAAGAAATAGAAAAATTGCGGTGATGGTTCTTTTCATTGATCGTCCTCTGTAATTGTTGCCGCAATCCCTATTGCTGAAGCAATTCCCGGGAATTGGCTCACGAGTTGTTGAACTTCAGGCTCAGCGTTTAATGCTGTCCTGATGGTTGCCCCTGTTTTAATTGGTTCGGCCATCTTCTGTAATGTCCCCATTAAGAAAGCCCCGCCAGGAACCTTCGAGGAAATGGTAGCCAAGCCTATTTTGTTTGCCAGATCAAGTATGATGTTCGCAGATCCTTTCTGAACAGCCCCTGACGGCGGGACGAGTTCAGATGATATTTTTTCAATATTTTTTATATTCTTCAGCGCCTTAAGATTATTGCCAAAAATAGCGTTCAACTTTGGCTCGCCGATATTTGCCAAACGCCTTTTGAAGGCAATCGGATTAAATGTTTTCACGCCGCTTATTTTACGAGATTCAGTCCCGAAACCTGCGTCAATAAGGTCAAGCAGTGTCGTTGCCTGTAATGATGCAATGGCCTTTTCACCGTCCGGAGAATCACCTAATGACCTGACCAGTTTTCTTGTTTCCTCAACAGGAATATTTTTGCTTGATATCTTGCTGTAAACTTTGCTTGCCTCAACAATTTGAGTCACTCCATCTTTTTTTGAATCAACAATTTTGCCTACAAATGATTGAGGGCTAAATTCAGTCTTGATAGTTCGTACCGTTTCTCTCGCCCGCAAAAAAGGCTCAACTATTTTATCAGATACCCCACGACCCTTAAGGACGCTTCCAAGCTCGGAAATTTCATTATCAAGGGCTTCTTTTATCGGGCCAATGGCAACACCAGCCGCCCCCGTCTGGTCTCCTCTGCCTATGGCGTTCAGTGTTTTTCTAAACCTTTCAAAATTGTCGATAGTCAAAGGTGTAGGAGAAAACCCTTTTTCAATCGCTTCTTCAGAAGCGTATTTCCCCGATTTCAACAAAGACCAGACGTAATCAGGCGAAAATCCTTTTTTAGTCGCTTCTTCAGAAGGTTCCTTTATGCCGTATTTTGTCAGAATCTGATCGAGCGATTTCATTGCCCATGGAGCCGTTATCGATAAATCTTCAAATAGATCGGCATCAGGAATGGCATCTTTCAGATTATCCGTGAAAATTGGGATTCCACCAATTTTTTTTGCGTTCTCGGAAGCAATTTGATAAAGATCATTTTTTTGTGTCCGGAGAAGTTTTTTTCTACCTTCAAGAGAATCCTTAATTATCTGCCCCGTTTCTTCAACATCAGGGTCGAACCCGAGATTGTCCCGCAGTGATTTCTTGATTGCTTCGCTCTGCTTCAACTTGAACTGCCGAAATGGTTCTGCTGCGGTGTCGGCAGACGATTCTAAAAGTCTTTGCTCTGTCGCAAGCTGCTCAAAGTTTTTTGTCACTTCTCCCTTTGTTGCCGGAACACCCGCACTTTTGAACATTGCAGCTCTCGCCGCCTGTTCCGGATCTGCCCCAGGTTTTTGCTTTCCAAGAAGTTCTATTGCATCGTCGGTGAGGTCATCAAAGGACATCCCCGCTTTGTCGAGAGCTTCTTTCAATTCCGGTGTCGGCTTTCCGGCGGCGTTCAGCATCGCACCTTTTGGGACTTTCCCTGTCACTTTTTGAAATATTTTACGGCCAAGGCGACCAAGCACAGGGAAAAGAATTTCAGCGCCCATGGATATACCCGCTCCCATGCCAGCGCCAACAATCCCTTCTCCGCCTTGCCCTCTTTCGAGTATTCCACCCTCCGCTGCCCCAACTGCCCCGGAAGCCAAAACACGAAGAGGAACAGATGCGACACTACTTGCTGCAGTACCAGGAACAAGAAAAGGAGCTGCTTCACCGGTTATTTCTCCCGCTGTGGTTGTTATCGGCCGTTCTTTTTTCAAGGCCGTCATGGCCTCTTCTTCTGTCTGGTCTGCAGGGTCTACCAAGCCGACCCCGCGACCGATATTATAGAAACCTCGGCCAGCTCCAATTAGAAAAGCCTGAAGGGGTCCGACATCTTCAGCAATTTTTTTCATGGCGTCTTGCCGTGTTTGGGTTCGTTCAGACCGGAGGCCAAGCTCTATCTCTCCGCGCTTCGCCAGCTCATCAACAATGGCTTTTTGCCGTTCACCCAGCGTGCCGGCGTGATATTGGGAAACCGTTTCTGAATAGTCTTTGCCAGGGGCTCCGGATGATCCACCATACTGCTGATCAAATGCCTTTTGCGCCAACCCTTTCATTGTTGGGTCTGGCATTCCGTCAATTTCCCGCTGCACTTCATCAGGATCGCCCTGGAACTCTCCCACAGCCGGCATGTCCGGGGTTATGGCTCCATTTGCTGATCCACCGGATGATTCCTGGCTCTGCTGAAAATACTCCATCACCTGCGCCTCGGTGGCGTCATCGGGCGCAGTTATTTCAAACTTCTGCCCTTCTGGTGAGGTGAGTTCATATTTTGCCATTATTCAACCCTCTTGATGCTCCATCCGGCGGCCGGTGGAGTTCCGCCGGTATCGGTGGCCGGCCCTGCTCCGCCTTTCCCGGCCGGTACAGTCGGCACGGTAGGAATACCATATTTATAATCGGTGTTCATTTCCTTTGCAGCCCGGTTCAGTGCCCTTAATTGCGTGTTGTACCATGCTTCAAATGCTTGCGGTGAGAGTGTTGGTGTTGCCGCTTCTTCCTCAACTTCGATTGATTTATCCGTCAGCCCGTTTTGCTTAAGGGCATTACCAAGGACAAAAAGGGCATCGGCCCGTTGCGTCATGTACTCTGTCAAAATAGGATCGTTAGATTGACCTTTTATAAATCTATCAATTTCGGCAACAAACTTTGCAGGGGAATAGTCCAGCTTTTTAGATGTAGCTTTCAAATCGTCCAGCAGACCATAGGCGGCTTCGATGTTCTGCTTTCTTTGGATTGTTAACCTGCTTCCTGCTGACTGACCAGTGGCCCGATTTTTAACTGCCTGAAATTCCATGTCCCTTAAATCTTCGACGGTTAGTGGCTTGCCGTTTTCCGCTGCTTTTGCTGCTGCTGCCTCATAAGCATCGAGCATTGGTCCAGTTACGCGAGTTGAGGGGATATACCCCTGGGACATAAGCTCCGCCATATATGGCCTGGTAACAGTGGCCTTTTGCATCTCCTTTTTTTGAGCTGCCTGGTTTTTCTGGTATGCGGCATAACTTTCTGGTGAGTTTTGTTTATTGTTGGCGCTGAGGTATGTGCGGTATCCGATTTCCAACGATGATTCGTCTGATTTATTTTTCTTATCGGCCGGCCCGCCAGGAATTGGCGCAAGCTTATTCTTTTCTTCCCAATAATAACCTTTAGGAGCTCTCTCGCCAGTTGCAGGGCCGCCGGGAATAGCCTCAAGCGTTCCATCTTCTTTGTACCTATAACCCGATGGCGGTTTTTCTTCTTCAGTTTTTCCTTGTGATTTTCTGTATTCTTTCCATGCGTCAGGATCATGCAATGCAATGTATTTTTCAGCCCAAGCCTTCGCAGATTCAGGATCGCGCTGGGCATCTTTGATTTTTGGAATAGCTTTTGATATGTCCTGCCCGTTTTTTGCTTCTTCTTCGGCGATATTTATAAATCCCTGGCCAGGAGAAATATCCCCGGAAAGTATGCGCTTGGCGTTTTCAAGGGAAATATCTTTCAATAAATCGTTACTCTTGCCAATTTCACCAGTTATCCATGGTTCATTTGTCACGATTTCCGCAATTTCTTCAGGGTTGCCATTTTTTATTATGTCGGAAACTTTTTTGCGTACTTCTTTTTTTCTCGCATCCTCCGTCCTTCCTCTCTCAAATTCAAGGCGACTATTAAACTCTTTAATGCCAGGAAGAGGGGAAGCCGGTTGAATATAAAAAGGGTTATCCATTTTTTTTCACCTTAAATAAATATGCGAGAAAGACCGCCGAGGATGCTTGCTGAAGATGGCAAAATAGAGCTTAAAAAATTTTCATTCCCCTCTTGCTCAATCTGGGAAGATGCCGTTATTCCTTGGGCTTGAGTTTTACCTATGCCGGTTGTAGCGGCTGCGATCTGGTTTGCATTGCTCGGCAGACTGGCCAGCCCCTGAAGGCCGGACAACTCGTTATTGTACGAATCAAGGAGGGCCTTGGTCTTCAGGTCAACATTGTAATCGTAAAGAGCTCCTTGGACATTTCCGGAACGAAGGCCGCCGGTCGCTGAGGCGTTTCTGAGGATGCCAGCTTCCCCTTCATTTCGACCGGACATAATGGCAGAATACAGAGGGGACTTCATCGCCCTGTTGATGAGCTGCTGCTGACTTCCTTCTCCACCTTCAAGGCCATACAGACCGCCGATTTTTTTAAGAGCTTCTTGCCGAAATTGTTGAGGAATTTTTTCAATTTCTTTCAGGTAATTAAGCGCCTCAAGCTGTGAGTTTACCTGGACATTTGCCGCATTTCTCGCAGCATCGGAAGCATCTTCTGCCGATTCATTACCGAGAACACCTCCAATAATGTCGGTCACAGGGCTGAGAATGTCCCCTACAAAGTCGAAAAAACCCATTTCGCCTCCCCCCTTTATCAGCTTCCGCCGTCATAATTTGTTACGGTGATGTGGGCATTGAGCCCGGTGCCACTGGCCTTCCCGATGATGTTTTCGCCCACTTCCAGGCCCTGGCCGATCAGCTCAATGACTTCCACGCTTCCGTTGTTTGGGACGCTGTAATAAGCCACCCTGTCACCGGCTGCGGATGTGGTGTCAGCGGACAAAAAAAGCTCGACCGTTCTTGTGGCGCCGGCCGATCCATCGCTGTGGATTGAGAAAGCGGAAATCACCAGACGTTCGACCGGATCCGCCGGGACGATCAAGGAAGTGTCGGCGGCCGCAATTGCTGTAACCCCAAGTCCTATGTTTCCGAAAATAGACATTTTTTACCTTCCTATTTTGTGGTTATCTGCCTGCTGCCAAGAGTATCAATCTCGTAGTGAAAATGAATCCCGCCAATGACCGGGTCAGAGGTCGGCTCTGTGCCGCTTGATGCTATCCTGGCCAATCTGGCATAGGCCAATCTGGCAATGCCAGGAATTACAAAAGTTCCCAAGTTCTCCCGAAACGGAGTGTTGACAGTCGTATTGGCTGGGATAACAAACTCTGCCGAAATCGTGGTTGGAGCTGGAACGGCTCCTGCGGCTGGCTCTATCGCATATTCCAATTCGTATTTTACAGTCCTTTCCGTTTCGTTGTCTCTGGTGATAAAATGAACATGCCAAGTTGCTGTTGACCCTACCAGGGCGTCATGTTCAATTTCTTGCGGATCAAAGTCGTTTGCATCGCCAACCGCATAAGAATATCCCCGCTGGTTGCCATTCCAAGTTACGAGAGAGGGGTTTCCTACTCCTGTTGTTTTAGGGGGGGCCTGCGGGAACATGATATCTTTCCAGGCAGTAGCATTCCCAACAAAGCGCACCGTCCCGTCAATCTCCACCTCAAGAAAATTCTCCCCGGTTGCAGAACCTATCCTGAGGTGTCCATTCGGTAATATTGAAACCATATTCGGAAATCTGTCAATGCCCATTTTCCTCACGGGTGCACGGCTTGTCTGCTCGATATCCATAAGGCGACTTACGGCCTTTCCCACCAAGCCATTTAGCCGGTTTACCGATGCAACAAGATCCGCGGTATCAAGCCGTGATTTTGACAACCGGTCATGCTGCGCTTTGATCCTGTTCACTGAAGCTACCAGAGAAGAGATGTCAGCCCTGGTTTTTAAAAGAAAATTATGCTGGGCCTTGATTCTGTTTACCGATGCGGCAAGAGGGGCAACGTCCTGCATGTCATCTATCGTCGCATCGATCTTGTTCACGATGTTGATGATATTTTCAGAGATGGTCAAATAATCTTCGATCAGGGCGTCGGGCCAGTCGGTCAATGCCTTCAGTTCAGCGGCGCTGAAATAAAACCCCTTCAGCTCTTCTTGTGTGGTAACGGTAGGCATCAGCTCGCCATTATTTCAAAGTTTGCAAATGACATTCTTGATTTCGTCAACCCCCTGAACCTAAACCCTATCCAGTCGGGAACATAACCAAGCCTGCGGACAATAAAACGCTGAGAATATTCAGTTGGCTGCCCGTAATTCATCCACCATTCTTTCCCATATGTGAGCCCGTTGAATGTGCATGAAATGGCAACCTTGGCATCTAAAAGCGCCGTGTGCCCTGGTATGGTTTCCATCGCAATCTGGTCGATGGACAGCGTTTCAAGCTTGACGAACGGTGGGAAAATATACCATTCGGAATCTTCCCCGTACTGGGCAAAACTCGTGTTGTCAAGCTCGCATATCTGGGCGCCTTGGCGGTCCCCGAATATCCACTTTGAACTACGTGGATCAAAGACACCATTGATTGCCCGGTGCGGTACATTCTCGTATTTCCCTGACTTTAACAGGGACCAGGCAAAATCGAGCCCGAAAGCTTGCGCGATGTTCAGGTTAAAAAGAAGCGTTTCGCGGGGAAGATGGATCAAGATAAATGAAGCTCCGTCCTCTGTTCTTCCCTCAACCCTGATGTCCACCATCTCCGCTTCGCTGTATTTGGAAATAATCTTGTCAATTTCCCGCGAAGCTATTTTTTCTGAATCTCCAAGCCCTATGGCATGGACAGAAACAGATTCCTCTTTCCTTCCTCCGACAATATACCATTTCCCGCCGAGTTCGCATTTTGCATGAGTGGCAACAATGCCGATTTTCTGCGCCCTGGTCTCGATCCGCTTGAACGCAAAGTATTGAGTGGCAACATTGACAAAATACTCCATGGTGTAGCGACCGAAAACGATAACCTTGTTATCCTGCGTTTTTCCGAGACCGAGAGATGGATCAGGCATAAACTCGGCCGTGGCATAGCTCAGGGCATTTATTGAGGATTCGTCGGTAAGCTCCGTGTGATAGAGGTATTCGCCATCGGTCAGAAAATAATATCCGTCGATCCAGACACCATCAATCGGGCTTCCTATTCCGCCGCCTGTTACCTGGGTAACAGTGGAGCCATCGCAAAGCCACATTTTCCCATCAGCAATTACGGCCTGCGTGTTGAAGCTGTACGGCATTGCGGCCTGATCCGTCCCGGAGATGTCGCCCACCTCATGCGCCGCTCCTGAGCTTGAAAGGCTGATCAGCTTGCCGCCCGATACGCGATAAAGGCCGCCCCTTCTTTCGTTGTAAACTCCTCCCCTGTCTTTCCCTGATCCAGTGGCAAAAGATTTCAGGCCAGGATAGCAAAGCATGTACCCGTTGGCCTCGAGTATTTCCTTTTTGACCGAATACATGTTGATCGGCAGCGCGTCGCGGTAGTCGGTGTTTGGATCTACCTTGTCGCCTTTGATCAGGTTGACTTTCATATCTCGGCACTGTTCAGTTTAAAGTTGACGATTCTGGTGGCCACACGGGCCGCCGAAGAAGTGACAACAATTTTCACCTGCAGAAGGGCATCCGATGTCTCTCCGTCCGTGCCGTCTGCCTTGATCTGATAAATTACCTGCGTGTCAGTGTTGGAGTCGGAGACAACCGTCAGGCCGTCATTGGCCGTGATGGTATAAGAGCTGATCGTTTCCCCGAGAACAAGCCAGGCGGTAAAATCTTCTGCGAAATTGTCAATGTCGCCGATAAACATCTCATTGGTTGCGCATCCAAGCGGGGCTTCTGAAACGTGGCCATAGAAGTTTTCAATACCGCCGAATCTGTTTTTCGATCCAACCGGCTGCCGCGCCGGGTAAAGCGTGCGCTTCATTGGCGCCGTTCTGGCGGACAGAAAAGAAAAGGCCGCTTGTGACCTGGTGACAAGTGAGGCGGTGGGCTGCTTCCCGAAGTTGTCCAGCAGCCGGACGGCCAAGCATACCTGGTACCCGTGCCAGAATTTGCGCTGCATGTTGTGCGGCGTGTTCAGGTCTGGGGTTTCCTCGAAGGCATACCCGGTGCAGATGTTGTTCGCCTCGAACTCTGCCGCCATATCTTCGAGCTTGGCAAGGGCAAGGTCAAGGTCTTCTGGGGAAGGAATAACGGTCAACCCGGAAATGCGCAGCTCTGAAAATGCGCCGTTGATGATATCAACTTTCGTTGTCACCGGCCATCTCCTTCAGAAGGTTCTCGGTTTTTTTTGTCCACCACTGCTTGATCCCGGCCTCTTTCGCCCGCAGGCGTATTTCGTCTTCAGTTTCCATGTCTTCATGGCCGTGATCCGCCAGCGGATTGGGCGCTGAAAATGTGAACTCTGCCGGATTTTCATGTCCGGCAGCTGAAAGCGGGGGGGTAGAAAAAGGGAACTCAACCGGCGGGGCCGCGGGAATCCTTCCGGCGTTGATCGCTTCGTCCTTGGTGAGGAAATAATTGCCGGATGCGATACTGTGCTCGAATCCGAATTCATTCATTTTCACCGGCTGCCCGGTGCCTTTCTTGAAAAGGATTATTGCCATTATTTTTCTCCTGCAATAAATTTTGGGTAAATGCTCAGATGCCGAAATTCAAGCAATTCTTTCTTGTCGCGGGCGGCGAGGGTTTCGGAAACCATCCCGATAATGGTAGGGCCGAAGGTGAATTCACGCTCTATGTCTCCAACCCACCGCACGGTATTGGTTGCGGCATCGGTAACAAATTCAAGCTTCTGGGTCTCTTCTTCCGTAAACGAAAGCTCTTCTCGCGCTTCCCTGACCAATTTCAAGTTGAGAAAAGACCCTGATGTCGGGAGCAACTCCAAGACTGCCAGTCTTTCCGATACGTTCAATTTCATATTTCACCCGTTATTCCCCGGTAAAAAATGGCGGCAGGTCTCCGGGTTCGACTTTTCGGGCTATAGTCCCTATCCGCCAAGGTAATTATTAACCAGTGATCGCCTGGGCCGCGATCAAATAGTGCGCCGTGCCATCGAGATCAACCTTTATCGTTTTCCAGTTGGCAAAGGTGGCGTCTCCAACGGTGTTGGCGGAGACCATTCCGGATGCCGTGTCAATCTTCAGCAGGTTGGTGATTGCGTTCCCTGCGTACACATGGACAGCCGCGTCGAATGCAGTAGGGGTGCTCTCACCATTGTTGGTGATATTCAGGAAATAGCTTGCCCCTGCACTGATAGTCTTGTTCAGGTGGGAGTCAAGCCACATCGCGGAAAGTACTCCGACTTCGGTCCAAGTCCCACCGTTTTCTATCAGCATGTACCCAGCGGACGGGTAGACGGTGCCGTTTATTGTTCCGTTGTTGCAGAACTGGCCATAAACGCCTGAATCCCCGCCTCCGGTAAGCGTGAAGCCGGAGCCAACGCGGGCAACGCCCTGAACAGCGCGAAGCCCTCCCGCTGTCCGGTTGGCCGGGGTGTCTCCGCCGGGCTCGATTTCACAGGTGCAGTCAAGCCCAAAAGATTGAGCCGTCGCTCCCTGATAGTTGAATTTGAACTCGGCGCAGTATGTGTCTGTGGTCGCTGTGTGTTTGTGGATCTTCAGCGACCCATCGCGCACATAGATTGCCGGGTATCCCTGGGTTCCAGCGGTTACGGATATTGAAGTCGCGGTTCCGGTAAACGTCATGGTCCGAATCGACCCGACATCTAAATTTGCATCCAGAACCAGCGCCTTTGATGCAGCAGCAGTTCCGGCGGTCACGCTAAGCAAAGCCGCCACCGCTGTTGCGGTTATGTTGAGAGTGGTACATTTACCCATTTTGTCACCTATCTTAGGTGGTTACGGGCGGAGAAGTCAAGCCCTTGTAGGCCAGCAAAATCCACCCGATGGTATCGTCAACGTAAAGCAGGACGGCTTGGTCGCCGGCGTCAGCAAAGACAATGGTCGTAAAGCCTGTTTTTGTGGTCGGGGTCAGGGTGCCATCGCCGCCGCCGTCCGTGGTAAGGTGAATAACAAGCATCTGGCCGGGTGTGCCGTTCGCCAGGGTAAGCGCCTCGGCGTCGCCCCCGGTTGTTTTGGCCACATAAGCATGCGTTACCGGGATGGCCAGCACGTCAGCGGCGACGGTGGTTGCCAGATCTTCCGTGGTGTCTGAATCGTTCTGGTGATAGATCTCACCGAGTCTCAAAATTCTGGACATTTTCAATCTCCTTTTAAAAGAAAGGGGCCGAAGCCCCCTTCGTTATCAGTTATCAGTAGGTAACGGCACAACCGCAGTTCTGCGGCTGGGCGACGGTAATTCCGAACCAGGTGAACAACCTGAACCTGAATGTCATTGTGGCGATATTGCCATCATAGAGCATGTACACCTTGAGGCCGTTGCTCATGGTGTCGGTCATAACCTTTGACCCCGCAAACTGGCTGAACAGTTCAGCCGGAATGGTACCGCCGATGACTTCAATCGCCATCTTGTCGAAGAACACATTGACCTTGTTCGTGGTGTCGGTGTTCAGGCGGGTGATGGTGGCCGCGTTCAGAATTGTGGTGTCAACGTTGGCATAAGCCTTTTCCAGGGTTGACAGGCTGCTGTCGTCTGTGGCGATAGGCTTCGGATAAACCTTGATATGCGTCGCATCGGTCAACTCGATGACAGTGAAAATCATCGCCTGCCCCGTGTTGGTCTTGTCGGCCAGGCCGAGAGCATAGACCGGAGTGCCGCTATTTTCCACGGTGAACTTGTC
>Ga0209518_1004499_pt1 | contig 11123 bp, 10 predicted proteins | sample RifGroB1_FD_183993 | JGI IMG/M metagenome (GOLD analysis project Ga0209518, IMG submission 183993) | Groundwater microbial communities from Rifle, Colorado, USA - Groundwater B1 (SPAdes) (version 2) | ecosystem: Environmental > Aquatic > Deep subsurface > Groundwater | place: Rifle, Colorado... | reverse complement strand
CCCAGCATAAACCCCCTTCCAAACGGGCTTACGATACTTGTCACCGCCAAAAGGGCTAGCACCGCCCACACCAAAACAAAGAGGAAGCTTCTCATGACTAGCTCTTTTTGTTCGTGCCTCTCGTTTAGTAGAAGTATCAATCCTTCGTCAAATTTTTTTCCTTGAAACAGTTCTTTTAGTCTCATACCGAGAGCTTCGTCCGGCTTCATCAAAAAGCTGTAAACAAAGCGGTCAGTAAAAACAAACAAGAAACCGATGATGGACCCAAGGAGCCACCAAAGTAGTCCCAAGTCTAGCACAAAGTTCCTGGTGAGCACTTTCCACAAAATCAATAGCCCCAATACCCCAAACAATACATACTGATGCAAAGAAATCTTATCTCTCATGTCTCCTTTATTCTAGCATTTACCTCGCCCCCAGGGCGGGCTCCTAGTGCCATGTCTGGATTTCTGTCTGAGGCAATCTCAACTTTTTTGGCGTCACCAAGAGCAAAACGATTGCCACCATACTCATCATAATTCCCACCACCGAAAAGGTCATTTTTTCTCCAACCATCTGGGCAATCAATCCTGCCAAAACCGGTCCGACGATATAGGCAAGACTCAAAGTCGAGCTGGATAAGCCCATCATGTGTTTTCCACCCTGACCCATTCTGCTTGTGATGTCGGAGTAGACTGCATCAGTCAAAGGCCAGGCTATTGATAAAGCAGTCCCGGTCAAAAAAGACACAAGAAGAAAAAAGTAGATGGAGTTACCAAGAGGCATGCAAGAAAGTAAAATTCCTGAAATGAGCATAAAAATCTCTGCCATTTTTTTCTTGCCTCTATAAATTCCCCATTTGGCCACGATCACCCCTACCACTACCATTGGCAGTGTATAAAACGGCAGAAACATACCTCCTAGCCAATTCTTCACCGCCAGTGAGTCAGACAGTACCGTCCCAGTCGTCCAAAAGGTAGCATCGACAACTCCCATCACAAGACTTATGAGCAAGACCGGCCAAACATGTTCAGCCAAAGCCTTCCAGTGTTTAATTTCCTTCAGAATTGAAAATCGTTCAACCTGTTCTGCCGAAACGCTCTCATTCCTGTCCCTTCCCCAAAAAAACCATAGCAAACAGCCAATCATTACCGACCCCACAGCCACCCAAACAGTCTCACTGTCCCCTTGGTTCAGGGCGACATAGCTTCCAATAATTGGTCCCAAAAAGTATGCCAAGCTTCTAAAAACACCGAGAATTGCCCAAGCCCCGGAACGGGAGGCCACAGGTACCGACTCAGACACAAACTGCTGTCCGCCAAATCCAAGAAATTCATAGTACAAGCCCCACACCGCCATTGATATCAAAAACAAAATCAAAATAGGCCATCGAATTGCCCACAACAATACTCCACCAAAAATGAGGCTTGTCCCAATGGCCATCAGTATCAGTTTTTTAGTTTTCAAGTTTTTGAGTAACTCAGGGAAAATTAAGTCGGCACCAAAACCTACGATCGAAGAAAAGGATATCACTAAGCCCATAAGTAGAGAGCTGTTCATTGAGCTCTGAATAAACGACGGTACCCAATCGCTTAATATTCCATCCCCCAAGTAAACAAAAAACAACATTACCGAAAGCATCACAACTCTCCCCCAAAAACTTCCCCAAAAAATGCCAATCCCGGATTTTCTATTCACAATCCCATCTTACTATTTTTGCTACCTTTACTATTTTGAGTTTTGGATTTTTTGAGTTTTTTCAAGATCCTCTTCCTTTATCTGCTTCAGTTTCCACATAAACATCTTCCCCATACTTTTAGCCTTCGCATCCATCACGAAACTCTTGGCTCTTTCTACCTGGTCCCTCGGGGTACTCTTTACTATTCGCATGTATATCGGGGTGTGGACAGTATCGTCGAGGGCCACCGCCAATCTATAAGCATAGTCCTGCCACTCCCGGCTGATTCTTTTTTGTTTTGTCTCATCCAGCTCGTACTTATCTAAAATATTGGTAATCGAACTAAATCCCGGTTTATTCATTGTTATCACCCATTATAATGAAACTCACAACTCTTATGTTCAAGTCTTCCAAATTCATTTCCAATCTCAAGGAATTTTTTGTCACCTACAGGGCAACCCTAAAAATTGCCTGGGATATGGACAGATCATCTCTTATAAAAATTACTCTTGCCAATGCCACCAAGGGAGCTTTGGTTTACCCAACCCTACTAGTAAGTAAAATGCTCATCGATTCTGTCGTCAATACTATCGCCACTCGCGATATCTCAAACGGTCTCAAGACCATCATTATCGCCACCATTCTGGGTTGGTTAATCGAAACCTTTTCTGGGCTCCTTCAAGAGGTTGATTATATTTTTAGTTCCAGTCTACCTCGACTGCTCTCAGAAAAAATTCAAGTTAATATCTCTAGGAAAATCAATTTACTCCCAGTTGCCGTAGCAGAGTCCCCTGAAACCAGAAATCTTCTGCAAAAAGTCATGAGCAACTCCGGGCGCGCCGTCTGGTCTCTCGTTATTCCTATTTCCACTTTTCCCGAAATTATTTTTACTATTATAGCTACTGCCATTCCCATTATCACCTTTCAACCACTATTCATTATCCCTTCACTCATTCTCTCTATCCCCAATATGCTCATTGGCATCAAGTACAGTAAGGAACAGCACGCTCTAAGCACTTCCTATGCTCCCAAATGGCGCATTTGGGGCGCCCTGGAAGACTTCAGTATCAAAGGTAAATATCTATACGAAAATAAAATTTTAAATCACGTCAGCATTCTTCTAAATCGACGCATCAAAATGGCCACCGATTTTTTCGATGCAGATAAAAAAATCAATGCCTCACACGCGAAACGTCGTCAGTCAGTTGGGATTCCCCTTTCTCTCTACCAGACCGGTACCCGTTTTTACCTTTACTATCTCGCAATCATTCAAACACTCACTCTTGGTAGCGCTCAAATTACCAGCTCCGCCATCGACCGTTTTATCTCCAACCTTGGTCGGTTAATTAGACAAGCAAGTGACATCTTCCAAAACTATCTTTTTATTGCCGATTACGAAAAACTGATGGGCATCGAAGAAGAAGATCTTAGTATTGGAGTCCCCATACCTACCGCAATATCGCAGGGCCTCGAGTTTAAGAACGTTTGGTTTAAATATTCTCACTCTCCCAGCTGGATTCTCAAAGGCGTTTCTTTCAAGGTAGATCCCAAAGACAACATCGCCATTGTTGGCGAAAACGGAGCCGGAAAAACTACTCTCATCAAACTCATCTGTCGTTTTTACGAACCAGATCGAGGAGAAATCCTACTGGATGGAATTAATATAAAAGAATACAATTTCCGAGAATATCGTCAAAAACTTTCTGCCCTCTTCCAAGACTTTGCCCAATACCCCTTTTCGGTTGAGGATAATATACGTTTTGGAGATATCACCAAGAAAAAAACCAAAAGGGAAATCAAAAAAGCCGCCAAACTTACCGGTATCTCGACCTTTATCGATTCTCTTCCCCTAAAATTCAAGAACCCACTTGATAAAGAATTTACGGGAGGCATCGAGCCCTCAAAAGGTCAGTGGCAGCGTATTGCTCTTTCCCGAATTCTCTTTCGAGACGCTCACATAATCATTCTGGACGAGCCGACTTCCAACGTCGATCCAGAATCAGAGGAACAAATTTTCTCGGATTTATTGAAGGTAGCTAAAGATAAAATGATTATTCTGGTCTCTCATCGCTTTAGCACAGTTAGAAAAGCCGACAAGATTCTTGTCCTTGAAAAGGGATTAGCCGTCGAATATGGGAATCACTCAGAATTAATGAAGCGGAACGGACGATACAAAGAACTATTCTCTCTCCAAGCCCAAAGCTACCAGTAGTTCATCAGCCGCTTCCTCTATGACTTCATCTACCTCCTCAAGTTCTTCTTTTCCAAATTTGCTCAGGACATAGTCGGCTCCGGATCCCGCATAAAGTAATTTTTCTCTGTTATCCACTCCAATTCTCACTCGTAAAAAGTTTTTATCGGGCAAGCTAGTCTCCACCGAGGTTACCCCGTTGTGTACCTTCGGTCCCACTCCTCTTTGAATTTTATACTCACCAAACTTCAAGTCCAGGTCATCATGTATCAAAACCAGGTCACCCGTCCCTAGTTTGTAGAAATCCAAAATTTTTCTTACCGCCCTACCGGACTCATTCATAAAGGTTTGTGGTTTTACCAAGATCAAGTCTTTTTCTCTGTATACCAAAGACTCAAACTTACTCTCCAAAGAAAATTTGGCACTACCGGAGAGTCTATCCACAAATTCAAACCCCACATTATGTCGAGTGTTTGCATATTCCTGACCCGGATTCCCTAGTCCAATAATTAATTTCATTTATATTTCTATTTTATGCTTTATAATCCCTTTGTGAAAGTCTTTCTACTTTTCATATTATTTTCAGTCACCCTACTTTACTTTCCTCTCAATCGTCAAACCCCCAAATTTAGTTTCAAAACCAAGTTTGACACCCTCATCCCTCTCATGCCCTGGACCGTCTGGATCTATTTTTCTTACTACTTCCTATTTCCAGCCTCCATCGCTCTCAGTTGGAACTCAGATTATGCCATTCCCTTATTGGTAACCCTGATTTTTTCCACCACCATTGCCTCTGTTTTTTGGAGAATCTTCCCAAACGGAGTTATGCGGCCACAAATTGAGATTCACTACAGCCACCACCACCGCTTACTTGGACTAATTTACAGCCACGATAGAGATTGTAACGGTCTTCCCAGTGGACACGTGCTCCATTCCTTCGTCGCTTGTTTTTTCCTAGCCAAACTTTTTCCTCACCTTTGGGCATTTTTTGTCATAATACTCTTGGCCATTAGCTTTTCCACTCTCACCACCAAACAACATTATTTCTTAGACATGGTATTAACCCTCCTATTTTCCCCTCTCATCATAGAACTGACTTCATTACTTGTATAATCACCCTATGGTTGACCCAAAAAAACCTTTTTTCTCGATCATCATTCCATCCTTAAATGAGGAAAAATTTTTACCTTTATTACTCGCTGATTTGGCCAAACAATCCGTCCGAGACTTCGAAGTCATTATAGTTGACGGTGAGTCTTCGGACAAAACAATAGAAAAATCAAAACTTTTCAAGGATCGCCTACCGTCCCTTTCAATCCTCACCAGCAAAATCAAAAACGTCTCAGTTCAAAGAAATCTAGGTGCCAAAAAGGCCACAGGCAAGTATCTTCTTTTCAACGATGCGGACAATCGACTTCCAGAATACTTCTTAGAGGGCGTCCGATATCAGCTCCATGTTAAACCACTCGACCTTTTTACCTGTTGGTTCATTCCAGATTCCGAAGTTGGCTCAGATAAAACAGTTGCTACCTATATGAACATCGTTATCGAAGCCGCGTCGCTTCTTGGACAGCCAGTGGCCTACGGTGCCCTCATCGGTTGCCGGGCAAATATTTACAAAAATATCGGAGGTTTCAATCCCGAAGTCGGCTTCGCCGAAGATTCCGAATTTGTCAACCGTGGATCAAAAAAGGGCTACACTTTCGGAGTTTTTCATGAACCTCGCTTTACTTACTCCTTTCGTCGCTTCAGAAAAGTTGGCAAGATAAAGTTACTGCAAAAATACGCGGTCTTGAACATCAAGTATCTTACCAACCAAAAGGTAAACCAACCCAAAGAGTATCCGATGGGAGGTGGCTACTTGGAAGAAGAAGCCAGAATAACTACCGACCTGACCAAGGTAATACATCTAGCGTTCAAGAAAAAAGGTAACAGGACCAAAATTACAGATCGAATCCGTGCGCTCCTTAGTCTAGAAGAAAATCAATCTTAAGCTAACATCAGTTGGAGTCCTACAAACATTGCATAGACTCCCACTAGCACCGCCCCCTCCCATCTTTCTAATTTATGCTTAGATTTTGTAAACAACCAAAACAGACCCAAAACCAATATTAGGAATATACCAGCTACCCCTCGTTGTAACGACTCCGGGTAATCAATCGGATTGATTACTGCTACGATTCCCAAAATCAAGGTTGAGTTAACCACCACACTCCCCAAAACATTTCCAAGCACCAACGCAATATCCCTTTTCTTTGAAGCAGTAATAGATAACATTAACTCAGGCAAAGTGGTTCCAAAAGCAATGACTATCAGCCCAACCCAAAATGCACTTACACCGAGAGAGGCAGAGATGTTTAGAACAATATTAATTAGCATCCAAGAACTCGCTGCTAAGGATCCGAGTGCCAAAACCAACTTGAAGCTTTGAACCATCCAATGAACCTCAGTCTTCAGTCGGTGATGAACTCTACCAGTGAGACGGAGATGTTTCAGGTGATGATTACCATTTTTTATTAAATCCTGAAGATAAAGAACATAAAAAGCAATCAGAATCAAACCATCAATCCTACTCAACGATCCGTCAGACATTAACACGAATGGAATCATTGCGGCGACCATAGTTATCCATAAATCTTTCTTCAGATACTCACCCACTACTGGAATAGTACCCGCGAGCACTGCTGCCCCTCCAATAATCCAACTAAGATTAGCCAAGTTGGCTCCTAAGATATCCCCTAAAGAAATTTGTGGTTGCCCTCGAAGCGCAGATCCAATTCCAACGAATAACTCCGGCAACGAAGTTGAGAAACCAACTAGTATCGTAGCCAGTAACAACTTGCTAGTTCGAATTCTGTGTGCCAATTTTTCAAAAATTTCCACTGCCACACCCGAAGATATCACAATAATTAAAATCAAAATCAAACCAACAAACAAATTACCAAGCATACATTCATTTAACCACAAATCCCTCAATCTTCCTTGAGTTTTTTATTTTTTGAGTTTTTTCCATGCCTCTTACCTACTTCAATTAATATCGGTACTACCGAAATTCCCACAATCATCAAAGCAGCATAGTGAAAATTGTCCTTTATAAACGGAAAATTTCCAAAGGCGTAACCACCAAGCATAAATACCGTAACCCAAGAAACGGCTCCAACCACGTTATAAAGAATAAAGGTGGCGTAATGCATTTTACTTATTCCAGCCACGAAAGGAGCAAAAGTTCTTACAATGGGTACAAATCTAGCAAAAACAATCGCTTTGCCACCATGTCTCTGGTAGAACTCTTCTGCTTGTTCCAAATACTCTTTCTTAAAGAATCGGCTCCTTCCATCAAAGATTTTTCTCTCCAATTTATCTCCAATCCAATAATTTAGAGAGTCTCCTGTTATAGCTGCCACAATCATCAAAATGTACAGCAATAAGATATTAAAAGATCCCATTGCTGCCAGTGCACCAGCCGCAAACAAGAGAGAATCTCCGGGTAAAAATGGTGTCACTACCAAGCCAGTCTCCATAAAAATGACCAGGAACAGTATCAGGTATGTAAGACCCCCGTACTGGGCAATCACCATGGCCAAGTTCTTATCTATATGCAAGAAAAAATCAATCAGAATTTTTAGAATTTCCATCTCTCAATCTTACCTTAGTTTGCAGATAATTTGGCAATTTCTTCCACTTCTTTCCACGTCGTGGCTTCCTTAGGCCCCTTATCATCACGGAACTTAATTAGTCTCGGAAATCTAAGTGCTATGCCTCCCGCGTGCGCAGGACTCCGTGTAATTTCATCGGCCGCGATTTCAACCACCACCGTCGGCTCTACCCAAACGTCGGGAATCAGCGCTCCGGTGACCAAATAATTTTTTGGTTTTTCTTTTACAGAGGAGCCGTCCAGTCGTTTCTTCAAACTTCTGAACTCTTCATCTGTAAGCCCGGTCCCTACTTTGGCCAGAGATACCCACGACTCCTCTTTGCGTAGCCCCACCAAAAAAGCGCCTATTCCAAAGTCGGTCCTCTTCCCCCGCCCTAAGTAATAGCCAAGTATGACCAGATCCAGTGTATCGGATAGCTTTCCGGTCGTCCCTTCGGCTTCTTTTATCTTGACCCAGTTCCAACCCTGCCGGCCGGGGAGATACTCTCCATTCCACATTTTTATCACCGCCCCCTCAAATCCTTCATCCAAAAATCTATCGTGCAGTTTCTGAACCTCCGCAGCATCTTTGGTTTTTACATACTCATTAGCCACAATAACTTGGTTCTTTTTTAAAACTGTCTCCAATGTTTTTCGTCGTTCAAAGTAGGGTCTTTCAATCAAACTTTTTCCATTAAGGCTCAAAATATCAAATACGTAAAACCTAAGGGGGATAGCTTTGGCTGTCTCAGACACACCATGTTTCCTCTTTCTGGTAATTGTCAGTTGAAAAGAAAGGACTTTGTTTGTTTTTAGGTCATATCCGACGGCCTCACAATCCAAGATTACTTCATCGGCATTTATCCAGTCCTTCATCGAAAATAACTCAGGGAACATCGGGCTTGATTCCTCCAAATTCCTCGTGTAGGTTCTTATTTCATTCTTTAATCTATTAAAGTGTATTTGCACCCTTGTTCCGTCAAATTTTTTCTCTACTGCCACCTCTCCCATTTTGTTAATAATCTCTTCATAGTTGTTCAACCTTTGGCAAAGAGCCGGTACGACAGGTACTCCGGTCTTTACCATAATACTTTTGAGACCTGATACACCTTTCTCCTTCACCACTTTTGTTATGTATCCAGGATCAGGATAAATCTGAAACGCGCTATCCAGCTCTTTTCGCAAGGTTTTTCCACCACTAGTCATCTGCGACAAGGCGTCGAAAATAGTTTTCTCCGAAAATCCCAAGCGTAGTTTTCCCATCACCATTCTGGCGATAAATTTTCTTTCTATCGCGGAAGTAGTTAGTAGTAGTTCCGTCAATCTCGAGACTTTTCTTTCCTGACTCCCACCCCCGCTTTCATCAGCCATTATCTTCAATTTTTCAAAAACTTCAACAATCGAATATTTTATCAAAGTATCTTTTTTAAAATCCAGATCTTCGACCAAAAGACCAAGATCCCCCTTCGTCTTGTATTTCTTTTCCACTTCTTTTTCGGTAAGACCAGATCCATCCACCACACTTCTGAGCACCATCTTGGCGGCCATATTAAACTCTGTATTGTCAAAGTCCGGCCCAAGATTCCCCAGTGTCAAGTAAATCCCCTTATCCGCCTCAGCAGGCTCCATTTTCTCAATTAGCTCTGCCAATATTCTGGTAATCTCTAGTCTCGAAGAAATTTTTTCCAGCTTCTCCAAATATCCGGCAAATTCTTTAAACAACATACTTCACAGTATACCAACAGTTTTATCGAAAATATCTTGTAAGGTGCAGAAGGGCAAGCAAAATGTCGCGCGGAGCGGATCCACCCTTGTACTCAAGGGAAGGAGGTCGAGCACGTCATTTTGCGCACTTCGAACCAAAAGATATTTTACCTGTAACTCCTCACTTTGCCCATTACGTACAAAGCTCCTTTGGTCTTACCTTTCTTTCGTATCAATTTTTTATCAATCAAGTCTTTCAGGTCACGCAGTATTGTATCGTCTGAAACCATGGGCAGAATACTTCTAATCTCCTTGATTGTCATCTCGTTTCGTATAGTCATTTCTTCCATAATAGCAATCTCTCTTTCCGTCAAGGAGATCACCTTCCCTCCATCCGACTTAAATAGAGGTGCATCTCCTATAAGATTCATCACTTTGATCTTAGTCTTTTCCGCGGCTTCATCCACCCAACGGGTGAAGTACTCCAGCCAGACCGTCAGCCCTCCCCGGTTCCTAGGTACCGAGTCGATTGCTAGACGGAAGCTTTCTCTATTTTTTAGGACTTCCTCTTCCGGTGACCACAGCTTTTTAAAGTGATACCCCTCACTGGACAGGACTAAACTTGCAAAGCCAAACGCAGTAATCAAATTGTTGCTCACAAAAGGCTTAATTCTCACAAGCTCATATAACAGAGTACCTGCCTTTAATACTGGATGGATTTCTCCTTTACCCGCACTTTTAAACCAACCAAACAAATCTTCCATTTGAAAAGGCACTTCCACCGCCGGAGTCACCGATTCTTCTGTTTCAGCCAGTCTATCGGACTGTCTGTATGTTCCCAGTTCCGGAGTTGAGGTCAGTCTTTCCCCAAGCAAAGAATTTAGCTTCGCCAAATCACCCTCCCCGTAATCCGTTTGTTTAAATTTATTGGTGAGATAAGCGATTTGTTCAGACAGTTTATTGGCATTAAGAAAGTTCAGTACTTGCTGAATCTCTTTTTCTTTTCCAATCACTCCTGCCCTCAAAGCTACCTCCGAGGCTTTATCATCTCTGCCAGGATCATCTCTAATAATCTTAGTTATATCTTCAAAACTTAGACTATTTTCCAAAAATCGAAAGAGACCAAAGGTTCTTTTGGCCAAGCACTCCAGCTTGAGCCTTCCCTCCCAGTCCGGTTGTAGTGGCGCCAACTCAACTATTTTCTTACTAACCTCGAGATTAATCAGGCTCGATAGAGTCTTATTTGTTATTTGAAATACCGGGGAAAACATACCTCAATTCTCGCATTATCTGCGGAATATCTCAAGCCACTTACAGTTCTGATAAGATATGACTACAAAATCCAATATATCAAGGATTTTGCACCTTTACATTTATTGCAAAACAAAGGAGGTTACAGCCAAGACTTATTTGAGTGTGGGTAAAGCCAAAAAATCAAATTCTAAGGAGATGCTATGAAAATCAAGAGGTTGATTTTTAGTCTTGTCGCAATCATTACTATCCTAGCCAGTGCCATCTATGTTGCGCCGGTCTTTGCTCAGCGAATTGACAAAGTCGAAACTACAAAATATAGAGATGGCAATCTCAATTACGAATTTGCAGGCAACTTCGTGGGCGGAAGTAGCTTACGAAAGGTGATTTGGAACGTCGATATCACTATTGACGGTACAACCACCAACGAGTCTGGTGAGTGGGAAGGCGTCCATCCCGGGTTCACTCTCTTCTCAGTGAATGGCAATGCAAAAAGCTCGGTTCAAACCTCAGGTTCCATCATGTTGTTCGAAAAGAAAGATGGTCTCTGGAGGGAAGCCGAACCTAAAACAACATTCAACACTCACGAGGACATTAACTACTTCCCCGGCTCCGATAAAGAGCTTCAACTCAATCTCAGCCACATCGAGTGTGTCGACGGGGTAGTTGAAATTCACTTCGTCTTG
>Ga0209518_1004498_pt1 | contig 11123 bp, 17 predicted proteins | sample RifGroB1_FD_183993 | JGI IMG/M metagenome (GOLD analysis project Ga0209518, IMG submission 183993) | Groundwater microbial communities from Rifle, Colorado, USA - Groundwater B1 (SPAdes) (version 2) | ecosystem: Environmental > Aquatic > Deep subsurface > Groundwater | place: Rifle, Colorado... | reverse complement strand
TTGCTTCTTATTCTGTATTGCCATCTGATTTAGTTTGTAGAAGAATAACAATAGGAACAACGCCTGTTTTAGTATTACAAGGAGTAGACATAAGGCCGCATATATTATTAAATCCTCCACCGCGATCAATAAATGGTGTAGTAAGTGAAGGAAGTTTTCTTGCTTCTCAATCATCTACAAGTGGGAATAAAAATAGTGCTCCATTAAATGTAGGTCAATATTCTATAGCATCATTATTTATAAACGCAACTGTAGCTGGTAGTGCAACATTAAATTTAACTCCATTAGCAAAAGACCCAATAACAGGGAATTGGGTTGCAGTATCTACAGCAATTAGTATTACAACTACAGGTGAGACTTATGTATATTTGGGTTCAACGGGCGTTACATCAAGATTGTCTATATCTTGGACGACAACCGGAACAGCATGGACTTTTTCTATTGGATATAGTTTAAAAGATAATATAGGCGGGACAGCATCAGGGGGAGTTAATACAGTATTTATAGGAAACCAAAATATAGTAGCAGGATACGGGTTTCCTTTAATAGAAGGACAGATAACTCCGTATATGCCGGATGCTAATGTAGATTTATATGCAATTGCGTATAATGATGTTGATATATATGCTTTTGATCTTTAGGATGTTAATATGAGAAATGAAAAAATAATATGGGCTGGACTTTTATTTTTGGTAGGGGTGTATGTTATAAAAACAAATAAATTATATGGGCTAAATGGGTTAGGCTGTGGGGAATGTGATAAAAAATTAGGCTGTTTGGGTTGTAGTTATAATGAAAATGGGTTAGGTAATTTAGGTTATGAATTAGCTCCGGTATTTGATACAGGTTTTTCATTTAATCCTATAAAACAAATAGTTCCTGGTTCTATAACTAATTTTGGAAAAACTATAATAAAAGCAATGAAATTGCACGATGATCCTTTAAATAAAATAATAAAGTTAAAAATAAATAAAGAAAAGAGCAATAAAGGAAAATTTGATAAGTTTGATCGAGTATCTAATATTCCAAGTTTTTCTGATGTTCCTTTAGTGCCTTATTCTGTATCTTTACCTATTACTGGATATACCAATGATCCTATAGTGGGTGGATCAAGAATACCTACAGTAATTGTTAATGATGCGCCTATATTTTTTTCTGGCTCTTATTCTGCATCTCCGGCAGTAATCGGTTCTTCAAGAGTGCCTACGATTATAAGGAGTTAGTTATGATACAGTTTAAGGATGGTTTTGGTAATGTAAATATGCGTCAGGGCAATCAATTTAATGGAAAAATATTAGATACAATAAGAGCATTGGGTTTAATTTTAGGAGTTAGGACAGATCAAATTGAAGCTCTAGCTAAAGTTTCGGGTAGCTATTCTCCATTTCAATTAGATAAATCAGGGCACATTAAAACTATATTAAACGATATTACATGGATTACATCTAATGGGACGACAATTACAACTGCAACTACTACAACAATATTAGCAGAATTACAGAATAATTTTTATTATAGATTATATTATTTACAGGCATGTAATCTTAATGCAATATCTGAAATTATAAGATGGAATTTTAAAGGTGGGATGGACTCTGCTGCTTCTAATAAAACAAGTCGAGGATTAGGATTAAACCAAGAACAAGTAATAGATATGAAACCTGGATATACAGATTTATCTCCTGGTACTGGACTTAGTTTAGTGACAGTAAATGGCGGAGCGGCTATCGAATGGACAGTAGGTTATTCAATAATGTTAGTAGGATAAAGGAAACAAATATGGCTAAATTAAATAATAAAGAAATAGCCAGAATGCTAATGGCGTGTGCTGAAATGGCAGAATATAAAGAATATGGTAGTTTAAGTTGGCGATTAGTTGATTTACTTGGAGAGATTAAAGATTCCAAAGAAACATCTCATTTAGATTTAATGGGCCTATATTCTCCTACAGGAAAAGGTTATATGCTTATTAACGTAAGAGAATAAAATTGTACGTTACGGTTAAGGAATTAAGTTTATGTATAAAATAGATTCAGAATTCTCAGCGGGGGCGATAGTTGTTAAACGTGGAGAGTTACCACGTTATAATGAATTCTATGATAGTTTAGAAAATTTATACGTCCCTAAAGGTAGTTTGTTATTAAAATTAAGTGGACTAGAGTTTGTTCGTAATTTGAATGGGATGATAGCAGAGTGTTTAGCTTTAGATAAAGTAAAATGGATTTGGATAATAGACGACGATCATTCATTTGAATATGATGATTTAATGAAATTGTTATCCCATAAAGTAGATGTGATTGTTCCATTAGTATCAATGCGATCTTTTCCATTCGATTCTGTAATTATTGAAGGAAAGAGAAAATCATTTAATGAAATAAAAGATAATGATAAGCATTTAATAGAATTATCTCATGGGACTACAGTAGGGGCTGCTGGTATGTTATTAAATAAAGATGTGTTTAATACAATGTCCTCGCCGTGGTTTACGGTAGGTGGTGTATTTTCAGATGCCATATCAGAAGATGTATGTTTTGCTAAACGATTATGGGAGTATGGATTTAGTATCCATGTAGCTACTAATGTATGTATAGATCATATTACTCCGATGAAATTACGCCCGTATAAAAAAGAAGATGGGACTTTTGGAGTGAAAATTATGACCCTTTCAGGGCAAATACCGTGGAGTTTAGGTGTATCATGAATAAATTATTGTATATTTGGGTTGGGGTTGTGGTGTTTTTAGCCGCATGTGGAGTAAGACCTACAGATAAATACCCGACAATAGAAGACGATGCACGGTTACAAAATTTAAATAAGAGATTATGTGAGAGTAAAGGCAAAGTATGGAATAATGAAACCAATACTTGTGAGATAAAACTATGAGTACAAATACAGAATTATTAGAAGATACTTTATATGAGTGTAAACAAAAATTTAAGTATATGCCAGAGCCATTAGGTTTAGATTATTGGCAAACTCCAGAAGAAACAGAGAAAAATAAAGTAGGAGATTGTGAAGATTTAGCTGTTTGGGTTATTAGTAAGGCGTACCCTAATCTTAATAGTGGTGACTTATATATGGTGTGGGGTACTGATTTAAATGGACAAGGACATTGTTGGATTGAATATGAAAATGAAGAAGGACGATTTTGGCTCGACCCTGTATTACAAAAAGGGCCAGTAAAAATGGAATTATGGAAGTATACTCCATGGATGGCAGCTAAATATGATGGAGAATTATTTTCTAAGCGATTTGTTTATAGAGCAAAATTAGAACAAAAATTAAATAAAGACCAATTACCGTTTGGGTGATACGATGTATGCAATAAATATAAATGTATATGAAGCATATGCAGCATTACCAAGTAATCAGGCAGGTAGGCCATCAAAAAATAAAGGATTAATATATGGTCCTTTATTGTTTAGATTAATGTATTTTGGTAAAACGAGGAAAATAGCAGAAAAAAATTATATAAAGTATGGAGATAAGCTAGTAAGGAGTCTTTTAGCGACTAAAAAATTTTTAGTTAGATCATTTTGGACTGAACAAAGTCAAATAAGTAAAGAATTGTGAGGGGAGAATATGAAAAGTTTATTTCTATTGGTATTATTGTTATTGTTTCCTGTAATATCTGAGGGACAGGTATTATATGGGACGCAAATAACAACCCAAAATGCAGTAAATGCGGTTGGGAATGGTACGGTTGTCTCTGTAATAGGGTATGCCTCTACTAATGTAGATATTATTGATACAGGTGTTACAAGTTATACGATTATAAATGAAATATTATTTGTTTCTGGTGGGACTTTTCGTAGCACTGATTGTTATTCTTTACCGAGTGGTACTACTATTGTTGGTGGGACTGGATTTTCTACATTAGGTGGTGGGAGTTATCGCTGTAATACTAATGGTGCAATTAGTTTTAGAACAAGGATATCGGCAATAGTTCATAACAGTAAAACTATTACGATTAAAGTAACGCCGACATCTAGCGCAGCAGTTCAACCTTTAGGCGCAGGTGGTGGTGGGGCTGATTCTTTAGGGACATATTTAGTACAAACTTCTACTAATGCTCCGACTAATGCTCAAATAATGGCATCATTATCTACTGGTTTAGTTTTTAATACGACGACTACTGGAGTTCAAAGTATTTATACAGGTACAGTAGGTACAGGGAATCAATTATTATTAAGTCTTAATGGTAGTGGGGTTGGTACTTATACAACATCAGTTTATCCGACTACTAATGCAATAGATACAGTTTTATTAGCCACGTCTGCTAATACGCTTGTTGCATCTGCATTAAGTAGCTGTAGTGGGGCTTCTAATGCACTGATTTATAATACTACTACTCATGCTTTTGGTTGTAATTCTATTGCAGGGGGAGCAGCATTATCAGGGATTACGGCGGCTACAGGTACAAATACTATTGCGAATGGGAATAATCATAGTCAAATATGGAATTGGGCATTGACGACGGACGCTATTTCGGCGTTTACGTTCGGGGAAACAACGGCGGCTACAGGTGGGACTTCTACAAGTGGAGTGCCTAATCAGATTTTAGCAAAATTTAATACGCTTGCTACAAGTACAGCAAGCCCATTATCTGTATATAGTAGGGGGAGTTATGTTTTTAGCGTATCTCCTACTACGAAACAGATTCTTTCAGTTTCTAATGCAGCCGGAGGGTCAACATCTACTCCCGCTTACGGATTTACGGACCATTCTGGGACAGGTATAGATACTTGTTGTGGTGGGGCTCAATTACAGTTTTATTCTCAGACAACTAAAACATTTTATGCGGACAATAGTCATATAGCTTTCAATGTTCCGGTATATAGTGCTGGTACGGCTCCTTCTGTGTCTGCGTGTGGTACAAGTCCTAGTATAAATTCTCTTTCTACTAATGCGAACGGCATTGTGACAATAGGAACAGGTGGGGTTGCTACAAGTTGCACAATTACTTTTTCAGGCACATGGGCAGCCGAGCCTCAATGTTGGGCCACTAATGAAGGTGCAATATTAGTTGTAAGAGCTATTGCGGCAGTTGGCTCTGTAGTTATAGATGCGGCTACTCCATTAACAGCAAGTGGGAAACTAAAATATGGTTGCGTATCGAATGAGTAATAGAGACAATTATAAGGAGAGATTATGTTTAAATTCATTTGTATAATTATTATTTTATTATTGTTTCCAGTAGTCGCGTTTTCTCAAGAGCTAATTACTTGTGAGGAAAGACAGGATCAGTTAATAACCCAATATGGGAGTGCTTTATCTGCCACAGGACAATTATCAAGTGAGATTAAAAAATTACAAAAAGAAATTAAAGAATTAAAAATTAAGTTAGAAGAAAAGGAGAAAAAGGAGAAAAATGATGTCAAATGAAGAGACTAATGGAAGTTGGAGAGGTATATTTTTAGGTTTACTAATTACTTTGGTTTTAACTTCTTTTGGTTTTACATGGATTCTTGGGGACTCTAAAGTATCGAAAGAGGAAGATAAAGTATGGAAAGACCAGCATAAAGACCAACATATGTTAGAGATACGGTCACTAAAAGAAAGTCAACAAGACATAAAAGATGCAATGAAAGAAATGAAAGAAGACACTAAACAGATAAAAGAGTTATTGATAAAGAAAGGAAAATAATTATGAAAACACAATTACATAATTTATTGGGTGGCTCTAGTCCGATTACTGGTTATTTAGGTTCTTTGGTTATTGCGTTAGATGTAGTTAATCAAGTATTTGTAGAAAATGGCCTACCGCATGATTTATCCGGGTGGGTTAAATTTATGGGCGCACTTTTTACTGGGTTAGCATTAAGATTTGCTAAAGACGCTTAGTGAGAATATTATGAGATTATTTATAAGTTTGTTGTTAATGCTATTATTGGTTGGGTGCGCCGGAATTAAATCTAATAATTTTGATGAATTGGATAAGTTTGCGATAGAAGATGTTCAAGTTGCTTTAGATAGTGCTATGGAACAAGGGGATAGACCTGCGATTAACTGTTATTCTACATTATTAGATGTAATAAGGATTAAATCAGAAACTTCATTGCCTAAAATAAAAGGTGTAGTGTCTGCATTTCAAGCAACTCGTAATGCAATTGATGGGAGCGGGCGAAACAATCTGATGAAACAAATAAATTTAGGCTGTGCCGCGTTATTTGTAGAGACCAATTATACTATACTAAAAATGGGATTGTCTATATTCCCTGTTCCCGTGCCTTTGCCGTGAGGTGAATAAAATATGTTAGGCGATGCTAGAACGGATGCCGTAAATGCACAAGCTGGAGCTAATACTGCATTATTTCTACTCCAAGTTGAACAATATTTAATAGAAGAGCCTTTATTTACTAGAGAAGAGGCGATTGAAGGTAGGGCATTATTAGAAAAAAAATTAGATGCGGAAGAGTCTTGGCAAAGAGGACATGCTTGGGGAGCTGGTACTTATCAAGTATTAAGAGACACAAGAGAGTATCTAAGAGATTCTTATTTGCCGCAAGATAAAAGTCCAATTCAAAGTGCGGTAGAAACAGCAGATATTAAAAATAATATATTGAATTTAAGTAATCAATTAGAGATTTTTAACAATCAATTAGTTTCTTTGTCTGATGAAAGAAAAAAATTAGTAAGTCGCCAAGAATATTACCACACAACTAAGGTATGGTATGATGGGTCAGAATATACAGTTGAGTCTAGTGTATATTTTGGAGAAAATCCTGAAAGTGCTGGCGGAGCAGAGTATTTTTCTGGAATGCGGGCAATTAGTATAGAATTAGATATAGTAAATAGAAAAATAGATGATTTTGTAAAGAGTATAAATTCTATAAATATACAAAAAAATCAATTAGAATATCAATTATCATTATATCCTGGAGCTACTATTGTTGTCGTTCCTGGGGGATACGGCATTGCTCGTCCTTCATTTAATCACCCTGGAGGGAATGCAGATTTTATAAATGGTGCGGCTGGGGCTAATACTGCTGCTATATTATTACAATTAAGTCAATATTTTTCTATGGAGTCTCTTCTTCCTTTAGAGATGCAAGAAATTCATAGAGAACAAATAAAAAAAGACATAACTGCGGAGATACAATGGCAGTCTGCATATGCTTGGGGAGCTAGTGCATATCAATCTTTACAAGGAGCATTATCTGAAATAGAAAATAGGCCATATTCTGTATTTGATTCTACTGGATTAGACGGTACTGATTTTGGTGGATTTGATAATGCCGGAATCCCTGATGGGGAATTTTTTGCTCTTTCAGACATTATTCCTTTAACTAAGCAAGATTTTAGTAAAATATTAGATGCTATGAGTGTCTCTGACTGGTATGTGTCAGGTGTGACCAGATTATTTAGCCACGATGAATATGTTGAAATGATAGCAAGTGCCTGGAGTAATCCGTACTATGCAAGACAATGGTTACAGGCTACTAGGACAGAGTCAGATATAATTGGGTTTCGTCCTAGCACTTGTGCTGATATTTTATTAAGAGCAAAATCAGGAAAAAAATCAGCTATTAACTATGCAGATGCAGCAAAATCATGTCTAACGCCAAAAAAGAAAAAAGGCCTATTTGGGGGAATGGGCGGTATTATTGGTATTATTCTTGCAATTGCGATTGTGGCAATAACGTGGCAGCTTGAATTATTGCCGTTATTGAGTTCATTTATAGCTGGGACAGTAGGAGTATCTGTTTCGTTGGCTACTACTATTGCGGCCGCAGCTACTATTGCAGCAGCTAGTTCTACAGTAATACAAGTAGTCACAACTGGAGAGATAAATCCTTTAAATGTTGCTATAGCAGCAGTGGCAGCAGCAGCAATGGTTGGCATATCTTCTGCTATGTCGGATGTGTTTAGTCCTCCGAGTGACATTACTGTTAGTCCTGATATTGTAGAGATACCGGCAGACCTTTCTTCTACAACTTTTGAATTGGTTCCTGATACGGTTCCGTGGTATCAGCAAACTATAGATTTACCAATTATAGGAGAAACCAATATAGCTGAGGCAGCTACAAAACAAGTAATATCATCAAGTATAAATGCAGGACAGCAAGGAGCTAAAACAGGGACGGTTGACCCTGCATCTATAGCTACAGGGGCAGCTATATCTATAGTTAATCCATTTTTGGTCAAAGGGGGGGTTGATATGTGGGACGAATTTGGGAATTATATTGGTGGTGATGATGGTAATTATTATAACTATGGGGACGATGGGATGGTTTTTGAAGATGCGGCTCAAACAGTAGATTATAGTCTATCAGAAGACTATAGTAATGTAATAGGTACTGATTTGTCTTTTGGTCAAGATGTGATAGAGGCTACTTCAGTTGATTCTGATAGTAGTTTATTAAGTTATATGTTTGGGTGGGGGGCCGATATTCCAAATAGTGATATTAGTAATATCGGTGCTTCAAGTAATATTGACGATAACAGTAGCCTAAATGACACATTGAGTGAAGATACAATAAATGCTATGAACATATTTTCCCAAGAACAAAGAGGGTATTTGACTATACAGGCGCAGCAGTCAGCCAACAGTAATGGTACTTCTTTTCCAGAAGAATTAGATAAATTGATTGCGAATAATCAAGAAGTATTAGGTAGGGCTGTTGTTGCAGATAATTCAATTAGTCCAACTGATTCTGGTATATTGAATAGTATTTTACGATCTAGTGCCGTATCAGTAGCGACTAAAGTTACAGATAACGCTATTAGTAATGCCATAAAGAATTTCTTTAGTCCATCAAATACTGTGAATAAAATTACAGGGCAGAAATTATTAGCTCCCGCTGGTTATGTTTATAATTCAAAGGGACAGTTAATTAATTCAAAAGGACAAATTGTGGATTCTCAATTAAATCCGATACAATCTTATACTCCTATTTTAATCGGGGCAGGAGTTATAGGGGCAATTGTTTTTGGCCCTAAATTGATTAAATCTTTTAGTAAGTAGTATAAGGAGGCATAAATTATGAAACTTTATGATACATATGAAAATGTTATTTTTGAAGGAAAGGCTAAAAGTATTAAAGTATTGGTAGAACAAGCCGTACATGCAAGCATAAATTTAAGTAATGCAGATTTAAGAAGTGTAAATTTAAGATATGCAAATTTAAGTGATGCAGATTTAAGTAATGCAGATTTAAGAAGTGTAAATTTAAGATATGCAGATTTAAGAGGCGCAGATTTAAGAAATGCAGATTTAAGTGATGCAGATTTAAGTAATGCAGATTTAAGAAGTGTAAATTTAAGATATGCAAATTTAAGAAATGCAGATTTAAGAAATGCAAATTTAAGTGATGCAGATTTAAGTAATGCAGATTTAAGTAATGCAGATTTAAGAAGTGTAAATTTAAGATATGCAAATTTAAGTGGCGCAAATTTAAGAAATGCAGATTTAAGTGGAGCAGATTTAAGAAATGTAGTCCGAAAGGCCTGAAGTTGAAATAAGTATGTACATAGGTATACGAAATGTATAAATATTTTAATATGAACAATACTACAGGATATGATAGTATTATTGTGCCTTTATCATTTCAATATGGTGTTAATGACGCTTTAATAAGAGCAGTTATATCGCAAGAATCTAATTGGGATGTTGGGGCGTATAGAGCTGAGCCTAAAATAAATGACGCTTCAATAGGGTTAATGCAAATTTTAGTAAAAACAGCACAATGGATTGCAAAAGATACTACTATAACAGGGCAGCAGTTATATGACCCATATACAAATATATCTATTGGGATTAAATATTTAGCTAAATTATTAAGTAGGTATGGAGGAGATATAAAAAAAGCAATAGCAGCGTATAATGCTGGTTCTGCTAAGTATAGATTAAATGGGGATTTTATTAATCAAGATTATGTCAATAGAGTATGGGCATTTTACCAGCAATACTTAGGATATGCTATAGTACAAAATACTATTAATGAATTAATTAGTTCGCAAATGACCCAAGGCGATAGCATAAACACATCTGAGCCTACAATAGATAATTTAGGTAATATAGTAGCTGATTCTATCGATAATTCTACTGCTGATATTCCAGATATTCCCGATATGGGGCAAATTGGTGATATAGATGATCCTACAGCAATAGAATTACCATTTAATCCTCTAATAGTTGGAGTAATTTTTGGTGGGGTTTTGATACTTGGTGGCGGATTTATTACAATAAAAAGATATATGAGATAAATATGAATTTATCAAATAACAACTTCAGTAAGACTAAATTAACTACTCTATTTAATACAGAATATGAGAACAGAAAGATAAAAATTAATAGATATACTTATGAAACTAGGTCTAAGATATATGATGTAGATATACTAGAAAATTCTTTATTTATAGGTGGTTGTTATATTAAAGTAATTTATAGGATAAATGGATTGCCGTATATTGAGCCAGATGATATTCATTCAGCAATAGAAGAATATTTTGGGTTGGTGATTTAGCGGCTAAGGGTTACTTGGATTAAATCTTTGTTAGAATAAGTACATGCGTAAAGGCATTAAAATGAGTTTATCGGACTATCAAAAAATGTTCTCTATAGCTATTGCCAAACTTATACTCCATGGGGATAGTGTAGGGTACTCTTTTAGATTCGGAGATGCCTGGAGAAGCACAGATGGACTTAAATGTAATAACTCAGACTGTTATCACACTTATCAAGATTTATTAGTATTTAATAAAAAAAGCAAAGAGTCTTATAGTAGACACAATGATAGATTAGCTATAGATCTTATAATAGAAAGAAAAGATAATTCGGTAATGACAAATAATGACTATATGGTATTAGGTAATTGGTGGGAAAAATCTTTTGAAGGGCATAGTAGATGGGGCGGAAGATTTGGTGTACTAGATAAAGACTATGCTATTAAATTAGGGTGGGATGCTGGTCATTTTGAGTGGAGTAAAAATTGAAAATCCTAATCGTATTATTTAGTTTATTATTTAGTTTATTACTTAGTACTCCTATAATATCGGCGCATAATTCTAGTTGTGTCGTGTCTGGTATAGTATACAACACTAAATCAGAAGAAGGGCTTTTGGTAAAGGGGAATGAATGTGATATAAATATAGAAGTACGAAATGATTATATAATTATT
>Ga0209518_1004494_pt1 | contig 11127 bp, 14 predicted proteins | sample RifGroB1_FD_183993 | JGI IMG/M metagenome (GOLD analysis project Ga0209518, IMG submission 183993) | Groundwater microbial communities from Rifle, Colorado, USA - Groundwater B1 (SPAdes) (version 2) | ecosystem: Environmental > Aquatic > Deep subsurface > Groundwater | place: Rifle, Colorado... | reverse complement strand
GCGTTTCAACCAAACTAGAGCCAGACGGGCAAACGCTCGGAAACTCTGACGCGGGCGCTAGATACTGCCACACTTGCGTCTCGCCCCCAGGCAAAGCGTAAGAACCTTTCACAACCAAATCGCCGTAAGGAGAAACCACGCTTTGAACCGCCCCGCTAGACAATTTAACCGAAATCGGCTGGCTCATGCAAAAACGAACTACCGAATGCTTGAAATCGCTAAAAGAAATAGTCGGTTTCGAGCCGTCAAAAACTTGGTAGGTTAAAGTAAGCTGGCTTAAATCCATGCCTTCAGGCGCGGGGCAACTACTAGAATCCAACCACACTCTCACGTCCTTGCTAACGGGAATGCTCGCATCATACAAAATTTTAGGCGCGTTACTGTAAGGCGAAGCGTCAGGATTCGCAAAATCTTTAACGTAAACGTTCGTGAATTTTGCGGTCTGCATCGCATCCAAACTAGAATCCGCTTTTGAAATCAAAGTCTTGTCTACCGCACACTGGTTGTTTAAAGGAGCGTCCGAACCGCCATAACTACAATAATACGGGTCGCCGCCAGCATTCTTAAACGCATACTGCCTGTAAGCCCAGCCCGTATCTACCCCGTTCCAAGTGTAACTAAACTCCTCGTTGCACTTCGTAACGTAACCGCCATACCCAGGAGGTAGTGTCGTAACGCACGTTGGCGAAAAGCCTGTTAGCGTCCAAGTGCCGCGAGCTGTCGTTTCGCTCCCGCCGATTTGCGCGATGCTCTTAGTCCCGCCCGAAGTCAAGAAAAGCAATGCCAGCAAAACCCCGCCAACAACAACGATTTTAGAATCCATGTTTTTTATCCCGTATCAGCGTAATTCCTAATTAGAATATATCCGATTAGTATGCCTAGCGTAACTAGCTCAACACTCGCGCCCAAGTAATGCAAACCGTAATGGTAAACCGCTAACGCAAGCCCGCCGAAAAATATTTTCCGGTCTACCCCTAAGTTATGCTGTTCTATATCCAATTCCGACATGAAACCCATTTTTTCAACCCGTTTTATTCCAAGCAAACAAGCCCACTAGAAAACCGCCTAAAGGCGCTAAGCCCGCTAGAGGCTGTCCCAACAAAGGCACGTTAAATGAAGCGAGAATAAAGTAAGTAATTAATCCTGCGCCCACTGGAATCAAGAAACGCGAGCTAGTCAAATCTTCAGGCGAAAGCGAACCGCTATACAACCCGTAACCCACTAGCGCTAAAACGCCGAGAATGATTATTCCCGTGAAATCAAAAACGCATGAGGTAGTAACCACTTGAGTCCCGCCTATATTACCCAAAAGCGGAATGTTAAAACCACCTTGCGTCTCGCTAGAAGTCGCACTACGCTGGATAAACGGAATGCAAGCGCTAGAAGCTGAAGCGTTAGCCGTTGGCGCGGTGGTTGGCGCGGTGGTTGGCGCGGTGGTTGGCGCGCCACTTGCAATGAAAGTGCAAGAATTTGAGTCTAGCTTGTAACCTTGTTCTGGTTGCTGCCCGACTAGGGGACAATCACAATGGTTGGTCTCCAAGTTTAAAACAAAAGGCGCAACGCAACCCTGATTAGTAATTTGACTCCAAGAATCTTGAATTGAACAAGATGCGGGCGTTGCATATCCATATGCCGCAACGGTTAGAGCGCAACTGCCACTACCCGCGCTAGTTGCGGGATAGCTCATCGTAAAAGTAAAAGTCCCCTGCTGGTCGTTATTCAAATTTTGTTGTGCAGGAGAATTTACAACCGAAATGCCGTTAGAACAAGAAGCTGAAGCGCTGAAACTCCCGCCTGAATTGCCAGTATTAGTAACCGTAATCGTTTTAGTTTGGGTAGTCCCGCCCGCAATTTGTTGTCCGGCAGAACAAACTGGGTTAGAGGGAATTCCAACACTCTGTTGGATTCCCAAGTATAATGCCGGAATTTTCAGGGTTAATTGCGGTGAAAAGTAATCTCCTTCAGTTCTCGCCTTATTGTTCGCAGAATCTAAAGTAGTTTTATCCCCACCAAAAATACTTTGAGGTTGCGGGTAAGAATTGAAAACGCCTCGAACGCCGCTATTGTAATTACTAATGCAATTCACAGCCCCAGAGCGATACGAACCGCTAGCGTCTCCATATTGAATTAAGCAAGTTGAAAAACTACTACGTACAATTGGGTAAGTGGTTTGAAGCGCGTGAGCGTCAAGCAAAGTCCAAACTGTCGTTCCAAATTGCGTTAAATCCCTAGCTTCAAAAACCCCGCTAGAAGACGGGCATAAATCATAACTCAAAACGTTTCCAGTCCAAGTTGCAACAATCCCAGTCGCATTATCCGTAAAAGTTTTTTGGGAGGCCGGCGTAAACAAAAAGCTTGCTACTGTCTGGTTACTTCCAACTGCAACCGCGTCCACCGTAACTTGCGAGTCTAACTGCGCGTTCTGCTGGTCGAAACGCCCGACAGCATAACCAGCATTATCCACGTAACAATCTAGCCTAACGGGCAAACCACCATAAGAGATGGGGTATGCCGTTCTAGCGCCAGCTTGACGCTTGCACTCGTTAACCGCGTCAATCAAAAGAAAGTAATTATTAATCGAACTTAAAAAATCGATTTTCTGCATGAACCCAGTTTGAACGCCATTAAAAACGCAAGCGCCAGAGCCAAACTGCGTTGCGGTTAACTTCAAGGAATAATTTGCTTTACTGCCATTATTACTTCCAAAGGCGCTAGACTCCATAGTTGATACATATGAATCTGCGCCCGAATTTCCGAGCGCCGTAACTAAATAGTTTTGACCCTGCCCAATATAATCAGGCTTAGAAACAGATAGCGTAGTAAAACCGCTAGTAGTAGTTCCAATAACAGCTTTTGGAACGTTGTTTTGCGTTGCTACGAAAGCCAGCAGCAAACCCACTAGAATGACAATCACGATTGGGTTTAACGCGCCTTTAAGCTTTCCTTCCATCCTACAAAACACCCTCTAAACCAAGAAAACCTTTGAAAAAAAAAGGAGAAAAGAGCGGGTTACCGCCCTTTTTCTTTGCGCTCACGAGCAAATCGTGTATGTCGCTATCAACGCCTGGTCGGGCTGAACGAGAGTGCCGTTCGAGTAAACAGCCCCTGCCTTAATCACGTTCTGCCCAGCTTCAGGGTCGCGGAAATACACGTAAGGATACAACCGGTATCCAGCCGAGGTGTTTAAGCTCGAAGGCGTGCTGTCTGAATCGCTCTGAACGCTCAAAACCAAGTTCTGCGTTCCGATTCCCGCGCCAACGTTACCCGAACACTCGAAGAACATCCTCTGCGTGTTCGTCACGCTTGAAGGAACTGAACCCGTGTAACGAGCGCAAGAACCGCTGCCTAGAGTTGGCGTTGTCTGCCCCTCGTCAAAAACCGTGTCGTTAGCCGTAATGACCAGCAACACTTTGTTAATTTCAGGGTGCGACAAGTAAGCCCACGTCTCATTGCTCGAAACAGTCGCGTAAGAGTTTCTCTTCTCACGAGTTCCAGTGAAATCCTCGCAACCAGCCGTGCCGTTCTGCGCGAACAAAGCTGTCGTAACCCCGCCGTCAGCAGGCATTCTTACAGCAGATTGAGCTGAACCAACGCAATAACCAGCCGCGTCAGCCCCTAAAGTCCCCGTAAACTGCGAACCCAAACGGTTTGCGGCAGTGCCAACCGCGCTGAAACTACCGCCAGGAGCAACATTCACGGCAGTCCCGCCTGCTTGAGCGGACAAGAACCTATCCGAAATCTGGCCGGAATACGTTACTGTAACTAAAGTGCCGGATTCAATTGGATTGTAACCGTAACCTTGCGCGGTGAAACTCGTGGTTGAAACGCCGCCGCCTAACTTGCAAGCTTGAACTCCCGTAGTAATGCCCGTTCCTTGCGGCGTGCTTACGCTCGATTGCGTTCCGCCGAGAAACCCGCCGAAATACGCTATCGCTAAAACCGCTATAACCAGTAAGGCAGTTTCACTGACTGCGCCTTTCTTACTGCCCATTTGAGGCAACTTTAAATAATCCGAGATTTTCATTTCAAAACCACCCGCACGATTTTAAAAACTACGACACTCAAGCAAAAAAGGAAAGAAAAAAAAACTAGGCTAGCTATTAAGCCCTAGTTTTCAATCAATCCTTTTTCTTGTTTTTCTTACCCAATAGAACCAACCCGCCATAAAAAAAGTTTTTACTATACTAGGTTGATTGGGCTACCCCTTTTTAAACCATGGAACGAGTTTATATATTGTATGGAAAACTTTACAATTGCGGGTTTCCAGCGTTTTCCTCGGTTACTTTCAACCCTAAAATGCGCTTAATGTCGTTAACGCACTTGAAGCAAAGCCGCAAGTCAAGCTTAATCAACTTGCTTAAATTAAAATCTGTTTTAGGAAAAATGGCGGGCAAATCCGGCAAGTCAGGCAAATCTTGTTTTACTAACCCCAAGTCAGGCAAGTTCGGCAAATCGCTCAAGAAAAAATCGCCTTTAACTTTCTTACGCCACTTTTGGCAACGCAAGCAAAAAAAGAAAATGCCGCTCAAGTTCCACCGCCACCCTTCTGCTTCTGCTGCAACAAAGGCGTTACGATAGAACCCATCGCGTTAGCCAACTGCTCAAAATTATGGATTTCAGCCTGCATCTTCTCCTGTCCAGACTGCCTTGCGGACTCGATATCTTGAATTACTTGAAGCTCGTCCAAATTCTCGCTCATCTGCCCCTTCCGGCTTAAAACAGCGTTTCTAGAAATAACTTCCATCCGCCCGTCAGCCGCCGGAACGCGAATAAACTCCTGGCTCGCTGGAGTATAACGCAAAATCCTGCCTCGCGGGTCGCCAAACAATAATGCTTCCATGCTCTCCGGCCATATTGTAGCGTCAGGGTCTGCCGCCATGCACTTGGCTAAATTAGGGACAACCACGTTAACTAAAGGCGACTTCCGCCCTTTCAAATAAAGCATTTCATACTTAGAATTATAGCCTTTCTTCCAGTCCACTTGCTCAATCCCGCTAGGGCTGTTAATGTGAATCCCGCGCAAGTTAGCCCTGGTTGGCCGGAAAACGTGGCGCGGGAGCTTCTTAAAATCAAACTCCCCGCCGAACAACAGGAAAATAACGCCCAGAAAAACGCCTGCAGAAAGAAAAAGAAACAACCACGTCAGCTTACTAAAGATAAAGAAGTCCGTCAAGTTCTAGTCCCCCCGCAAAACTCGCAGTGATATAACCCGTCTTCCCACTCTACCCACTCGTGCTTACACATTTCTTACGCCTGTTTTAAACCAAGAAAATCCGCAGGCTCTTCAACCGTCTGGGTTCTCGGCAACTTGCCCCGCTGATACAAGTAATACCCTAACCCCGCAATCCCGCAAACGACCGCGAAAGCGAATATTGTCGAAGCGAAACCCTCGCCACCATCACTAGCTTGAACTACCGCGTTTGAAGCGTTGGCGGGGCAAGCCCTCTCACGAAAGCCCAAGTCATAATAAGCCTGGCAGGTAGTCCGCTGGTCATCCTGGCTTAAATTAGTGAAATTCAGTTGTTGCACTGGCGGCGAGCAATCCGCAACCTCGAAATCTAAGTATTGTTGCGTATCGAAATCAATGTGAATGAAACGCCTATCCTCTGCATTAGTTGAATTGCAGTAAAGCTTTTTCTCGTATTTAACCGGCTGGTAAGTAACGGGGCAAGAAGAGTTTTCTATTATTGTCGGCATGCAAGTGGAATTAGTTTCGTTTGAAGAATTAGTAGAGTTGGAAAACGGCGCGAAAACAATTTCTCCCGAACGGCAAGAATAATTAGTGAAAGCCGTAATCCCGAAACCAGGGTAAGTCAAGTTTACCGTTTCATTAGAATAATTAGCGCACTGAGGGTATTGCGTTTGGTTTATCACTATTGGCGCGGGGTAAACCGTCTGGTTGATTACTACCGGCGCGGGGTAAACTGTGTTGTTAATAATCTTTTCAACGTAAAAAGTATTGTTGAACCCGCAATAAGAATTGTTTGAAACCGAGTCAAAAATACAGGCTGAATCGTTTAAAAAGAAAAACTGGTTTACCCAAACGCTAGAGTTTACAGTCGCATTATCCGTAATTAAGAAACTCGCGCCCGAAAAAGCAGTAAAGCCATATAGCAGTAAAGCTATACCTAAAACAATATGCCTAAAGCCCATATGCAATTCACCTTTTCTTTTCACTGGTTAAAGCCTTTTGAGTGTCGGGAGTTAAATCAATCCCCTTAACTAAATCGGGGTTATCCAGCAAGAATTGGTTGTAAACCTCGTGTTCTCCAGTAGTCCCTAGAACTTCGTAAGCTAAATCGCCCCACTTCCGACCCCTATTCAATATGAACAAGCTGTCGTAATCCGCCCTGCCTAACAACCTGCTTTTCTCCATGAACGGCTTTGAAATAATCCCGCTCGGCATTATTATGACCTCTTTTTTTTTCAAGCCATGCGGCAAGTTCGGCGTTTTCGCGTCATAAACCGCGAAATACAAACCCTGCCCGCTCGCAGTATCCACAGGGTAAACTTTTGCGGGATGATAGAATTCTGTGCTTTCTAAACCCGCATGCAGCCAAGTTTCATACTCCTCGTCCTCATCAGTCATGCTGTTGAACGCCTTGCTGTAACTCAACGCGCTAATGTTAGGCAAATTAGTCTTCAAATTCTTCTGGATTCCCTTGTTAGAAATTATTATGCCTAGAAGCAAAACCCCGCCAGCCAAAATAAAGAAAACCAAACTCTGATTATCGTAAAAAGTATCGTTCAAGCTTTTAGTTATCGCCTGCGGGTCGCCGAAAAAACCGTTTTGAATGCCAAGCCAAACGCCGATTAGGCCTAGCAAGAGAATTAAAACTACTTTCGTTCCAGTCTTCATGTTTTAGCCACGCTTAAAAGAAAAGTGATAACCTCGTTTAAACTCGCGCCATGCGGCAAATTACCATCAAAAATAAGCTTGACCTTCAAATCATGAAGCTGCATCTTATTTTCCTTTGAAACTTGAATGGTCGAAAAGCCCTTAGACATCATTAAAAAAAACCTTTTAACTGGAATTCAACCACAAGCAACCACTAGAACTATTGCGAACCTCGACAACAAGCCGATTGTAAAACTCTTTCTGCTCGTAAGCCCTATCGTCATTCAAAGCAACCGCGAAACCCGCCTCGATTAATAACGTTCCCGCGTCTTTCCCATCAACAGAAACATACTGAACCAAGTAACCCCGCGAGTCCACGGCCGCCAGGGAGTTTGAAGGCGCGAGGAAAACCGTCTTATTCACCAGCAAATCCCGCTCGAAAGCCACTCCAGCGTAATAACAAGAAACCACGCGCTCTTGCGTCAAATTCAAGTCAAGCCAATACTGCAAGCCGCCAGCCGAAATATCGGGATACACTATGCCCGCGAAAGCGATAGTTGCATTACTGGACGCTTGAAAATTATCGCCCGCAACCGTCCTAACCACAACCTGATTGTAAGGCGAGGGTGTTGCAGACGGGGCAGGAAACGGGTTAGGCGCAGCGCAACCGATTGCAAGCAAACTAGCTAAAACCAAAAACCCTAAAACAACCTTCAAAATCACTCACCCGAAAACAATAAAACACTACCAACCGTGAAAACAATGCCGCCCACGATATTAATCAAACCCAAATCCAAACCATAACTAGAAGCCCAAGTAATTAGAAACAACACTGGCAACCACATTAAACTCAAGCCAACCAAACGATTTTTCAGTTTCGCGTCCATTCTTCAAACCAACCCCTTTATTTCTCGCTTACAACCGGCTTTTCACTCTCAACAAGCTTTTCCGCTTCCTCTAAAGACAATTGTTTTTCCAACCGCCCCTTGCCCGCTCGCCTCAAGAAAAGCAAGGCTAACCACTCGATAAAAACCCCGAAAGCAAAACCCAAGAAAAAATCAGTCCAAATCAATTTAACCCGCCTCTTGCTTCAAAGCGTTTTTCGGGAACGTATCGTATAACGTGGAAACCACGAGCCACTGGATTTTTGCGGGCAACGGGCGTAATAAATCAATAACCTTTTGGGCGTGCGCTTCAGCCCGCCGTTTTTCTTCAGAAGAAAAGTTAAGCAAAACAAAGTCTTTTTCCAAAACCAAACACCAAGAGAAAATAGAAGGCAGAGGAGAAACCGCCAGCAAAACAAGAAACCAATCGCGCTATTTCAATTACGGAAAACAAGGCTTTCGTCAAACAATCAGAATTCGCAACCCACCCTGAAAAAAAGCTGTTAGTTTCCAGTAAAATTCTTGCCTTGCCGGTTGAAACCCCTCCAGAAATACTTAAAACTATAAGCTTTATAAATATTATAGTTTAAAAGAGTTTTACATCATTAGCGGAACTCAAGGCTTGCCAATGACGAAAAAACCCACTTAATCCTCTCAAAGAGATTCCCTCTCAAAGAGACTTTTTTTAACCGAGGCAAGCCTTGTTGAATAAAAACGAAAAAGGGGTTTGAACGCAAAATGCGAATGCTATACGAAAGCGATATTCTCGATGACCGCGAAGAAACCCCTAGCGCGTTCAACCAAGACAATTGGCTGAACAACCTATACGTCTTCGAAAAGCTTACTGACAAGATAGGCGCTAACGTAATCCTATTGGGAAGCAAAAGCGGGCGGTTCACCGGCGAGTTTGACGACCTAGCCTACTACGAGTGGGACGGCGGAAACTTGCAATGCTTTCACTTCGGGCGAAAAGGGTCAGGCAAGAGCGTAGGCGCAATGCAATTCGCCAACCAAATGAACTTCATTTACGGAAAGCCAATCTTGGCATTCGACAGGGCGGGCGAATACTTAAGCCACAACCAAGAATTGAAAGACCCGCTGGCATTGCGAAACCTAGCGGCATTCGGCTTAAAGCCCCTAGGCTTCGGCGACAGGCACTATAACTTTTCAGCCGTATTCCTAGGCAATGATGACGTGGACAAGTGGGGCTTAGACCTAACAGACTTTTTCCTATTAAAACCCGATATTCAAGCGAAAGACGTAATAGAAAAAATGGTGGACATTTCAGGCGACAACGAAAGCGACATGTCGAAGTATGACGCGGCAAGAAGATACTTAGACCAAGCGCTAAACATGAAACCCCGCACTTTCGAAGAGTTATTCCAATACGTGCAAGAAATCAACGAAAGCCTGCAACAAGAATCCAGGAAAAGCAAACTACTAGAAGCCAACCTACTGAAAATCTTGAATAACGGCTACGTCACGCCAAAACACAAGATAAATTTTAAAGACAAGTTCAAGAAAGGAATGTTCTTAAACTTCGTTACCAGCCTGAAAATGAGCAAATTCATACCCCTGCAAGTTTACGAAGGCTTCTTGCATTACATAATCAACCAGTGGAAGAAAGCCGATGAAATACCCCAAGTGGCAGTAATAAGCGATGAACACGACTTGGTCGCCAGCCGCAGTAGCGAGAAAAACTTTTTGAAAGAAATATACCAAAAGATAGCGACTAAAGAAAGAAAACTATCCAACATCTACTACAAAATAACCCAACTGCCAGACTTGATAGACGAGAAAGAACTGCAACAAGCAGACTTCATGCTAACAACCAAACCCCGCTCTGCCAGTTACGCTGAAGTCTTCAAGTGGATTAACGAAGACGAGCAAATCAGGAAAGAAGTAATGACACTACGCTGGGACGACACTCCAGGCGCTTTAAAAGAACACATGATGGTAACCAACAACTCGTGCTTACGCTATTCCTCCTTTCCCTCGTGGTCGCAATACCACAAGGAAAAAAAGCAAATCTGGCTGGTAAAAAGACCGTTGAAAGACACGGGAATAGCGTTTTAAGAGGTTAAGAAAATGGACGCAAGAAGTTGTGAAACGATAAATCTTATTACAGGTATTTTCGCATCCATGAGCATGCTTTTATTCTTATTTATGCCTAGACCTGATTCCATTAACTACATTATATTTGCGGGAATTATTATCCTTCAATCTAAACTAACATCAATCAACTATACCTTAAACAAAAAAAGGCGGTAGAAAATGCGGGATAAAAAAATGGGAGTAAAAACAAGCGTTTTCACGGCATTACTATTACTCTCCTTTTTCCTAGCCGGTTGCAACGTGCCTTCAATAAACCCGCCTTCAGACGAACAACAATTAGACGATAGCCTTAATCAAGCGCAAGATACGCTCAACCAGCCTTTCCCGAAAGCCAGTTTAGGATTTGAAAACGCTCCAGTAGACGCTTGAAAAAAAAACGGTGAAACACGATGCGGCAAGAAGATAAAGAAATACGCAAGGCAATAAAACAAGAAATCAACAAGCGCATTACCGAAATAGAAAAACGAATGCGCGCAATGCTCGAAGCCGAACAACGCGCCAGAACCGCTATCATAGAATTAAGCGTAAACCAAGCGCAAAGCCTGAACGATAATCCCCTAACGCGCGAACAAGCGCAAACGCTCAAAAAAAGTTTTGAAGAAAAAAAAGGTGTTAAGCAACTATGATTGAAAAAACAGTCCAGCTAGACAAGACTAACGTGGAAAACCGAAACAACCGCTTAGTCAAAAAATACTTCAAGCTAAACAACGCCATAGACGAAGTCTCATGGCAAACGCTCATAGACACTCTCCAAGAACGCCTAGACCACCAAACCCTGCAATTAAAACAAAGCGAGGTTTACGGCACACGACAAGCCCAAGCTTGGCAACCCGTCGAAGACGTAACGCTCGACCAAGTCGGCGAAACCGTCAAGAAAGAACTACAAGACTACGGCATCAAGAACGGCGGGAAAGTCAGCCCACTCTTAACCACCCTAATCCAGTATATCGACAGGGTAAACTCTCGCCATTCCCTAGCCCTAGACCTAGCCGAAACCTACCGCGACTACCTACACTTAAGCGTAGCCAAGCTGAAAGACCAAGACGCTTTCAACGAAACGCCAGGCATCAAGCTCATAGACCTCTTAACTAAAATCGAAGCCCTAGATGCCAGACTAGCGGTTTCTCAAAACGCGCACGTGGCTATCACAGAACCTAAGAGCGAAACAGAGAAGACGCTAGACCTAGTGGCTAGAGTAATGGGAATGCAAGCCAAGTATAGCTTACCAATCCAAACAGGGCGAGCGGCGGTTGACGAAGTTCCTAACGACAACACCCCACCATACCCTGC
>Ga0209518_1004493_pt1 | contig 11130 bp, 8 predicted proteins | sample RifGroB1_FD_183993 | JGI IMG/M metagenome (GOLD analysis project Ga0209518, IMG submission 183993) | Groundwater microbial communities from Rifle, Colorado, USA - Groundwater B1 (SPAdes) (version 2) | ecosystem: Environmental > Aquatic > Deep subsurface > Groundwater | place: Rifle, Colorado... | reverse complement strand
TTGAATATTCTTGGTTTATCGGTTGGTATTCCAGTTTTAAGTGTCCCTCTTACCTCTACCCAGCCTTTCTTGAGGGGATTTTTATCGTTAAGCGGTTCTGTTAGTAAATCCTGCCATATTTGAATGAATTTGTTATATTCTTCAGTATTAGTTATATTCTCCATCTGTTTAATAACCGACTTTTCAAAATTCTCTACATTGCCTTTCAGTTCTTCAACTTTTCCCGTTTCGGAATTAATATATCTTGTTCTTGTCTTTGTCGGTGCGGCTCTTCTAAATTTAAAGAATAACTTTTTAAACCTGTCGCCTATTTTATCTTCATAATATTTATGGATATATCCTTCAACGCCTTTTTCTATTCCCGCTTTTTGTTTAAGAAGCTCCCTTGAAAAAATAGACTTTGCCTTTTCAATAGGAAGCATATAATCTTTAAGTATCCTTCTTTCCTGAATGGTTAGTTTATTCCATAATAATTTTGCCTCCTCTGGTGTATATCTCCAATCTTCTTTAATCATCCCATCATCTAATACCTTTTGGATTTTAGTACCAAAGACAGGATTTCCATTTACATCAAGTCCAGCAATAGCTGAGGCAGATTTGTAAAGAAGTTTTTGCCTATTTCTTTCTTTGACAAAGTTTAATCGTTGTATTGATCGAGTTATGCGAACTGCGGCATCTTTATCTACATAAGGAATTTTATCAAGTAAATTAACCATTAATTCTGGAGCAAATTTCTCTTGTACTTCTTTGGTTATATTTCTAATATTGGTTTCTCTTTTCGCTTGAAATAACTGTTGTTGCCAGAAAGCATCTTCTCCTATCTGTTCTTCTCTTGTCCCTATTTTTTTGATAAATTTTTTCAAGCCTTCAAGGTCTGGTTTTTTAAGTCCTTCTAAACTTACAAAACCTTCCTGTAAATGTTTCCTATCAAGTTCTTTTACAAATTCATCAATCTCTTTACTTACTGGTGTCTCAACTTCTTGCTGGGGGACAGATTTTGGGGCTTCAACAGGCTTAACTACCACCTCTCCCCTACTCACTTTTGGAACGGTAGGGGATAGTGGGGGAGTGGTTTTTCCTCCTTCTACTGCCCCATAATCAGGATTTAAATTTTTATATACTTCATTTAAAACCTGTTGTTTTTTTACACCTCTAATTATTTGTGGATTATCTCCTTGTAAAATAGTTGCTTTCCAACCATCTGGAGTATCTTCTAATTTAACAACTCCATTATCAATTTGATAACCGATCTTGCGAGCAATTGCTTGATCTATCGACTCGCCTTTTAATTTTTCAATAGTAGGACTAATTATTTTTGTTGGTATTTGTGGAGAATAATCTCCTACTCCTCCCTGTACTACAGTCTTTGATTTTGGTCTATAAATATACTCATCTCCAAGTGGTTCATTTATATCATCAAGGATATCTTTTGCTTTCACTTTTAATTCTAAAATATTTTTATCTCCTGTATAAGATTCAGCAAGTTCACGCTTTGTAGTAATAAAATCGCCTGGATTTATTGTTTTATGATTTTTTGATGCTCCTCTATAAATTGTAACCATTTCATCAGGTTTAAGATTGGCTGTTTTATCATAAGTTGTTATATTTTTGCCTAATTTCATAGTCATTCTTGATTGAGGATTATAATCAGCATACAAACTACCAGTAGGATTAAGAGTATCTAATATTGGTTCTGATTTTATTGCATTTTTATTCCAAAATTCTGTTAGAGCTTCTTCGCCTCTAATTCCTTTATTTCTTAATAAATCTCTCGTATTATCATTTATTCGTAAATAAAATTCTTTAGCACTTTTATATTTACTCGCTTCTTGTATTAAAGTATCTACTCCTCCCTGTACTGGGGGTTGTGTCTTACTTACAACTATATTCTGTCCTTTTTGTTGTGCCTCACTTGCCGCCTTTATTAGTCCTTTTCCTTCGGGAGTTTTTTCTAAGTTGTTCTTTATTACTTGTCCGATTACCTCCTGTGGGGTGTGTTCACCGTCAGTAAGAAGTCCGGCAATAGGTGATTTATCCCCTGTCTTTACCACGTCATAGAATGTATCAGTTACTATCTTATAAGCGCTGTTTATTTGCTTAAATATATTTACATTACCGCTTGGCAAATCAGGATGATACTTTCTAGCCAAATTAAAATATGATTTCTTCAAAGCTTCGGGTTTTGAAAACACTTCTTCTTTTACTCCTAAACTCTTAAGAAAATCCCTTGATTTTATATAGTCCGCTTTTGAGATATTAGGTTCACTTTTAAGAGCTTCGAATGGATTAGGAAGTCCTGTTGAACCTGTAAAATAAGCAAACACCATATTATCAAAACTAGGCTTTATCGCTTCTCCAATACTTCTTTTTTTAGGTTCTTGTGAGGCATAATTAAGTAGCGAACCTGCACCATATCCTACAATCAATCCTCTTACGGCACTGGCAACGTCTTTTGCTCCCTCTAATGCTTTAAATCCCTGCATTGTTGGTAACATACCAAATATTTTTGTTGCTTCGTTTAACTTAGACCAGGGATCTAACTTGTCATATTCTTCTTTCATACCGGGAAGTGTATTTCCCGAAAGTATTGCTCCCAACTCACTTAAATTTTCTCCTATTGTTCCAAGTTTAATACCAAATACCGATTGTTCTGCACTATCAATTTTATTAACTACTTTACCAACAAAATTACCAGCAACCGTTTTTAATTGAGTAGTTGTCAATTTCTTCTGATTTGGAGTTATTGAAATGGGTTTAGATGGTTCAACTTTCTGCGGTTGCTGAAAAGCACTATCTGGTAGTTTAGGCGATATTTTTGGTGCAGTGAATGATAATGATATGTCCTTTCCTATTTTCTTAACTGTATTTATGGCAGAGTTAAGTAAATTAGATTTTTGAGAAATATTTGTAGCACTGGGCGCAATTTTAATAGGAGCAGGAGTCGAGGTTGGGTTATAATCAGAAGTAATTATTGGAGCAGAGAATAAATGTCCACCAGTTGAGGTAGGTCTTTGAGTATCAATCGTGGTTCCAAATAATTGTCCCATATTTATTGTTCAGTAGTACTTCTAATCCATTTTGAGGTTGGAATATCTGCTGAATTAGAAGGATAAGTTTGAAGCATTAATTTAACAAAATCTTCAGGAGATATAAGAGATTGAGCTTTACCAGTTCTTCCATTAATAGTTATTGTTTTATTTGTGGTATATTTTTTCAAATCATCATTTATATCGTTTATAATACTTTGTGCTGTTGGTTCTTTTGGTTCTTTTGGTTTACTTGGCGCTATTACTTGTTTATTAATTATATTCCCATTACTATCTATTACGGCAATCCCTTGATTAGTACCGTCATCATATTCTTTTAAGGTTGTTTTAACATTCTTGGCCTTACTGGTATTTATCGCACTTTGTATCATTGAAGAGGAAAGTCCTGTTGTTCTCATTATTGCCGCTATCTCATCACCGCCTGCGTTATTCAAACTACCCATATCAAGAAGTGTGTTGAACTGTGATAGGGCGTCTTTCGCCTGCTGGCTCTCAATATCAAATTGTTTACTCTTTAGATTAAGTTGAGTCTCAATATCAGCTTTTTTAATGGTAACGTCATTTTGGAGAGATTTAATACTATTTTGATAATCAGTACTTAGTTTCTGTTGCCTACCAACTCTTGACGCCTCTGATAAGAAAGGATTATCGTTAATTTTACTTACTGCGTCATTGTATGCTTTCTCCTTTGCTGATAAGTCAGCCCGTATCGCCTCAATGCCCGAGTCTTTGGTAAGACTCTTATAGAGGTCAGGTAAATTGATTGACGGAGTTACTGGCATAGTTCCCCCACCACTTGTTGCTGCTCCGCCTCCCCCAGAAGGTGCTGGAGTTGACGTTGTTGGTGTCAATTCTCTCTGTTTTGCTAAATAGCTTTCAAGTTGAGCTGGTGTTACTCCCTGTTGACCTGCTGATTGAGCATTAACTTCAGAAGAGACCATCTGCCCTGCTCCCTGTTGGTTGGACTGGGCGTTAATTTGTCCCGGCTCACTAAAAGTACCATTCCAGTATTGTTTTCCCTCATACCATCCACCTTGAACAAACCCCCCCGGAGGGGCTTTTAAATTTGTCATAATTAAAAATCTCCAATTTTACTTGTAACACCACTGCCGAATAAGTCATCTACTTCAAACATTGGTTGAGTTTTCTCATACTTAGCCTGTTCCTGTCTTATTTTATTCCATGCGATTGTTAAAATTTGTTTTGCTTCACTACTTCTGAACTGACCGCTTTGTTCTGCTTCTCCCTTATTTTTAAGTATAGCATTTGCTTCCAAAACTACCGCCTCATTACATTCTGGGAGTGAGTAGGAGAAAATTGTAACATCAGAGTCGCTTGAAAGGGTTGTTACATTCTTGACACCCCAAATTGATATGTTGTTGTTTCCATTAGTTGTTGGAGTAGGATAGATAAAGAAACGTCTCCATTGATTAGCCCATAAATAATCAGCCCCTGACGGAACATCGTTTTCCTTCTCGTATAGATAATCTTTAAAAAGTAACGGGTCAAAGTAGTCTTCATCATCAACGACTAACTTCCACATCGAGTCGGGTCGCCAAGTATCAGGATAGTCGTAGTATTCCTGAGAGGCAACAGTTGAGGTCTTTTTGGAGTCTTCAAGTTCTGGCCAACGATAAAGTCCTCCAGCTTTCCTGTAAGCCCTGTTAATGGCTAATTTGATTGTCGCTAAAGGAAAGAGGGTAGAATTGCCGTCTACATTGAGATCTGACTGTACCGTTGTTTGAAGTTCGCTAAATAAATCCATAAATATAGTTTAAGTAAAAGAAGTATATTAAGGCAACTACTATTTAAGAATTAATCTTTTAGTTGTTACATCCACTTTATACTTGAATATATCTGACGGATTTTTGTCCAAGTCAAAGTAAATCTGTTTTTGATCTTCACTACAATCAGGTTCAAAATCCTGAGCAATAAGATTTCCTTTCTCATCTTTGTAGTCCTTAACCGCTTTCCAATTAACAACAATCCTTTCCGTTTCCCCTTTTTTACCAATCCACATCTTCAAGTGAGCCTCAGAATGAATACGCCCATCTATCGTTCCTGAGATACTTCCATCCTTGTTATAAAAAGTAATCATAATTTAATTGTAACTTATAATCCTAACTTATTCTTGAATATTTTATATTTAAATACTGCTGTGTAATTAATATCATCAGTCTCAATGAGTACTCCCGATCCTATTTTTCTAAACCAACCATAAACATTAGTATAAGGATAAGGTGTTATTGGAACATGACTTCGGCTTGTTAAGTTAGGATTTCCTCCAGGTGGATCATCATTTTGCTGAAATAATTTGAAACTACTTGAATCTCCTTCTCCCGTAGCGACTCCCGTATGCCCTGCTCCACCACCCATCGCACTACTAAAAACAACAATATCACCCTTTTGAGGAGGGGAATTAGCTACTGAATACGCAATCCTGTCAAAATTAGCAAGAAAATTAGCAGGAGGATTAGTGTAAATTTCATAAGCATTAAGAACTCCTCCAAGTATTGTTGGTTCAAATCCCAGTTGCATACACCAAGCAGTAACAAGATCAAAACACTGGTTTAAGTTACCAGCATCATAAACTTCGCAAAGTTCTTCATTATAATTATTAAATAAATCAGTATAAGGACCGCTTAAATCAGTTCCTATTATTGTTTCTACATTAAAACCTGACGCAATAAAATACATTTTATTTTCATCAACCGTTACCATCAAATGAATATTATGATTATCAACAATAGTAAAAAGACCGACAGGAGTATACCCATATAAAAAAACATAAGCTTTGAAGAATGGTTTATACCCTAAGTTATGGGATATTTTTTCCTGAAAATTATAATATCCTGAAGCACTTGTAACAACATTTACAGTTTTGCTTCCATTGGCCATAGAATACTTTAGGGTATTATAGTCTGATGAAAACTGTAAATGATCTATATTAGTATCAGTTAAGGCATTATATGGTGGTTTTGAAACAATTAGTTTATAGCTCATTGTGGTACCTCAAATATATAACATTTTATTGAAAATGTATGTGCTAAACTATCTCCATTGTAAAGTTTTGCATAGATATTGGTTGCATCAGAGCCAATAAAATAAAAAAAATAAGGTGGTATTCCTTCATAAGGACACATGGCAAAACTTTGAACATCAACCTTACAAAATCCTTCAACTAAGGGAGTATAAGACAAACCATGAGCAAGTAAGGTATATATTTCATTTCCTCCTGCAGGAACACTTTTATTAATAACAGGTTCAGCAATTATTTTAAGAGTATTATATTCCGAATGGAATATAAAATCATTAGGACTAGTTGCTGTTGTTACATCTTTTCCTGTTTTACTGACTGCTATTATCTGTGTCATACGTCATTATTATCGTAACAAATAAAATACTTAAAATTAGTTGGGGTTACGGAGTTTCCATAAAAACCAATACCCCCTTCAATTATTATGACATAAGGAAGTTTGGCTTTTGTATCTACATCACGATATTGCCCTGTTAATGATCTCCATATTCCACCATCTTGATAATAAATAAGAATTGTAGGAATATAATTTAAAGGAAAGGAAATAATTTGACCGTCTGAATTGGCTGAAACTGAACCTCTTGTCAGTTCTTTAATGAGTACCCAATCCTCATCTGAATACAAAGCAAAGTGATCGGGATTAGTATCCGTTAAAGCATTATATCCAGGAAGCGATACTCGAATTACTTGGGACATATTAAATATTGCCTATTATAATGCGGGGATTTGCTCCATCATGAATTATAATCCTATTATTTGCTCCGTCAAGTCTAACATAAGCCCCTCCTGTCCCCTGCCCTACGTCAATTTGTCCTGTAATTAAGTTATCACTAATGAAAGTCGAGGCAATTATCGTTCCTAAAAATGAAGCATTCCCCGTATCTCCGTCAAGCGCAAAGGTAGTCGTTCCATCTTTATTTTTAGCAGTAATTCCAACAGGAGATATTTTTATCTCGCCTGATACTCCAACTTCAAGAGTACCAACTTGAATAGCTCCATATTTTGTAAATTGAAATACACCTAATATTTTCCTTGACTTGGTATTAAGAGTGTTGCTTAACAACTCTTGTGCCGTCTGTTTTACAGGAAATGGAGTTTCCTTTATTTCGCTTGGTGTATAAACACCCGCTTCCGACTGGGTATTACCAGTTTGAGGAATACTCTCTGTTGGAAATGGGGCATCTTTGATTGTTTCTTGTGTAAAAACTTTTTCATTCATATAAAATAAGTCCTACTTCTATAAATTTCTGCACTACTATTTGCTGTCGGGGTGAGGACTATCTTCTGTTCGTATATCTCGCCCTCTGCTCCTATGTTAAATACTGCCTTTTTACCACTCACAACTGAATAACTTGCCGTTCCATTGGCAAGATAAGCTTGTACCCAACTTCCTGTTTTGTTCATTTTGTAATAAAAAGAGACTGACGCTCCTGATGGAAGCGGAGACATAAAAAGTTCAGCATATTTCCAAGTAGTAATATTAATAGGATTTTTAACTGGGGCCTTAAAATCTAATCCATAATAAGTTCCAACCGCTTTAGTTGTTGAATCAACCGCCAACACTCCATATTCTGTTCCGTCTTGATAACTTACTAGTATTGTTCCATCAACTACAGTTATCGCTCCTAACTCATCATAATCATCAGTTAAATACTCAAGGTTAAGAACGAAGGGATGGTTTTTATTCTTTCTTCCATAAGAGTATATACCATTATATCCGCTATCGGCATTATAGACGGCAAAAAGTGCCATATTTCCTATACTTTGTTTATCTATCCAAGAAAGGGCAGTTTCCTCCCATTCAAAAAAGTTAATATCCTCAATTAAGGTAGTAACTCCGTCAGGATTGACTTTCCCTCCGCCGGGAAACCTTTTAGATGGCATTGCGTTATTCATGTTGGCAAAATATATCTCCCCATCATCACCAATTTGAGCTAGTGGAAACTCACTATCAATAGCCGCATTAATTCCTTTGTTAGGATCGGCAGTCTTATAAGTTCCCACTATCGCTCTTCCATTTCTCTCGACTATTGTCTTTGAGATATTCCCTGGTATAAGATCAAGAGCTTCGTTGGTATAAGAATCATCATACCCAACTAAAGCCAACATATCACGATTGGCAATTTTTAAAGCTCCACCTATTTGTTTCATTGTGTGCCAATCTGCTTCCTCTAAGTTGCTATTTACCACTTCGGCATCATTCCAATCTGCCCTCCCAGGTAATGGTTTTCTTTTGAGTACAGTATTTGTAGCCCAATACATCCATGTTTTTCGGCCGGGAGACGGTTTTTCTACTGCCCCTTTTATCGCACCGTTACTATCTTTATATATTTGTAACCAAAATCCATCAGCATCTCGTCTATAAATATATCCTTGATCATCAAATCCATAAGTATAACCATCAGAACACTTAACAAAGAAATGAATCAAACCTCTAAATACGGTTGTAAGTCCAGCAGAGGGGGAAGGAGATGGACTATTTGAATATGATTTTGTAATACTTGGACTCAAAGACGGTGAAATCGAGGGACTTGACGATGGTGTTGGGCTTGGTGTTGGGCTTGGAGTAGCAGAAGGCGATAATGAGGACGTTCTACTAACACTTGAGGAAGGTGAGATTGAAGCGGATGGAGAATGAACACTATCCAAACCTTCGTCTACTAGTGTTTGATTACAAGAAAGGGAATCTATTTGTTTTCGTATATCCAGATTTGTACCAAATTTAAAAGCTCCCGGTATTCCCTTGTCATCATAATCACTTAAACCTCCCCTGAAGCTGGTAATTTCAAAAATTGGCATATAAATATAGTTTAAGTAAAATTAGTATGCGAAGGCAAGTTAATAAACGTCAGGCGTAACCACTCTACTATGCGATCTTTCCTTAAGAGGAGGATATTTTCTTGTATATAAAGCATTTTCTATAGTTCCTGACTCAAGAAGTATTTTTCCTACCCCATCCTCAAGGAGAAAATAATTACCATCTTCAAGTAATAAAAATCCTTCAGGATACATCTCATTATACGAGGTTGATAAATCCGTATATTTATCGGTGTAAGTTAATGTTTCCAATATCTCAAAATAGTCGGTGGTTAGTGTTTGTTCTAATCCTATTGCCAGTTGATATACTCTGACACTTATTACATTACTTCCGTCTTTATAGTCGGTTGTATCAAGTATTTTTTTTGATAGTTCAAAGTTAATATCCTGTTGCCAAGTACTGTTACTATCCACTGTTTCCCAAAGACTTGTATCTTGATTATATACTTGTAAATAGATCGTTGATGTTACGGGGGTAAGCGTAGTTTTTCCTTCCCACTCTATCTCACATACAGTTTTACTTCCTAAAAAGTTCTTAAATTGATGAACTATATGTTGACTTGTACCAGTCTGCCCCACTCCACTTTGATTTCGTGTTGAAACAAGAACCTCTTGAGCTTCAGTATAGTTAGTCTCAAGGTCATTATTATTAGTCGGTAAAGTAGCATAGTCCCCTTTTGTGTAAAGACCATATCCTTCACTTGGTGAAAGTGATGGACTAAGTGACGAGCTAAGACTTTTTGACAAGGATGGAGAAAGCGAGGGTGAAAGGGATGCCGACAAACTCGGTGAGAGGCTTGAAGATAAAGAGGGAGAAAGTGAAGAGCTTAGACTAGAACTTAATGAGGATGAAAGGCTAGGTGATAAACTCTCACTTAAAGAAGGTGATAAACTAGATGAGAGCGATTGACTCAGTGAAGGGCTGAGTGATGGACTTATGCTTGAACTAGGGCTTAAAGAGGACGATAAGCTCGAACTCAAAGAAGGGCTAAGTGATGATGATAAAGACGGCGAAAGGCTTTCGCTTAAACTCGGTGACAATGATGGAGAAAGTGAAGGACTCAAGCTCGGACTAAGGCTAGGTGACAATGATGGACTTAACGATGAGGAAAGACTAGGGCTAAGACTAGGGGAAAGGGAAGGTGAAATCGAAGAACTTGGTGATAACGATGAACTAAGAGATTGAGATAGGCTTGGGCTAAGTGACGGGCTCAAACTCGCTGACAAAGAAGAAGATAGACTTGGTGAAAGTGAGGGACTAATACTACTCGATGGAGATAGACTTTCCGAAAGAGAAGATGATAAACTGGGACTTAATGATTTGCTAAGCGATGAACTTAAAGAGGGAGAAATACTTGCTGATGGAGATAAACTCGGTGATAACGAAGGTGAGAGGGAGGGTGAAAGACTGGGACTTTGCGAGGATGAGGGACTTAATGATGGAGATAATGAAGGAGATTGAGATAGACTTGGACTTAAACTTGGACTAGGACTAGGAGAAGCAGAAGATGTTATAGAAAAATTAGTTCCACTATCTGCTAAAAGAAATGTATGTATTGTATAATTTCCATCATAGCTTATTGTTCCACCTGTAGCAAAAAGCGAACCTGTCAAATATCTTATTATCACAATTCCATTTCCTCCATCACCGCCTATTCCTGCGCCAGAACCACCCCCTCCTCCACCACCACCGGTATTATCAGTAGCCGCAAATCCGTTTGCTCCACTTCCACCATTACCTGCTCCACCTCCCCCATTTCCTCCTGCTCCAGGAGTTCCCCCTGCTTGATGTACCCCACCTCCTCCTCCACCACCATAATAGGTAGCAGACCCACTTATTGAGTTACTTAAACCAACACCACCTGCTCCAGATTCACTATTGCTTACTGAATTTGCCCCCACCGCACCTGCCCCACCTCCTCCTCCAGATGGATATGGACTTCCGATATGTAATTGATCTCCTCCATTATTTCCTTGCCCTACAGTTCCAGTCCCTCCAGTTCTATTTGTTCCTCCATCTGAACCTCCACCTCCTCCTGATGCACCGTTTCTACCATTTGAACCATTTGTTCCTCCTCCACCTCCGCCTGTCGCAGTTATGGTACTAAATACTGAAGATACTCCATCATCACCGCTTAATCCCGCCGCTCCACCATTTCCTCCCGCTCCAACTGTAACTGGATAATTTCCTGATGCTACAGCAAGAGCGGCATTATATTGATACCCACC
>Ga0209518_1004491_pt1 | contig 11130 bp, 14 predicted proteins | sample RifGroB1_FD_183993 | JGI IMG/M metagenome (GOLD analysis project Ga0209518, IMG submission 183993) | Groundwater microbial communities from Rifle, Colorado, USA - Groundwater B1 (SPAdes) (version 2) | ecosystem: Environmental > Aquatic > Deep subsurface > Groundwater | place: Rifle, Colorado... | reverse complement strand
AATAAAATATAAACAGAGAGTAGTAAGGGAGATGAGGTTAATAAAAAATCTGAAATTAATATTTTTCATGAGGCTCTCACATTTTATACTAATTACCTGGGACTAAGAAGAAGAAAGAGCCTTTTTGATTTCAATTTTGGCTTTGTGTGTTTTGACAAATCGAAGCCAATTTTTGTTAGGCTTTTTTGACCCTTTAGACTTGATGATTTCTATGAGATCACCACTTTTTAGTTTAAAGTCCAAGGGGACCATTTTACCGTTTACCTTGGCTGAATGAAGATAAAAACCAAGGTCGGAATGAACGTTAAAAGCATAGTCAACCGGGGTGGAGTTTTCCGGTAAATCGTAGACATCACCCTTGGGTGAAAAAACATAAATATGATGAGAAAGAGCATCCAGCCTGAAGTCTGCCAAACTTTCATCGGCACCAAGAACTTGCTGTTGCCAACCGGCTAATTGACTAACCCAAGACATTTTCTCGGTAATTTTGAACGCAGTGCCTTTCTCCAATGATTCATCTGAAGCTCCTCCGTGTTTGGCTTGGGTATAACCAAAATGGGCCGCGGCGCCGAACTCGGCTTGGAGATGCATTTCTTGAGAGCGGATTTGAATCTCAACAATATTACCTCGATTATCAAAAACTTTAGTGTGGATTGAACGATAGCCATTTGGCTTCGGCTGGGCGATAAAGTCTGAAATACCTAAGTATGGCACCGGTTTCCAGTACTGATGGATAATGCCTAAAGCCGAGTAACAAGAGGAGGTATCTTCGGTGACAATACGGACGGCCATCAAATCGTGAATTTGGGTAATGTCCCGATTGATTTCCGGACGGAGCAATTTCTTGTAGAGACTATATTTCCGCTTTAAACGATACTCTGTGCGCGCTAAAATACCATGTCTAATGAGCTGAGTTCTGATCCGGTGGATTACTTCCTTGATATTTTCTTCGGAATATTTAAAGTGTGGCTTGGCGACAGTATTCACCCATTCATACTCTTCAGGGTAAACAAAAGGGAAGGAACCATCCTCAAGCTCACCCTTGAGAACACCCATACCGAGGCGATCCGCTAGAGGAGCGTAAATTTCCAGAGTTTCCACTGCAATCCGTTTTTGTTTGGAAAAAGGAACAGCGTCGAGAGTAGCGACATTATGTAATCGATCGGCCAGACGAATAAGAACAACTCGTATATCCTGAGCCATAGCTACAAACATCCGGCGCATATTCTCTAAAAATTCAGTGTTTCGACTGCCACGAAGCTTGACCTGTCCCACACGAGCAACTCCATCCACCAAGTGAGCGACCTCATCACCAAACTCTTGCCTAATGTCCGAAAGTGAAACATCGGCATTTTCCGGAAGCTCATGAAATAAGGCGGCTTCGCAACTTGCCTGATCCAGACCCCAACCGGCGATAGTAAGAGCGACGGACAGAGGATGAAGGACAAAAGGATCTCCTGTCTGGCGGACCTGTCCGGCATGCTTTTGCTCCACATATTCTAGGGCCCGAATAAATCGAGTCTTATCGGTGAGATGACCGTTTTTTTCTAAAGCCAAGAGAATATTTTTGGGGAGCATCTCCATGAGGCTTATTTTACTTGAATACGTTCGTTCGTGAGAAGTAAATGCTAGCGGGGGCGAATGTGGTATTGCACCCGAGATGGGGCTCACGGATTGCCCGCGATTTGGATCGCACGTTGGGGTGTGGTTGCCCGACCGTAGCGGTCGAAGTAGCCGTAGTAGCTTATGCCCGCAACGTCGTTCCCGGCATAGATTCCGATCGTATTGTGGCCTGTCTTGCCCTGGTACGTGTCGTGGCCCGATCGCTCGTAGAGCGGCGCCGCGTTCACATCCGGCCAACCGTCATGACGGAACCAGATCTTGGTCCAGCCGTTCGGCGCGTCCGCGATGTGAGTGCAGACCGCAAAGTATGCCCAGTGACCGTACTGCAGGGGGGCGAGTGTGATGTCGAGGCCGGAGTCAGAGCCGTTGCGGCTCTTAAAGAACCACGTCTTGTTCGACTCGTTTACCGACACGGCGACTATTGGGGAGCCTGACATCTGTAGCTGCCAAATGAGATTCCAACCGACGGGGTTAAATTCCGTCGAGTCTTTCCAGAGCCATCGGAAGGCCGAGCACTCGGTTGAGCCGTTGGGAAGGTCACGCGAGGTACCGACGGTCGTGTGGTTCTCACCGTCAGACAGCAGGTTCTGATTGCGGATAACGATGCCCGAGCCGGCAGGGTTGGTGACGGCGGAGAAGCGTTCGTTTACACCGTTACCTGGTGTGCCTGGATAGAGGCTGTTTGTAAACATGTCCCACATGTCAGTTTTCGACGTCGGCTGCTCCGGCATTGAGCCAGCGACGAGAGGCGAACAGGGGAAGCGACGCTCAATGCCACTAAGAGAACTGCAGGGCACCCCAGAGGAGGATGGTGGGGTGGTCGGCGTTGGTGTGAGAGTCGGGGTGGGTGTTGGAGTTGGGGTAGGAGTGAGGGTGGGGGTAGTAACTATGTTGGAGACAGTAAGAGTAACCGGCTTGATTGTAGGAAATATGTTTGAAAAATTTTTACTGACAACCTTGACGGTAGTTTGTGAATTGAAGTATAGTTTCGTCGTTCCATTGGGAGCGGAGGGAGAAGCTGTGAAATGTAAGGTGCCCAGACTACCGATACCATGAGCGGGAGTGCCAGAATGATCTAAAAGTATGGTGGAAATGCCCGGGGCGAAAGCCATGGTGGAAATAACAGGTAAGAAATTACCAGGGTCAAAGGAACTGGCGGTGAAAAGAGAGGGGTTGTGGACGATGATTAATTTGGCTGAAGATACTTTCCATTTGCCGGTATTGACCAACACACTAACAGTGAAATCTTCACCGGGAGCAACTGTTGTTTTGCTTGGAACAAAAGACAAAATAGCTTCATAGCCGGAGGCTTCGGAACGAATATCCAGAGATTGATTAAGAAGTGGCAAAGCTTTCGAGATAATAAAGGCTAATACTGCTATTATGACAACGCTAATTACGAAAGTGATTGGTTTGAGGGATTCCGAAGAGAAAATATTTTTTAGTTTTTTGAATCGTGAAGGCTTTTGGTCTGACGTAATCTGAGCTAGCGGAGCAGATTCTTTTTCGATAAGAGGATCAGTTGCAGCACTGATTTGGCTATTGTCAGTCATAGTTGATAATAACCTAAAATTTGGACAATTTATACAGAGTTGGTTGATCAATAGGCAGGTGATATGATTTAAGCGTGTACAGAAGAAATCTTTTACCCGATGAATTGCAGCTGATGCCGGAGCCTCTAAAAAAGGTGATGAAGGAGTATGAAGACGCTGGATTTGAGATATATCTGGTGGGAGGTGGGGTTCGAAATTTAGTTTTGGGAAACGTCCCGGAAAATTGTGATCTGACGACAAATGCGACACCAGAGCAAAGTCTGGAGGTCCTCAAAATGTATAGCCCGTTTTATAACAATGACTTTGGAACGGTTTCATATAATGTCACGGTAAATGGAAAGGAAGAACTTTATGAAATTACCACTTATAGATCGGAAAAAGAGTACACTGACTTCCGAAGACCGGACAGTGTGACCTGGGGAAAAACTCTAGAGGAAGATGTAACCAGGAGAGATTTTACGATTAATGCCATGGTGGTAGGGAGAACTGAATTTATTGATTTGGTGAATGGATTATTGGACTTTGAGAAGGGGCTTATCCGGGCAGTGGGAGATCCCAGCTTACGCTTTAGTGAAGATGCTCTACGGATGATGCGAGCAATTAGATTTGCCGCGAAAATGGGTTTTCTAATTGAAGAAAATACGCTGGCCGCAATTGCCGAGAAAGCCGAGCTACTGGAAAAAATTAGTAAAGAAAGAGTCCGCGAAGAGTTATTACGAATCTTGGGATCAAATTATCCAGCCGACGGAGTAAGACTCCTGATATCGACCGGACTGATTAAGTTTTTTATGCCTGAGCTACTCGAAGGAAAAGATTCTGTTCAGGGAGGGCATCACAAACTTTCGGTATTGGATCACATGATTGAAGCACTCCATGAGTGTCCGTCGACTGACCCGGTCGTCCGCTTTGCCACCCTGATACATGATATTGGAAAGCCGAGAAGCCAGCGCTTTAAATGCCGAAAGTGCGGCAAAATGTATCGCGACCTGGTATTGGAGATGACTACCTGTGAAAGCTGTAGTTTTATGCAACCCACGAGAGGTATGGTGACCTTTTATGGTCATGAAGTCATTGGGGCCAGGATGACCAAAGAGATCGTAGAGAGACTAAAATTTAATAGAAAACAGATGGATAAAGTGATTACGTTGGTAAGATGGCATATGTTTGCCTATCAGCCGGAGATGACGGATGCCGCCATCAGACGGCTAATCCGCAAAGTAGGAAAAGAAAACATTAGTGATATGGTGATGCTTCGAATCGCCGACCGAAAAGGAAGTGGGGCTAAGACTACGAGCTGGAGATTTATGGAACTGCAAAAAAGAATTGGCGAGCAGCTCTTTGAACCAATGGAAATAAACGATATGGTAGTAAATGGACTGGATGTGATGGAAGTCTTGAAGGTAACTCCTGGTCCAATCATTGGAAAAATACTAAAAGAGTTGTTTGACGAGGTATTGGAAGATACTGGGAAAAATAATCGAGAGTATTTGCTGAAAAGGATCGAGGGGTTGGGGAAGGAATAAATTTTTTTGGATTGTTTTTTACGGGCGAGTCACGCCTCGCCCCTACGGAACTAATTTGTTTGGTACATTCGGATTTAAATAAACCAATGATTAATCCCAATGTAGGGGTCGGGCGTGACCGACCCGAATCAAGAATATTAATTATAAAATGAATATGATTGGGCATTATTTGACAAGCATCCAATTCGATATCGTGGTGATTTGGCAACGATTTCCAAATATCATGAACCGTTTGCCCCACATCATTTAATTTCATTTCCCCATCATGAATTTCACCAAAAATACACTGATGTTGGTATGTACAAACCGTGATGAAATATGATCCATTTTGGGAATAATCATAACCTGGTAATCTGGTAGATCGACGTTTTGGGAAGACAGCTGCCACAAAATTATTATATCTCAGCCTTTGAACATCCCTTTTGAAATAGCTTCATCTCGGATGGTAGTGTAAAGCCCAGTTAGAAATTGAGAAAATGAGTGTCTTGGAAGCTGTCTCTCGTCTAAGGCTTCTGAAGTTGCATGGTCGTCTTCGACATTGGCCCAGCCCAAATTAAAGACAGTGCGATGAATAACTGGGTCGAACCGGTCGACTGACTTAACAATCATGGCTTCGATTGTTTCTCTCTTTTCGCACTCTTCCCACAAACTGAAGAGATCTTCACCAAGGTCGTGTGGCAATTTTGCAAAAAGAGCACTTATGGCATCTTTTTCTTTCTCCTCTTTATTGACACGAGCTACGTCGTCCCAGGTTTTTGTATCTCCGGTAATAATCTCTGCTAAATCGTGGATGATGGCCATCTTTAACATCTTTTCCTGATCAATTTTGATCCTAAGTTCTTCTTCGATTCGAGTAGTGACTAAGATGCAAATTAAGGCGACCGACCAGGAGTGTTCGGCATCGTTTTCGAAACCACCATCTGGCTTAGGTGTAAAACGATAAGTAGTTTCCATTTGCCGTGCTAAGCCGAGGAAGTTAAGAATTTTGGAGATGTCGGAACTTTTCTCTGTCATGGATGCGGAGGCGAATTATTTTTTGTGGCCGAAGTACTTGTCCCAGACGATGAGAAGAGGGGCGGCGGTGAAAGTACTGGAGTAGGTGCCAGTAATGGTACCGATGAGTAGGGCGAGGGAGAAATATTTGGTGGTCTCTCCACCAATAAGGAACATGGCGAAAAGCATAAAGATAATAGTCAAAGAGTTGTTAAGTGACCTGGTCATAGTTTCGGTCACCGCTTGATTGACTAGAGAAATGTAATCGATATTTTTATGCTTGTGTGAGAGTTCCCGGATACGGTCGTATACCACTATAGTATCGTGAACTGAGAAAGAAAGAATGGTAAGCACAGCAGTCACAAAAAGAAGGTCGACCTCGACTCCCATGAAGTGCCCGAGGAGCGAGAAGGAGCCGAGTAGAACCAGAGTATCATGGAACATGGCCAAGACGGCACAGAGACCGTATTTGAATTGTTTAAAAGCAAAGCTGATATAAGAAAGTAAGAGTATCGAGGCAATAATCAAAGCGTTGGTGGTTTTCTTGATTGTTTCTTGGCCCAGTGCCGGTCCGATGGTTTCGAAATTGGTTAGTTTGACGTCGGGATTGTATTTCTTGATCGAGTCCAAAATCTTTTGAACCGATTCTTGTGAAATCTCTTTCGATTTGATGGTAATAGATGAATTGTCGACCGATTCCAGAACAGGGGCGTAGTCTTTGAATGACTGAAGTGTGTCGCTGGCAGAAGACTTTACTGAAACCAGAGTAAAACGAGAACCACCAGTAAACTCAATTGACGGTTTGAGCCCAAAACGGACGAGGGAGTAAATTCCGGGAACAATTACCAGTGCCGAAATGAGAAAATAGAGGGAGAGGTGCTTCATCCAGTTCATGTTTTTTCGGTTGTGTTTATTTTATGGATCCCCGCATTCGCGAGGATGACAAGGTGTAATTTATATAGATTGCCGCGTCGGAGTACCTCCTCGCAATGACGAAGCTGATTTTCCTTTGAAGAAGAGGCGGAGAAGATTCCTGGTCACGACAATGCCAGTGAAGAGAGAGATGAAGATGCCTAGAATAAGTGTCAAGGCGAAGCCTCTAACTGACCCTGAGGTATTAAGGAAACTCCACTCTAGCGGATTGAAAAGAATGAGACCGGTGATAATGGTAGCTGTGTTGGCGTCCTTAATTGAGTCCCAAGCGCGGCCAAAAGCAAGCTCCAAACCTACACGCCAGTCACGACCGGCTCTGATTTCTTCTTTGTAGCGCTCAAAGACGAGAATGTTGCTATCTACAGCCATACCGACTGAGAGTAGAAAACCGGCAATACCCGGGAGACTGAGAACTACCGGAATTAACTTATAGAGAGCCAGGGTAAATAGTCCATAAAGCACTAGACCAATCGAGGCAATGACACCCATCTTGCCATAGTAAGCAATCATGAAGAAAATGACCATAGAGAGGCCGATGGCGCCGGCAGTGATACTTTTCTTGATGGAGTCGGCCCCTAAGGTAGCAGGAATATTTTTCTGACTGAGAATGGAGACCGGTACCGGCAGAGCACCGGCGTTGAGCTGAACCGATAAAGCCTTGGCTTCGTCGGTGGTAAATTGGCCGGTAATAATGGCGTTGCCATCGATGATTTCGGCCTGAACCGTGGGCATGGTAAGAGGATAGCCATCGAGGAGAATAGCAATGGGTTTGCCAATATTTTCTTTGGTGAGCTTCGCGAACTTGGTTTTGCCACTGTCTTTAAACGTAAGTGAGACAGCCGGAGACCGATCTTGTGATTCGAAGGTGACGGTAGCCCGCTGAAGATCGGCACCTGTAAGGTCGGTAGGGTCAAACCCAGTGAGGGTGGCAGATTCGGAGGCAGTTTTCCCCGGAGTGTAAATTGGCAGAGCAAAAGCCATTTGAGCCGTCTGACCTATGAGTGCAAGAGCTTGCTCAGAGTCTGTGACGCCAGGGAGCTCTAGGATAAGCCGGTAGTCACTGCCACTGACGGCGGTTTTGATACCCGATTCCGAAACACCAAACAGATCCACACGCCGGCCAATGACGTTTTTAAGTGACTCGAGGGCGGAAGTCCTATCTGCAGGAGAAAGATCTTTCATATCGGCACTTAAGACCACTTGAAGACCTCCTTTGATATCCAAACCCTGCTTAAGCTCAATTTCTTGGCCGAAATCTAGATTACCTATCTTGTAATTTAGTCTGGGCATGGAAAAATTTCCTATCTTGGCAGGAAGGACGATATATAAAGAAATTATGGTCAAAAAAAGAACGGCTAAAGATACTTTGAGAGGCTTGGAAATTGTCATATTTTCATCTGATGGAGTGAGTCCCGCCAGGGCGGGAGACGGGCTTTATTATATCTGTTTTTTAAATAGTTTTTTTGGCTGATTGAGACCAAGACTGAGCTGATGACTATCAATAAATGAAAGAATAAGTGAGTTCCCAGCGTCTTGAGTGACTTCGACGGAGTCTCCGGGTTTTAAAGATAAATTTTTGACGAAGTTTGAAGGGAGAGTGACTCCTAGAGAATTACCGACCTTCAGAATTTTTTGAATTGGCATTAACTTAGTAATTGAATTTCGTCACCAATGATGGTGAGTCGTGACTGCAGTAGTACTTTGATGATAAATGGGTCTTTGTGGGTTTTACGGTAGTTGAATTCTTCTTCGGTCATACAAGAGTAGTTTATTTCTGTATTAAGAGACTTTTCGATTTGTTTAACAAGTAAGGCAACTTGAGGCATGATAGTTTTGCCGATAAGCATCAGATCGACCTCTTCGGGGTCTCTTGCCAGTCCCCGGGCAAGCTTTTGAGACACAAAGGCAAATTTGACGAAACCAAGTTTGCTACGGTTCTTGGTGATTAGACGTCCAAAGCCAGTGGATTTGATAACTAGATTGGTGAGCTCAGGGTAAAGAGTAAAACTAGTTTTGACTGAGTAATAGAGGCGATTGCCTCTTTTTTCGCTCGTTAGGAGACCTGCTTTTTGCAGATGATCAAGCTCCCGGCGAATAGCATTGATTTCTTCTTTGGTGATACGAGTCAGCTGACGGACATAGTACATCTCCTTCGTCTGAGAAAGAAATATCTTTAAAAGTTTAACTCTAACTTTCGAGATAATTAAGTCCGATAATTTGGCCACACACTAATTGTACTCGACTTTGTTGCCAATGGGTAAAATACTTATCCAGATTGCTCCAGGAGTAAAACTTATTTCCTTACCTGTCATGTCGGTAAAGATTGTTCTGTCTGTTTGTTTGGCTTTTTTCCACTTTATGTCGATAGCCTGACCATTGGAAAAGAAGATTCCGGTTCCATCTCCAGTGACGGTGTAGAACATATGTTTGTGTACATCTAACGGTCCTTCCTCTTTGGCAAACTGAACGATCACATTGGAGGTGGTAATTTGTTTGGTGGTCTCCAATTCAACTTGGATAGCGCCTCCCTGACTCCGAAGATACTCTTTGGTGGCCGGATCGTATTTCCAATCAACTGTGAAATCTTTGTAACCTTTCCAAAATTCGTAACTAATGTTTTGGGCCGATTTACCTTTGAGGTTCTCGGAGCCGATCTTCCAAAGCTTGACTCCGGATATCCACGTCTTACCCTTTTCGTCTGTCCCAGCGTACCCGCGCTTGAGAGCTTCCTTCCAAGCAGAAGGAAGAGAGCCGACCATGGTGTGCTCGGTTGCTAGAACTTTGTCCACTCCTAAGCGATTGTAGTCTCTAAAGAGGACGGGGTAGCCTATGTCTGAAATAGTATCAAAGTCGTTGCCTCCAGCCTTCCTCCAGCCCAGCTTGGCGAGCTCTTCCAAGGCCTGTGCCTTTTTATTTGAAGTACAAGGTCCGCCTGGTTGCTCAGCACTACAGTTCCCCCCGCCAACATGCATGTAAACAGGAGTGTTGTACTCGGCTGCGATATTCACGAAGTAAATACGGGCGCTGCGAACCGGACCAACTTTGGCATTGTCTCCCTGAGCCCCACAATAGAAAACTCCCATAAAACGGGTGATACCACCCTCAGCTACTGCCTCGTAGACAATGTCCGCATAGGACAGGCCGGACTGGGGGCGGGCCTCAACGTGGTTTTCGAGCATGGTGAGGATGGGCCGGCGGGCTTCCCAGAGGGTCTTTTCGGATTTCGAGTATAGCTTGCCGTTTAGGGGACAGGCTTCTGTCTTCGGCTCGGCCGCAAACTGGGAAAAACCGGCCGACTTTTTCTCGGTTGTAATTTCGGTTTTGGGGGAAATGAGGGCGCCTCCCCCAGTTGGGACGATGGCATAGGCCAGGCCGCCTGAGAGGAAAAAGGTAATAACTAGAGAAATAATTAGCTTGGGGGTAAGTTTCATTGAATTATTATATTATTTTAAAGCCTCTTTGAGAACCTCCTGTTCCTCTTGGCTGAGGGCCTGGCTAAGGACCTTCCCTCTTTCGACCTTCTTGGCGTAAAGACGAGTGTTCTCCCGGCTATGTAAAGAGCTTATCATAATCCCATCACCATAATCATCCAAAAAAGCGGCCGAAAAACTTTGATCGCCTCCAGTATCAGTAAATGGATTGTAACGGCGGAACCCCAGTCGTTGGAAATGTTTTTTATTTTCTAAGATATCTTGGGAAAACCTATCCGAAAGGGATTTGATATCATCGGTATTTTGGTCGGAAACAGAAATGAGATGATTCAAAGCAGAGATCAGATCTTTTTTGGAGACGTCGGCGGTGAGATGATTGTAATGAATGAGCGAGCGCACCAGTAAAATGGTTATAATAAATAGCCATAGACCAAAAATCGCGAAAAACAAATAGGTAGGAACCATAATTATAATTTTACTATAAAAAATGTCCAAACAAAGAAAAACCAAAAAAGCTAAAGTGATGACCTCCCAAAGAAAGCAAGGGGCCGAAGGATTTGTAATAAAGAGTGAATGGCTAAAAACGGGAACCAAAAGAGTGGTGGTGGAACCTTTACCAGGTGAAAAGAAATTTTTTAAGGCAGACTTGACAAAGACCTTGATCCTGACTATGCTTGTCCTAGCCTTGGAGCTTGCTATTTGGAATTATTTATCCAGGCACTAAACAAAAGAAAGGGGGTGAACCAAGTAAATGCAGATCTATTGTGTAAAATGTAGAGCCAAAAGAGACGTAACCGAGTTCGAAAGAGTTACCATGAAAAATGGTAAACCAGCCGTCAAAGCTGTTTGCCCCGTTTGTGGAACCAAGATGTTTAAAATCGGCGCCAAGTAAGGCTCGATCCAAAAACCCTGGTGAGAGAAATCGACCCCGGGTTTTTTGGTATTTTCTGCTCACCGTCGGAGACTATTCCGGGTTATTTTTTCAAGTTAATAAAAAAGGTGGAGCCTTTACCCACAAGAGATTCAAACCAAATTTTTCCATCGGTTTTATTTAATAGAGATTTGACCAAATAA
>Ga0209518_1004490_pt1 | contig 11133 bp, 8 predicted proteins | sample RifGroB1_FD_183993 | JGI IMG/M metagenome (GOLD analysis project Ga0209518, IMG submission 183993) | Groundwater microbial communities from Rifle, Colorado, USA - Groundwater B1 (SPAdes) (version 2) | ecosystem: Environmental > Aquatic > Deep subsurface > Groundwater | place: Rifle, Colorado... | reverse complement strand
CTTTCACGTGGGGTCCATGGTTTTATTATCAAATAATTGCTTTTACTTTTATATTTCCTTCGTTTTACTCACCGTGGATCTTTCTGGGACTTTCCTATTTAGGATCCATACTTGTTTTATATAAAATAGGAGATTACTTAGAAAGCAGGGAATTCGGTTTAATTTTAGCAACTCTAGGAACTTTTTCACCGGCACTTATAATTGGAGCAACACATCTTACTTTCCCGAATTTAGTTACCTTCTTTTCTCTTGCATCAGTTTTATTATTTATAAAAATAATAAAAAAGGATATTTCATATTGGTGGGCATTTTTGTTTGGGATAATTCTCGGGATAGGGATAAATATTCACTATCAAACAGCAAGTCTTCTTATTTTACCAATTCTTATGCTTATTTATAAAAGAAAGAAAATATTTTATTTTTTAAGTTTTTTAATAGGCATTTTTTTGACTTTTATTCCAACCTTGCTTTTTGAGTTAACAAATCACTGGTTTAATACAAAAAATATATTGTATTTTTATCTTTATGGTAAAGACTTGATCTATGTCCCAAACAGATGGTTATTTTATGTACGTGATTTTTGGCCTTCGCTTTGGGCTGATGTAATAGGCACACCAAAATATTTTGGGTTTATTTTTATGGCTTTAGTTGCGTTGACTCTGCTTTATCAATTTTACAAAAAAAGACTGTCGGCGCCACTACTTCTTTTGGCAATCGCTTTTTTTATTAATTTTGTTGCTATGAGATATTACTGGGGGGAGAGGTTTTTTGGGTATTTTAATTTTTTCCGTCCATATTTTTTTGTCTTTACGGGATACATTTTTTACTTTTTTTATAAAGAGTTTAAGAAATTAAGAATTGCAATAATTCTAGTTTTCGCTGGTTTATTATTAATAATTCTTCCAAAAAGCCTTGAAAGGTTAGAAGGGGGAGCGTTCAACGAGGAAATGTATAAAAGGGTGAATCGTCTCAAAAGTCTTTATCCTAATGAAAGATTTACAATTTATATTTGTAAAGGTTTGTATTCCGGCAATGATCAGGTGTATCCGAAATCAACTCTTTTTATCTTAGAAAAAAATAAAAGGATATCAGAAAATGGATTTAAAATAGGACTGCAAAAAGACTCTTGCATTAAAAAAACCAAAAAGAATAAAACAATAACAGAAGAGGGCTTACTTCTCGCAAGCGAAAAAAACTATCCCCAAATTGAAAATTTAGATATTTATGACCTTTCAAAAGCAGATGATAAATTTTTGGAAAAAGCTGGATGGAGAAAAATTTCATTTCGCTCCTACTTTGATGAAGCAACTAAATGGTGGTATAGAGAACAGCCATAAGATAAAATAAGCTTATGAAAGTATTAGTGACAGGTGGAGCAGGATATATCGGCAGTTTTATGATAAAAAAACTTCTGGATGATGATTATTCTGTTACGGTAATTGATAACCTTGAAAGGGGACATGTTGAACTGGTTGATGAAAGAGCGCAATTTTTTAAACTTGATATTAAAGATGACAAGAGTTTGAGCAATTTATTTTCAGAAAACTCATTTGATGCTGTTTTTCACTTTGCAGGACTCATCTCCGTTGAGGAATCAGAAAAAGAAAAAGAAAAATATTTTGAAACTAACACAGAAGGATCAAAAAAACTTTTTACAAAAGCGCTGGAAATGGGGAAAGTAAAAAAATTTATTTTTTCATCAACCGCTGCAGTTTATGGCAATCCAACTAAAGTACCAATTCCTGAAGATCATCCAAAAAATCCGACCAGTGTTTACGGAAAAACAAAACTTCAGACCGAAGAGTTTCTTTCACAGTTTCAAGAGGAGAATCCGGACATAAGTTTTGTTTCTTTAAGATATTTTAATGCGTGCGGAGCAGCACTTGACTCCTCAATTGGAGAAAAACATCTCCCAGAAACACATATAATTCCTCTTGCAATTGATTCACTTTTATCAAACAAAGAGTTTTACCTTTTCGGCACTGATTATGAAACACCTGACGGAACTTGCATAAGAGACTACATCCATGTTCTAGATCTTGTCGAAGCACATATTCTGGCATATGAACAAATTAAAAAAAATAAAGGAGGATATTTTTATAATGTTGGAACAGGAAGTGGGTTTTCAAACAGGGAAGTAATAAAAATGATTGAAGAGGTAAGCGGCAGAAAAATTAATCTTATTGAGAAAGAAAGAAGAAAGGGAGATGCTGACAGACTTATAGCAGACTCTACAAAAATCAAAAATGAGCTGGGATTTGTCCCAGACTACTCGGATCTTAAAACAATTGTAAAAACCGCGTGGGAATGGCACGGTAAAAATATTAAATATTAAAAATTAAATAGAAAATATAAAAATTATAAATGGCTCGTTATTTACTAATTTCCCTTTTTGTTTTTTTTATTTTCGCAAACAGCAATGGCTTGGTTTTTGCTGAGTCATCATATGTTCTTCCTTACCCTTCTTTTATGCCGGGAAACAAACTTTACATAATTTCTGAAATCAAAGATAAATTATCAAAATATTTCTACTTTGGTGATTTTGGGAAGTTCAAATATAATCTCTCGCAAGCAGATAAATATCTTGTAGAAGCTAAAACTTTATTTGAATATAAACAGTACTTATTAGGTTATAAATCACTTCAAAAATCAAACGAATATTTTACAAATATAAAATCTAATTTGGTTAATGCCAAAAATTCTGGCAAGAATATAGAGGATAAAGAAAAAAATCTTACAGAGGCATCATTCAAACATGTTGAAGTACTCGAAAAAATGAAAGAGGATGTTCCGGAAACTTTTGAATGGATACCGGAGAAAGCTTCACCTACAACACTTTATTTAAAAAAACAAATTGAAGATGCGATAGAAATAAGACATTGAATATGAAAATAAGTTTAGTTACCTACTTTGCTTCTTTATTATTTTTAACTTTTTTTTCTTATGCGTTTATAGATCCTAATCTTTCATATTTAAATGTATTGTATTCTGGATTTCATTTGGAATATAGAGAATATTCTTCAATAGTCTATCTATTTATATTAACAGCCTTATTTACTTCATGCTTTTTGATAATAAACAATAAAAATCAATTTAAGTCACCTGTTAAAAAGATAATTCTTCTTACAATAATAGTTTTGTTTTTTTCATATCCAGCTATGCTCTCATATGATATTTTTAATTACATAACTACTGCTAAAATAGCCTTTTTTTATAATGAGAATCCGTACCTTATATATCCAATTGAATTTACTGGAGATTCACTCCTGGAGTTTACGAGGGCGACCAATAAGACCGCGCTTTATGGACCATTCTGGATTCTACTTACTGCAATTCCTTTTGTTGCGGGAATGGGAAATTTTATTTTAACCTTATTTTCGTTTAAAGCGTTTATTGTGTTATTTTATGTTGGCACAGTTTTTTTGATTAATAAACTTGATAAGAGGGCAGTTCTGTTTTTTGCGCTAAATCCTTTAGTTGTAATCGAAACACTGGTTTCTTCACATAATGACATTGTAATGATGTTTTTTGCACTTCTGGCGTTTTACCTAATTAAGACAAAAAAGACTTTTTCTATATTTTCCCTACTTGGTTCAATTTTAATAAAATTTGCAACATTATTTCTTATTCCAGTTTATATTCTATCGTTTTTAAATAAAATTGAAGGAAAGAAAATTTACTTCTTTGCAGCAGCTTCTATGTTTTTTGTTTTTCTTCTTTCTCCATTTCGTGAAGAGCTTTACCCGTGGTACGCAATTTGGTTTATACCGTTTACAGCATTTTTGTATAAAAATAAATTGCTACAAAATCTTATACTAGTATTTTCTTTCGGCCTCATGCTCAGATACATTCCATACATGGCAACAGGTAATTATTTTGGAGATACACCAGTTTTTAGAACAGTGTTAACGATTTTGCCTGTAGTAATTTTTATGGCGTATGCTTTTTATAAAAAGCAATTTAAAATCTTCAAATGATTCTATTTATTTTATTTTTAGTTTCCATTCTTATTTTAGGATATATCTTAACCCAAAGATTAAGCGCAAGTTTTATAATAGGATCTCTTTTTGGTGTATCTTCAATCTTTGTTATATTATTTCTATTTAAAAATTTATATTTGAGTTTTCTTCTATATTTCTTTGGCTGGTCGATATTTTTATTTGTCAAAAAAAAGAAACTTAAAAATATTCTTAAAATCAATAACCTAGAACTAGTTGTTTATTCTTGCATTTTTATTATTTCTTTTATTTTATTTGATAGAACATTTTCTTACGACATATCAAATAATTCATTTTTAATTCAATCTAATTTATATCAGGATTTTGGCAGTAGAATCTCTCATATAAGATATTTCTCAAACGGAGGTGGAATTATTCCTGAAGTGCCCTATTTTGCCGGAATGGGACTTTTATATCATTTTTTCTTTGAACTCTATGCAGGAATCGGTGAATTTTTGGGTACTAGAATTGATATAACATTTAATATAATTAGCGCTTTTTCAATTACATCACTTATATTTTTATTATATGAATTCTCTTTATGGCTTTTTAAAGATAAACTTGCAGGCATTCTTACGCCAATTATTTTTATATTAGGCAGTGATCTTTCATTTATTCAATTAGTCAATAAATATGGATTTAATCTTTCTTCGTATTACCATCATAACTCTTATTTAGTGGGTGAGTTATTGGGTAATGAATTTGGAAGAAATTTTTTGAATATAAATACCATTGTTAATCAACGTCATCTAATTTTTGCGTTTGGGGTTTTTGTTTTTATAATTCATACAGTACTAGCTAGAAATGAAAAACTTACTAATATTAATCTGCTCTTTATGGTTCTTATAATTTCATTATTACCCTTCTGGCATGTACAAATAGTTGTTGTTATTTATATAGTATTGGTATCCTTAGCTTTTCTCCTAAAACATAAAAGAAAAGAAATCCTAAAAATATTATTGCTCTCAGGGGTATTTGTCTTACCCCAATTATTATTAATAAAAATAAATTCTGTTAATGAATTAGTCTTTAGACCTGGATTTACTATAGCTAATAATTTATCAGTTGAGACATTTAGTCTGTTTTGGATTTGGAATTTGGGATTTGCGATGATTTTTGCGATTTTTGGTTTTATAAAGTCAGATTTAATGCAAAGAAAAGTGTTCTTAAGTATGTTTTCACTATTTATAATTGCTAATCTGTTTCAATTCGGACGTGATATATTTGACAATCATAAATTCTTCAACGTATTTTTTATATCAATTAGTATGTTTAGCGCATACGCAGTATCTTGGCTTTTTCAAAAAAAATTACTATTCAAGGTGATAGCGATTTTAGGTATTGTACTGATTACAGCCTCAGGATTTTTTAACGTGCTTGTTATAAAAAACGATGTTTATGCAAAAGTTTCAGATAGTTTACAAACCAGTATGGGAAGATGGGTAAAAAATAATATTCCTAACAATGATATCGTACTCACCAATGGAGAAATATATGATCCTGCATCTCTTTTGGGAGTAAGAACTTTCCTTGGCCGTACACATTATATTTTTTTATTTGGAGGGAATCCTGATATAAGAATCAGTGAAAAAAATAAGTTTTTTGCAGGGGAAAATAGCAATGAAATTAAAAGAATTCTTTCAAAAAACGAGATTACTTATATTATAGTATATAAAGAAGGAAAAGCTCCAAATCTGATGAAAGCAAACTTAAATTTTATAAATGGAAACTTCAGAAAGGTCTATGAAGACAGTATTGCAATTATTTACAAAATATAAATACATTTTACTGGTTGTTTTTCTTTCTCTATTCGCAGTTTTGGATCTTTCGAATTTTGGTATTCCGCCAACGCATGATGGAGAATACCATGTTCTAAGATTTCAGCAATTTTACAAAGTTTTATCAGAGGGGAATTTGTATCCAAGGTGGGCTCCGGATTTTAATAATGGATATGGAATTCCACTATTCAACTACGTTTATCCCTTGCCTAATTATATTACTTCGGGCTTTCACGCCTTGGGATTTGGATTTATCGATAGTTTTAAACTCAATATGGCAGTTGCAAGCATACTTGGAGCAATTTTTATGTATTTATGGACAAAAAAATACTGGGGAGAGCTCGGAGGAGTCGTGTCCTCTGTTTTTTACACATTTTCGCCGTATCATTTTTTAGATATTTACGTAAGAGGATCTGTTGGGGAAGTATGGAGCTTGGGTTTAGCACCAGGGCTTTTTTGGGCATATTCTAGTTTTTTTGAATCTAAAAAAAATATATTTTTGATTTTATCTTCTGTTTTCCTTGCGCTTTTGGTCTATTCACATAATATTTTAGCTTTAATTTTTTTTGGATTCTTTATTATTTACGCCTCATTTTTGATTTGGGAGTCAAAAGAAAGAAAAGAAGATATAAAATTTTTAATAATAATTATTTTTTTGGGACTGGGACTTTCTGCACCATTCTGGTTTCCCGCACTTATTGAAACTAAATATGTAACAGGCCTTCAGGTTTTTGACCCAACAAAGCATTTTCCCCAGCTTTACAAATTAATCTATTCTTCATGGGGCTATGGATTTTCAGGCGACAATGCACCTGATCAGATGTCTTTTCAGATAGGAATTGCAAATCTTATTGCATTTTTGGGCTCAGTTGTGGTTTTTTATAAGACTAAAAAAAGAGTATTACCTTTTTTTATTTTTGCGTTTATTATATCTATCTTTTTAATTACACCATTCTCTTCATTTCTTTGGAATACTATATCTCTTTTGTCCTATGTTCAGTTTCCCTGGAGGTTTTTAAGCGTAGCAGTTTTAATAGTATCTTTTTTGGTAGGGTCTTTAGTGATGGACTCATTGTTCAAAAAAAGAAGGAAACTGCAAATTGTAATTTCACTATTTTTGATTGTTTTATCAATAACACTTTCAATTAAATATCTTAGTGCACCTTTTTATCACCAAAGAACGGATCAGCATTATTTAACTCGTTCAAATTTTACTGATGGGACAAATAGTCCGGGAAACTCGTTTAACACAAAATGGTTATCTGGTATTCCTGAAAAAAGAAATAAAAAAATAGAATTTTTAAAAGGCGAGGGAGATATAAAAATTAATGAAATAAAATCCACATTTTACTCTTTTTCAATAAATTCAAAAGGAAATTCAAGAATTTTAATAAACACAGCGTACTTTCCCGGCTGGACGGCAATTAGTAACGGCAATAAGATTAATATTCAAAATTATAATGGCAGAATGTTAATTGACGCTCCCAAAGGTTTTGTTAATGTTCGGATTTATCTTCAAAGCACAGAAGTCCAAAAGATTTCCAGCCTTTATTTTTTAATATCGATTTTAATTCTTGGAATAATTAGCCTTAAGATTGATATAATAAAAAAATGAATCCCGTTAAATATTAGACGGGGTTTGTTAATCATGATTTATAATAATAAGATATCTAACGGGATGAAGGTTGCAATTGATATATCTCCACTAAATCAGGGGAATTATCTTCACCATAGAGTGAGAGGCACCGGTTCTTATATAAATGGATTAAGGCAAGGATTAACTAAATATTACCCGAAAAATAAATACATATTTTTTAATCAAGGAGAGAAACTGTCAAAAGATATAGATCTTATTCATTATCCATATTTTGAGCCGTTTTTTTTAACGCTCCCGCTTAAAAAAACTCATAAAACTGTTGTTACCGTCCACGACCTAACGCCTTTGGTCTTTAAAGACAAATTTCCTTCAGGAATTAAAGGGGGTGTCAGATGGGCGGTCCAGAAGAGGCTCCTACAAATGGCAGATGCGGTAATTACGGATTCAATCTCATCAAAAAAAGACATAGAAAAATTTACAAAAATCTCGCCGTCAAAAATTCACGTAGTTTATCTTGCAGCTGACGAGAAATTCAAAAAATTGGAAATTGGAAATTGGAAATTGGAAATTCAAAAAAGATATGGCTTACCCGAATCTTTTTTGCTGTATGTGGGAGACGCTACTTGGAATAAAAATTTGCCTAATCTTATTAAAGCTGTTGGTAGAACCCGGCATCATCTTGTTATTGTGGGAAAAGCTTTTAAAAATGAAGATTTTGATAAATCAAATCCGTGGAACCAGAGCTTAGCGGAAGCTCAGACGCTTGCGAAGTTGAATAAGAAAGTAATTGTACTTGGATTTCTTAACTCAAATGATTTGGCAAAAATTTATAAGTCTGCAACGGCTTTTATAATGCCCTCATTTTATGAGGGTTTTGGCCTGCCAGTTCTTGAAGCAATGGCATCAGGCGTTCCGGTAATAACTTCAAACACTAGTTCTTTAAAAGAAATAGGAAAAGACGCTGTTTATTATGTTGACCCTGAAAGCATTGACTCAATAAAAAAAGGTATTGATGAGGTTATGGGAGACAGCAAACTGCGAGAAGAGTTTATCAAAAAGGGGATTAAGAGGTCAAAACAATTTAGCTTGAAAAAAACTATAGATGAAACGATTAAAGTTTATGATGAAATTATTAATAAAAAATAGCAGTGTAAAAAACACTTTAATCCTTTTTATTTTATTTGAAGCAGTCAATTTTTTTGTACTTTTTGCTACCCACTATTTTTCTCCGATTGTAAAACTTTACAGATTTGATGATAATTCTTGGGGAATTTTAAGAGCTTTTGGTAATTTTGACGGTTTCCACTACCACCATATTGCAAAAGAAGGATACGGACAATTTCAAGAGGCTTTTTTCCCGCTTTATCCATTAATTATTAAAATTACATCTTTTGCAACAAATACTTACTTTATTAACGCAATAATTATTTCAAACGTATCTTTTTTAATTCTTCTTTATTTATTATTTTTATTTTTTGAAGATCTTATAGGAAAAGAAAAAACACTTTGGTTTATTTTCCTGTTAACTATTTTTCCAACATCCTTTTTTTTTGGAATGGTTTATACAGAATCACTTTTTTTAATGTTTTTTATTTCTTATCTTTATTCCTTTAAACATGAAAAACACTTTCTCGCTTCAGTTTTTGGTTTCTTAACTGGTGTTACAAGGCTTATTGGTATTTTTACATTTATCCCAATACTTATTTATTTGATAATTAATCGTAAAAAAATTGATGTTAAAAATACTTTTGTTATTTTATCGCCCATATTGGGTTTTTTATCATATGCATATTATTTATATCTAACAACCGGGGACTTTTTAAAATTTTTGCATGTTCAGCCTCAATTTGGTGCGAACAGATCAGCTGAGATTATTCTTCTTCCGCAAGTAATCTTCAGATATTTTAAGATATTTATAACCGCAAATATTGATTTTGTTTATTTTGTAGCTGTAGTCGAGTTTGTAGTTTTTTGTTTTGTATTTGGTCTTCTTCTATATCAGCTATCTAAACTACTAAAAAAGCAATATAAAATTAAGAAACCGGAAAACTATTCTTGGCTGATAGGTCTTAATATATTTTCACTTATCAATTTGGTTTTGCCAACACTCACTGGTACTTTCACGTCAGTTCCTAGGTATGTTCTTTTATCGCTTAGTTTTTTTATTACTTTGGCTTTTGTAGATTCAAAGCTGATCAAATATACTGTAAGTATAGTTTTTATAATATTTCATGTAATTTTTTTGAGTTACTTTTATAGGAATTTTTTTATAGGTTAAATGGAAAAAGCAAGAACACTAATTATTTCAACCTTAAGACACGAGCTTATTTCAGGCAGTTTTTATATCTTTTTAGGAACTACAATATCCAGTCTTCTCGCATTTATATTAAATTTGTTTTTAGTTAGGAACTTGACTTATGCGGACTATGGTATTTTTGCGTCCTTAATATCTGTAATCCTACTTCTTACAATTCCTGCTCAGTCATTAACTGCTGTAATTGTAAGATATGCTGCAAAATTCTTTACCACGGGAGAAGACGAGCGCGCAGGAGCATTTTACTTTAAGCTGTTTAAATATCTGATTGTTTTTTGCTTATTTGTAATTCTTGGATTTGTTGTTTTGTCGCCCATTATTTCGGAATTTTTAAAAATTGATGATTTTAGTGTAATTTTTATAACTGGAATTACTGTTGCAGCATTTTATTTAGCAACACTCAACATTGCGTTCCTTCAAAGTATGCTCCTTTTTAAAAAATTAAGTGCGCTTTATATTATTTCGGGTATTGGGAAGTTAATCACAGGAATTGTCCTGGTTTATGCTGGGCTAAAATCTTTTGGTGCGTTATTTGGAAATTTGATGTTTCCAATAATAAGTTATTTTGGAAGTTTGGTAGTTCTTAAAAAAGTTATCGCAGAAAGAAGCGAAAGAGTAAATATTCCTGTTAAAGAATTTGTGGACTATGCTCTTCCGACGACTATTGCTGTTCTTGCCCTGTCTTCATTTATTTCAACAGATGTAATCCTTGTGAAACACTATTTTCCACCGATAGATGCAGGGATTTATGGAGGTTTATCCTTAATAGGTAGGGTAATTTTTTATTTCACAGGACCAATACCAATTGTAATGTTTCCGCTTGTTGTTAATAGATTTGCTAAAAAAGAAAACTATAATAATCTATTGTATTTATCACTATTTTTGGTTCTTCTGCCAGCCGTTTGTATTACAATTTTTTATTTTATCCTCCCGCAATTTACAATAAATATCTTTTTAGGTGGTAGAGCCTATCTCACATTAATTCCTTTGATAGGGATATTTGGTATTTTTCTGACTCTGTATAGTCTAAATAATGTTTTTGTTAGTTTTTTACTCGCTATAAAAAAAACAAATGTAGCATTAATTGTTTTTATATTCGCACTACTTCAGGTAATTTTAATATATCTATATCATGATAGTTTTATTCATATAATTTGGGCATCAATCGCAGCCTCAGTATTGCTTCTATTCTTTCTAATATTGTATTATCTAAAAATCAATGGAATTAATTACATTAAAAAATAAGGATAGTCAAAAATTAATAAGGGATTTAATTTTATACCCCCTTAAGGTAAACCAGGACGAAACAGGTGGAACGCTTGTTGAGACCCTTAGGCGTGATTGGGAGGGTATATACGGACAGGACAGGCAATTTCATATGCAATACTTCTCCGTCACCAAAGGAGGCGTTGCAAGAGATGAAAAGGTATGGCATCTTCATTACAA
>Ga0209518_1004488_pt1 | contig 11138 bp, 5 predicted proteins | sample RifGroB1_FD_183993 | JGI IMG/M metagenome (GOLD analysis project Ga0209518, IMG submission 183993) | Groundwater microbial communities from Rifle, Colorado, USA - Groundwater B1 (SPAdes) (version 2) | ecosystem: Environmental > Aquatic > Deep subsurface > Groundwater | place: Rifle, Colorado... | reverse complement strand
TCTTCTCGAAGGTCCCAAAACCCCTCTCCTCGATGGGGTCCCGGTTTCGCGAGACGAAATACGGAATTGCCTGACCTCAAAGCTTCTGAACCAGAAAACCTTTCGATGTTTGAAGGTACGCGAATCCGTAATGAGGCGACATTACGGTGAAATGAAGAAAATAGATCCATACACCTGGAAAATGCGCTGGTTCACGGTTGAGAATGCTGCGCTCCCGGCGGCAGAACAGGTCCAGGGAATCTTCGTGCAGGCTCGTGCCAAGTCGAAGCAGCAAAGCCGGTATATACTGATAACGCCGCATGGAACCCATCAGGCGATCGTGCTCGACGGAGTGCGTACGCCGGACGGCGCGACTTCGAAAACCGTTCATGCCGAGGAGTTACTGGAAAACACGATCGGCAGCTTACGCATTTCAGATACATTGGACTCAGGTCGCGCCTGGGTGGACCGAGAGCTCACGAAGGTAAAACTCAATCAGCTTCCGAGTCCCGAACGTTCCGATGAATTTCTGATTGAACTGGCAAAAATCCAATCGCTCCTGATTTCAAAGCTTTCCGTGGACCCAAAGACCTTCGAGACCTACCGTCACCTGGCAGGGCTCAGCTGGATCCTCATCCAGGCGGGAGTCTCCAAAAGAAGACCCGATTGGACAGCTTCGGCAGCCCCCTTGCTCGAAAGTATTCATCAATACGCATTGGACGTGGCCCCGCCCGGCCCCAAGTCGCGAGGCATGGTCGAGATCGAAAATCTCTGGCTCGAGGCTAAGAAATTCTCTTCTAAGAAGAAGTGATCCCGTCTAAATTCTGACGCATTATTGCGCCGCACAAGCCTTAGCTACTTTCCTCTCCTGAAGTGTCAATTTTCAAGACACTCGCACCGATAAGGTGATGGGGAAGTGAGCTTTTATGAATCTGGCGGAACAGAAAAAAATCAAACGGATGCGTTCACGGGAGCTATGTCGCGTCCTCGCATTCGCGCTTCTGCCGATTCTCAGCGCCGGCTGTTTAACTCCGCCCAATACGGACAACACCCATCCGATCACCGATCCGACAGCGACACCGACAATGACTCCGGCCGGCGGTGTTCGTGCGGCGAAAATCATTTTCAAGGTGCCCACGGGCGGAAGCGATAGCGGCAGCTTTGACGCGCCATCAGGCGCCGGCACGGTACCGGCCGTCGGCCTCGGTCTTCAGGCGACGAGGGTCTTCAATGCTGACGGCTCGCTTCTCTCTGCTGCAGGAGCCGACTCTCCGACCTGGCCAAAATGGCTCGCAGGAGTGGAGGTCGGCGTAAGCGGCGCATTGAACACAAAAGCCACAAACAGCAACTGTGCCCGATTCGCCGCGGCCACCGATGCAGGAGGCAGGTGCTACTCAGGTTCCGAATCCTGGAACTGCAACGCACCCGCTGGTTACTACCGGGTCAGCGAATACGACTGCCTGTATGGAGCAACCCCCACGACGCAAGCAGGTACGGGCGGAAAAGACGATGGCGTTTACGTCCGGGCTTTCTTCAGTCGCGAGGCCGAGAGCCTGGATCCAAGTGAAAACATTTTGGCGGTGATCGAGTACAGCGCCTCGGGCATGAACGGTCCGACCGCAGCTGCGAACTGTTTTCCTGGCGGGATATTCAAACCTGAATCCTGCAACGAGCTCACGTGGCAGATTTTCCTTCGCGCGAATGCCACTGACTCCGCCGTCCCCCCCTATCTCATGATGATTCCGCCGCTTGTGGGAATGGTGAACACCGCCAAGAAACTTGGAGGAACCGGAGTCACCACCCGGCAGGTGATGATCCCCCTGGCTTCGGACACCTCGCTTCAGGTTTTTCAGCTGAGCCGCATCGGGGCCACTCCGGGAAACCAGACCGAATTTGAAACCACCTGCAGCAATAATAATAACGGAACCGGAAACTCCCCGCTCTGCATGGGAGTGGTTTTGTATTCCATCACCTTTTTCAGAATTTAAGGAGAGCACAAAGTGATTCGCGAGATCCCAACCAGCCTAAGCAAAATTCGGAGAGCGACCTGGGTTGCGCTCATTGTTTTGCTCTCGGGCTGCGCGGCTGATTATCGCGGCGAAGCCACTCCCGATACCGCTCCCACGACTAGCCCGCTTGAACTTGAACGGCAGATCGCCGCCAGCGCCGTGTCCGCGAAGGTATCGTTCCATTTTTCCGATTTTTATTCCCTGATGGCGCCGAATTCAGATACCGGCTGCGCGGGAGATGCGAAAATTTATCATCAACCGCTCGTTTTTGACGAATTCACCGGGACAAAGCCCTTCCCGAGCAGTTACTTTGAACCGCTCGCAACCATCAAACCTGATTTCATCAAGAACATTTCTGTCGACCTGACTGATGCGAATTCCGCTCTTCCGTCCAATCGCGCGGCGGGATGCTCCTATGGAACCGGGATCGGCCTGCCGGCACCCACAAGCTGCGCGACTTTCGACTATGGAGCCGCTGGCGGCATTACCAGCAGCATGGGCGGTAGCCTGCTGCTGATTGGCGGCAATCAGGGTATCAGCTACGCTTCCGCCCCTTACACCTCTTCCCACACCGCGAGTTGCGGAATGATGGATTTGACGGGCACAAAAATCAACTCATGCGCCAGTAACGCGTTTGCGCTCGCCATTGAAACCCTTCCAGCTTCAGCTGCGACCGATCCGCCCAGTGAGCTTGCACCGGGACTGACTTCCGCTGAAGGACCGATTTCAAGCTGGGTCAATCTCGCGGGAGCCGTCGATTTCGCCGGCCCTGATGGAATTTCGGGTGGTGGTGCTGCATTCGATGTCACAGGCAGAAAGCTCCTTCTTTTCGGAGGATCCACCCCTCTGTCATTAAGCGGTGGAACAACTGCCGGCCTGACGAGTTCCGCAAGCTGGCTCATGGATCTCTCCGATCAGAAATGGACGCACATCCCAGCCTTCGGTAACTCCCAGGTGGACACGAAAATTCTGCGGCTTCTGGATGGTGCTTCAGAATTATCGAAAGCCTCTGGAGCACGTATGCTTTTCGGATATGTGGCCGCGCAGGGCACGGCTCTGAGCAAGATGACCAGCACTTCGACGATCGACGCCAACAACGTGGATCAGACCGATCGGATCGTGATCGTAGGCGGAATAGGATCGTCCGGCGTTCTGAACGACGTGCGCCGATTCAACCCGACCTACGGGCCAGACTGGGTGGATACGGATGATGGAGCCACAACTGGACATCGGCAGTGGCTCGACAGCTATCACACACAACTTGTGAGTAACTCTTCAAAACCTGCAAGCCAATTCTCACCGGACTTTCCTCCTTCCACCCCCGCCAGTTTGAACACCGCATTGAACTTTGGAACGGTGGCGCTACGAAACAACCTTGCTACATCCACATCACTTAATATGGGCGAGATCCTCGTTGTCGGCGGCTTTGACAGCTCCACCAATGTGAATACGCCTTCCGGAACGGATTGTACCGATCTCACGATGTGCGGACGCTTCACGCTGAACCGCAGATCCGATCCGGCGAGCCTGCTGTCGGACGTAAGTAAAAGCGGTTTCGTTTCCATTCCGAATACGCTTACGGGCGGGGCCGCAACTCCGAGACAATGGAACTCCATTGCTGATACAGGAGCCGGCACGAAATCCGTGCCCTGGTATGGGGGAGCCACCCTTCTGCCTGGTTTCGATCTTTATCAGAACGATATTGTCTATTTTGGTGGAACGTCGTGCAAAAACTATCTCACCTCAACCGCGGGCTCCTGCAACTTCAGCAATACCGGCTTTTACTGGAACCTGGAAGAAGACTTGAATGCTTTGGTCGACACGGGAGATGCCACCGATGTGACGTGGGTCACCAATGATCAGACCAATTCCCCGTTTCCCACCAGTGCCGGCATGGCTGCGGCGCGAGGCCTCGCACGCGACAATAATGTGATCATCGTCGCGTGGGGTGGCGCAAGTGCCGCCAAAACTCCCGCTGACCCGAACATTGTCTGGGTCCTTTATGATGCTGATCCTGCCGCTACAACAGACCCGACCTGGCTCAAGCTGCCAGTCACGGGCGGGCCAACCGGACTTATCAACGCCTCGATGGTTTTCAGCCACGTCACCGGCAATTTTTATCTTTTCGGCGGTTATAATCCGACAACGGATTACTTAAGCGCGGATATCTGGGAACTTGCCCCCACCAGTGCGTCATGTACTCCGGCATCTTGTACGTTCACCTGGAGTCAGCTGAATACCAGCACTCTTTTCAGCTGCTATCCAAGTTGCCCGGCCGCTCGCCATTCCCACAGAATGGTTGAGGCAAATTACTTCAACCGAAATCCCGGCGGCGGCGTCGCTTCCAACGGCGAAAGCGCGTGTACGGCGACCGAACCCTGCTCTTTCGGAATTTTCATGGAAGGCGGCAATCTGAGCAAAACCGGGACAGAACCCGCCGCCGATCGCTGGATGTTTGATCCCACCGCAAACGGAGTCGGACAATGGATCCGCATGGGCGAACTTCCCCCTCGCGTACTCCCCGCCATGGCTGGCTTTGAATACAAACTCCCCGATGGCAACACAGTGATCCGTCGAGCCCTGTTGTTCGGAGGCGAAACCAGCTTCCAAAGCCCCGTGAATACCGTTTCGGGCAAATACTTCGTTGCTCCCACTCTCGGCGACACCCTGATGTTTGATTTCGATGACAAGTCCTCGGGGAATCCTCTTCAATGGAACCGAGTGGAACTCCTTGGCAAGGGATACCGCGATTCATTTCCGACCACCCCGGAACGCGACGTTCGCGAAGCGTATGACTCAGATGATCCGACCACGGGAGGTACCACAAACGACCTCTCGGTTCTGTCCCCTCCCCCCCTATCGGGCGCCATGATGGTGACCAGAACCCATGATTCGACCAGTGGCTCACCCACACTGCTGAAGCTTCCTGAGATTTACCTTTTTGGCGGTCGCCAGAAAGATGGAAGCCCGCTGCCTTTGGATCATGTCTACAAATTCTGCCCCGGCACCACGGGAGAAGACGCGGATGCAAAATGCGACTATTTCAACGCGGCAACGAACCCGGGCCTGGTCGTACCCACTTCGAAGTATGAAGGCCGCTGGCTGCTGAAAAGACCTGAGAATTCAGACGGCGACATGAATTCCAGACAGGCTTATCTAGGAGCAGGAACTTACGATTCGGTCCGCGACCGGATCATTCTGGTCGGCGGCATCAATTACGCCGCTGAAGGTGGAAAACGAGCCATCACCCAGGACATTGACCACAAAAGCGGAACCATCGACGTCTTTGAGTACACACCATCCATCAAAGCTGCATCGGCACCAGCAGCTGGTGCCGAGAGAAACGGCTCATGGGAAGCGATTCCGGCTTGTACCGGCGCACTCATTCCTGATCTGCCTGAAGCTCGTTATGGCCACACAGTCAGCTATGACCCGATGAAGCGGAGACTGATCCTCGTGGGCGGCTATCGAATCAGTAGCGATCCGGTAACCAATGGCGGCCCCCTCCAGCAGGAGATCACGGATTCGAACGGAACCTACAATACGCCCGACGTGTGGGTTGGAACCCGAATTGATGTCGATGTCAGCGAAAACGAGATTCCGGGCGTTCCCGAGATCACAACAGCGCCCTGCTATTACTGGTCAAAAATTTCCATCTTCGGCAACACGCGATATGGGGATCCTTCTCAAGGTCCGCCCACCTCCGGCATCGCGCATGCGGCCTCGCTCTATCTGCCTTCGGCCGGGTACAGCACCGGTTATTACACGATGTTCGACAATGCGTGCGAGTACCAGGGACCGATCGCGAGCACCGAACCATCGATCAACAAACTGCTTGCGGGAGGCGCCTACATCGACATTGATCGCAGCAAGCTTGGTCCCAACGAAAACGTTGTTTTGAATCTCACTTACATCCCGTTCGGCACGACAAACCTTCGCCCTGACTCGGTGAATTTTTCTGAGGCCGAGTCCGCCATATTCAAGGTTCATCTGGTGAAGACGGGGCAAACCGCCGAAGGCATCATGCAGATGTTCCAGCCGCGCTATTTCTCCTACACCGAATCGGAACAGTTTCCGGAGATAGCACATACGATCTCGGTACTGGCTCCTCCGACAGGACAGGTACGCCAGGACCAATTACTGATTCCGCTTTCAATAGACCCCGCCATCGATCGGGTCAGGATCGAACGCTATTCGGGCAGCGGCATTCTGATTGACGCGAGCCTTTTCAGAATGGGGTACCGATGAAAACAGGAAGTCAAGGAACACCCCGGTTTTTCCGAAAAATGACCAAGGGTTCGACAGTGCCTCGCCTTTCGACAGATTCAGGGGCACCCGCGCGCCCGAGACAGAGCAGGCGGATTTACCTGAAAAAACAGGCAAAAACCCCCGAAAGTGTCGAAGTTTTAGACAACTGTCGAGAGTGTACAGGACTTGCAGCAAACAAGGTGCGGGAGGAGTTCACGTGAACGTTCGGCACACTTCAAAGAAAGCGATCCGGGAAATCGGGGCATTGCTCCCGGTTGCGCTTTCGTGTGCCGTCCTGCTATCCGCCTGTACAAACAACTTCCTGACCGCCGGGGGCGGCATCGATCCGAACGCGCTTCGAGCGCCTGCCGCAGTTTCAGATCAAGGGGACTCCTCCCTCGTGGTTTCCAGAATCGCCAAGAGCGCCGTGGACCCTTCAGGATCATTCGATCTCATCGGAGACGGTACGGGCACCATGTCTCAGTACTGTTTTTCGGAAACTGAAGGATCCGCAGGCGAAAGCAATTGCCGCTGCGAGTACAGCTTTATCCTTCCGGACGGAAATTCCAACAGCTTCGATGTCGCGACTTCCTATCATGATGCCAACATGATTCGCTGCCGTTTCGCTGATGCGCCGGGAATCCCGGCAAGCGTCTCATCGGTCAACGTAAGGATCCTTCTCTCGAATTCCCAAACCTACTCCAATACGCTTCGAGTGAAGATGACCGGCACAGGAACCGCGCTTGACCTCTCGGACCCGCTCAGCTTCACCCAGGCTGAGCGCTATCAGTGCCGCGACATCGTGAACGTCCCGTATCTGTTTGATGGAAACATCATGGACCCGGTGGTCTCCGATGATCCTAAAATATCCTACCCGCTGAACTTCTACACGACGAACATGGGTGGGAGCCTGGCTCTGTTCGTGAAGCAAGGCTCCGCGGTGAGCAACTGGAATTGTCCCTCCATCCCGAACGACAGCGCCAGCGATGCGGGACTGGATCTGACGGTCTACAGCCTGGGACCCGACGAGACCGGAAGCAAACAGATTTTCCCCGCGAAAAGCGGATTTGACCGCTCCACTTTTTACCTAGCCCGCTCCAATACCGGCATTTTCAATGTGCCGGTTCATGCATTCACTGCTCCGACAATCACGACGGGCGTGAACGAACTGCCGGCCCTGGGCTATGGTGCCGCGCCGGTTCCGACGACAAACGGCGAGACATGCCCTGACACTGATCCTTCCGTGATCATTCCGTCAGGATATGAATGGGTGAAAGTATGGCTCTTCCGCGCGAATCTGGCGCCTCGCGAGTACCAGGCCAACGCGGGTCTGAAGACAATCGGAGGCATCGGCTGCAATCCCGGAAAATTCCCGGTATCTCAGGAACAGATATTTCCTGACTGCAAAGACCTTCCCACCATGAGCGATGCCCTCAACGCGACTGGCCGGCCGGCTGCACGGGTACTTCTCGGCACGGGCATGTGCATGAGCCTCCGCGGGGAGTTCCCTCCCTGCAGCGCCAACGGCCGCGTGGATGGTCCGGGCTGCACTTCTCAGAGCATGACCGCCCAATACCCGGACAAAACGATGTTCGCTCCTGGAACTGACGTCTGGGCGACATCGGGCAATGCCACCCCCTATTCCTGCGGCGGTTCCAATGCCACGGACCTTCTGAATCTCTGCACGGAAGCGTTCCCCGTGCCGCATACGACTGAACTGACCCCTAAAACGATGGACCAGGATGGCGGGCGGTTTGACTTCCTTTTTGTCGTGACTCCGCCAACCGTCACGACCAATACCATGAAAAATCTCTCGAGTTCCGCCAGCCACGCCTACATTCCTTATCGTTACCGGCCCGGAGATTGCGCATCCCCCGATCCTGATAATCCCGTGACGGATGGCGATTGCGATGGCTCGAAGAGAATCACCTATGGATTAAAACTCCACGATGTCATCAGCAACGGTGACCCGCCGGCCTCGAATCAGAACCGCGCAGGCGTATTTCCGGTATGCACAATCCGGCCAAAAGGTGGATCATGAGCAAGATGCATCCGAAAATCCTCATCGCCGCCATGGTTGTCCTGAGCGCTTGCACGAACTCGCGCCTTGTTCCCAAGTCGATCAAGGACGCTAACATCACCACTGAACCGGACAGCGGCTCCACCAGCAGCTATCGGATCTCCAACGTGACCGTCGCAAATCAGGCGGAGGTTCCGACCTTTTCCGTGTTTTTCGATTCCTCTTCACTACCCAGCCCGATTACCGACAACTGCAGCACCAAATCGAGCAACACTGTCGCCGAAAAACCCTGTCTGTGTCAGTTCAGCTGGCAACAGGTGAACCCCTTCTCTTCAAATTCGAGTCCCGTTCAACGGCTGATCTTCACGCCTGTCATCACGGTTCAATCGAACATGGTGAGCTGCGCAGCTCCCGACATTTATTCAAAAGACAATGAGGTTCCGGTCGGCACGGCCCTTAATGTCAGCATTGTCTCGGCATCGGGCAGCCCCATGAACTTTGCGACGACGCAATACAAGCACACGAAAAATTCAGGCAACACGTCTGGCGGGAGCTTTCAGGATGCGCAGGGCCGGTACTTCGACGACATTCTTCGGTACACCTGCTTCGAACAATTCCAGCGAGGAATGAGCATTACCAGCAAGCCTTGGCCGGTGGAGGGCGGCTCTCAGAATGAACAGGTCAAGGTACCCCTCGCCTCCCAGTTCTGCGTCGCGAAGTCGAGCGGAGCGGAAGGCGGCGTTGAGAATTGCACCAACATTCCCGCCAAGGAAAACTCAGCTCAGGCCTATTACTACAATCTTTACACCCGCGAGAGCGAACTCGGCGGCATCAATTACGCGAATCAGCGGTATGTCTGCCCGAGAGTGAAAGAACCGCTCATCACCGGCATGGGGCCAGGCCATCACTGGCCTCTGGACAGCAGCTTCGCGCTTTCATTGGGTCCCACCTCCGATTTTCCGATCGGCGTTGAAGCATTCACGAAACTGGCGAATGGCGCGACCGATGCCGGCAGCCAGGGCTCGGTTTGCTACCCGCCGCAATCACAGGGTAGCACTGATGATGACGCGGGTGAGGTACCTGTTGAAAACAACGATACACTCGTCAGATCCTGTCTGGGATTTGCCGCGAAACCCAATACGGATGGAACGTGCCCCTACTTCAAGGACTCAACCGGACACGTCCGCCACACCTTCCGCTTGCGGAGGTTCATGGCACTTTACCCCGCCGTTTTCGACTCGAGCGGCGCCCCCATGAATCAAGCCCAGGCGATGGATACGATCTATGTTCTGGATCGCCCGGTGTACTTCGATGGCGCGGATGTAAACAAACCTTATACCATGCGCGGACCGAAACCCTGTCCGTTCGCCTTCTTCGATCATAAAGGCGTGATCGGTGTTCCCGACGCCCTCTATCCCGGAGGAGTTCGCCCGGTCTATGCCGGCACGAACAATTCGGGCTGGCGTGGAAAAAACGTGGATGGAATTCAACTTCCAAATACGGATTCCGTGAATTCCTGCGCAGCCGTCCTGCCGGTCTTCAATGATGACCTGAGCATTCTCTCGCTGGCGACGGTACATCAGGCAAGCCCCGTCTACAAATCAGTGCATATTCGGCCGGTGCGGCCGTGGTCTCCCCATTATGTGGAAGACACGGATTTCCTGGCTTGCGCTCCGCAGTCGAACGTCTTGAGAGATCCACCTCTTCATTTCGCGAAAGACACGACGACGGGAAACATCGGCTGGTGCGCCGAAGCTTATCCGACACAGAACGACAATGTTGCCGCCCTGGATAAACGGCCGGATATCAACTCCAACTATTTCGGAAAAGTGCAGCCCTTCACATCCCATGTGGTGAAAAACACGGCAAGTGTCGAGTGCACAGCACAACAACTCACCTCTATTCCATCCGCCTATCCGCCAGTGACCGGTAACGCATGTCCGGCTTATCCCGGCACCGGAAATCCGACCTCGCTGGCGAATCACCCCGAGGATCTGGTAGTCGATCAGGCGCCGAACGCCGCGGGAACCCCGCAGAATGTTTGCGCGCAGAAAACCTGCGATCGAACAGTCACGAACCAGGCGCTGACCTGGCCGAAATTCCCGCTTCTCGCACCCCCCGGCGACGTGGAAAAGGCGCTTATTTCGGATACCACCTACGGTTGCGTCCTGACTTACGACAATGGAAGCGGGAAAACAGGTAAACAGTCGCCCAGCGAAGGCTGCTGTGGCCTGAACGTTTCCATGCTCACCGGCATTCCCGAAAGCGGGGAAACGAACGCATCCATGACCAACTTGAACGCCCACCTTGAACCGGATCAGCGCTGTCTGATTCCGAAATACTGATGAAAGAGACTTTCGAGATCATCGTGAACCCGCCCGAGGAGCGCCTGGACCTGGCGCTTCTCGGAAAACTCCGCGAAAGAATGCCTGATCTCTCACGCCTTGCCGTCAAAAAGCTTTTTGCCGAGCGGAAGGTTCTAGTGAATGGAAAAATAGCGAATGCATCCCTTCGCCTGAAGCCCGGAAGATACCCTGTTGAACTGGTGAATTTCGATGAAGGCGCACCCCTCGCCGGAAGGCTGTTTCCTTCCGATCATCTACGAAGACGATACGCTGCTGATACTCCATAAGCATTCAGGCGTTCCATCCCTGCCCCACACAAACAGCGAAACACATACTGCAGTCAGCGCCGCCTTGGCGCGATACCCTGAATTGCCTCGTTCTCCTGAAAAACCACTGGAACCCGGCTTGCTTCATCGACTCGACACTCTCACGAGCGGCATTCTCGCTTTTGCGAAAACCCCGACTGAATATGCACGGCTACGCGCTCTCTGGAAGACTCCCGACGTGAAAAAAATTTATCGCGCGGTAGCGACTTCA
>Ga0209518_1004483_pt1 | contig 11149 bp, 11 predicted proteins | sample RifGroB1_FD_183993 | JGI IMG/M metagenome (GOLD analysis project Ga0209518, IMG submission 183993) | Groundwater microbial communities from Rifle, Colorado, USA - Groundwater B1 (SPAdes) (version 2) | ecosystem: Environmental > Aquatic > Deep subsurface > Groundwater | place: Rifle, Colorado... | reverse complement strand
GAAATTATCAACGGCGACCAGCGCATTGCCATGATTACCGATAAAAAAACCGAATTCAATATGGAGCTGGAAATTCAAAAAGGCATCGGTTACGAATCTGTGGAGCAAAAACGGAAAGATAAACTTGCCATTGGCGTAATTGCGATTGATTCGATTTTTTCACCGATTAAATCGGTAAATTTCAATACGGAAAACGTTCGGGTGGGCGATAAAATAGATTTCAACAAAATAACCATGGAGGTGGAGACTGACGGTTCCATCGAACCGGAAGAAGCTTTGGCGAATGCGGCCAACATTTTGATTGACCATTTTAAGATGATATCGGAAGTAAAAATCGAAAAAACCGAGCCAGCCGCGGAAACCAAGAAAAAATCTTCAATCAAAAGTAAAAAGAAATCAAAATAATGCGTAGGGGCAATATTAAAAAATTTGGCCAAGTCAAAAATAAACGAAAAGCTTTCGTTCGGTCTTTGATTACGGCCTTGATTGCCCATGGCAAGATTAAAACGACTGCCGCCAGAGCCCGGGTCCTTTCTGCGCAAATTCAAAAATTGCTTACCGAGGCCAAGAAACAAAATCTATCGGCAAGAAAAACGTTGCTGGCGCAATTAAGCGAGCCAATGGTCAAGAAATTGATGTCTTTAGCGGAAAGTTTTAGTGCGAGAAGCGGGGGATTTGTTAAAATAACCGGCTTGGGCCGGCGGAAAAGCGATGGCGCCCCCATGACACTTGTCGAATGGATTAAATAATTTTTTTTTCTTTATATTTATACTTTTGAGTCCAAATATTATGACTTACGAAATAGACGCGACAAACCAATCTTTAGGCCGGCTGGCAACGCAAATTGCAATTTTACTGCGAGGCAAAAATTCACCTTCTTATAATCCAAGAATTCTGCCAAACATAGAAGTAAAAATAAAAAACATAAACAAAATAAAATTCACCGGCAATAAATTGGAAAATAAAGTTTACCATCACTACTCCGGTTATCCAGGCGGGTTAAAAACAAAAAAACTTTCGGATTTATGGGCTGCTGACCCGCGGCGCGTAATCAGGCAGAGTGTTTATAGAATGTTGCCCAAAAACAAATCCCGCGACAAAATCATTAAAAATCTTAAATTTGAACATAATGCCTAAAAAGAAAAACGAAAAAACTACAGTTTTCCGTAAGCGCAAGGTGGCAGAAAAAACAACGGAAAAAGAAAACCCAAAGCTTCCGGTCAGGGAAGCGCCGGTTCGGCAAGCGTCCGACAAGCCTTTCAACAAGGTTCAGGGCAAGCCGATTCAGCCGTTCGACAAGCTCAAGGCGGTGAGTAAGACCGAACCGCAGGTTCACGGCGAACCGATTCAAGAATCGACAGAAAAAGAAATTCAAGAATTTCCGAAAAATAACAACGGTAAAGAGAAATACTATCAGGCTATCGGGCGCAGAAAAAATTCGATAGCCAGAGTCCGTTTATACACGAAAAAATCAACCGATATCATAGAAGAAGAGAGTGCCTTGCTTTTCGTAAACGGCAAAGATTATATCGATTATTTTTCAGATGTTAATTTGCGTTCCGTCGTAGAATCACCCTTGAGAAAACTGAAGTCTTTAAATCGATTCAAGGCCGTAATTCTCGTACGGGGAGGCGGTTTGAGCGGCCAAGCCGAAGCTATCAAGCATGGCCTTTCGCGGGCATTGGTTCAATTTGACCAAAATTTTAAGAAAAAACTCAAAAAGGGTGGATTTCTGACGCGTGACCCACGGGCAAAAGAAAGAAGAAAATACGGCCTCAAAAAAGCCCGCAAGGCTCCCCAATGGCAGAAACGCTAATCCGTACCGCATGTGTCTCACAAACTCGGGACCCTATTTTGAAATGCCGACGACATTTATTCCGCCTCGTTTATCAAGTTCGATAATTTCGTAATAAACCGACTTTGCCTGAGTCGGTTCAGAAAGCTCAATGGTCACATGGTCGCTGCCCCTAAACCAGGCGGCGGCTTTTATTGAAGCCGAAACACGAGTTATCAATTCTTTTTCCCCGACTTTTTTATAAGGTTGATAATCGGCGTCTTTCAGCCAAAGCATCCAAATCTCATTTAAGTTCCACCAAAAGAGTTTATCTTTATTTTCGGATAATCCGAATCCTTTAACCCCATCAGCCAATTTTTTCGTCTTGTCGTCAACCTTTTGAAACAAACCTTCTTTTTTGATAAAAAACGGCTGTTCGTCGGTTGAACCTGCCGATGGAACCGGCGAAGATGTTGGTTCGGAGTGCAATGTCTTTTTTATTTCTTCTTGAAGTTTTGTCTTTTCATCACCCGCATTGGGCAGAATAAAAACTTTTGAAAATTCACTGATTAACCCCTCCTCAACCAAAATTGTTTTTTGCCACGGGAAATAACCGGTTTTTTGCAGTCTGACGTCGTAAGCTCCCGGCATTAATCCAGTGGCCGTAAAAGAATTACCGAAAAAAGAAGTTGAACCCCACAATTTATCATTGATAAAAATATCAGCGTCGACGGATGTTTTTATATAAATCGCGCCAGTCCTGACAAATCTCCTTTCCGAAAAATTATATTTATAACCTTGAGCATACAGACTGACAATATAACTAATGACTAAAAATACCACAACTGCGGCATAAAAAAGCACTCGTTTTGTCATTTTTGTCATTATAAAAATAATACTACTAAAACATCTCTTGCGCCAGAATTTACATTTTAAAACAACTATGATAAAAATAAGACTTAATACTTAAAACCTGGAAATCTACTATTAGATAATCACAAATGAAAATTGGCATTGATTTGGGCACAACTAACACTGTCGTCTTCGTTCCTAAAAAAGGGATTGTTATTAACGAGCCTTCAGTTGTGGCCATTTCGATTTTGGATAATAAAATATTAGCTGTCGGTAATTTGGCCAAAGAAATGATTGGACGTACACCCGACAGCATTATTGTTTCCAAACCGCTTGTTGACGGAGCCATTGCCGATTATCGGGTAACCGGGGCAATGTTAAAATATTTCATTAAAAAAACCGGGGGCATGTTCAACTTCATAAAGCCGGAGGTTTTGATTTCTATACCTGCCGGAATAACTTCAACGGAAAAAAGGGCTGTTATTGAGGCCACTCTTAATGCCGGAGCAAAGGCGGCTTATCTGGTAAAAGAACCCGTTTTGGCCGCTATCGGAGCAAAAATTCCCATCAATAACCCGGCCGGCAATATGATTTTAAATATCGGCGGCGGAACAACGGAATTGGCAGTGATTTCTTTGGGCGGAATAGTCAGCTGGTCTTCGGTGCGCATAGGCGGAAATAAGCTTGACCAGGCGATAATAGAATATGTTAAGAAAAAACACGGTTTGGCCATCGGAGAAAGAACCGCCGAGTTGATAAAAATTAACATCGGCAGTGCCGTAAAACAACCGGAGGAAGAAAAAATAAATATCAAAGGCCGTGATTTAACCTCGGGATTCCCTAAAACCGTTGAAATAACTTCCAATGAAATAAGCGAAGCGCTAAGCGAGCCCCTTCGGGAAATCGTACAAATTATTAAAAGCGTTTTGGAGGTTACACCGCCGGAGTTATGTTCTGATATCATTGACCGCGGTATTCATATTTCCGGCGGAGGCGCGCTGCTTAAAAACATCGACCGCTTAATTACCAGGGTGACCAGCGTGCCCGCAACGATTGTTGACGACCCTTTGTTCTGTGTGGCTAGGGGTGCAGGAATAGTTTTGGAAAATTTGGATGTTTACAAAAAAAACGTAATAGCCAGAAGGTAAATTTAGACATTGGTAATATGCGTATTGCTTTAGTTCACGACTGGTTGAACAATTTTGGCGGAGCGGAGCGAGTGTTGTTTCAACTGCATAAAATCTTTCCGGACGCTCCCATCTACACTCTTTTTTTCGACCGCAGTTTCGTTAAAAAATTTCTCCCGAAGGCCGATATCAGGCCCAGCGGACTCCAAAAAGTTCCCTTTATTAAAAAAACTTATAAATTCTTTTTTCCTTTCATGCCGTTCTGCGCGGAAAGTTTTGATTTGTCGGATTATGACACAGTGGTTTCTTCTTCAGTTATTTTTTCAAAAGGCCTTATTTTAAAACCAGGCACTCGTCATATTTGTTATTGCTACAGTCCGACTCGGCCGCTTTGGGATTATCATGCCGAATATGCGCGCCAAAATTCCAACAAATTCATAACGGCTCTGTCGAGCCATTTGTTAAGAATTTGGGATAGGGGGGCGGCTGACCGGGTTGATGAATTCGCGGCCATATCAGAAACAGTTCGCGCGCGGATAAAAAAATACTACCGACGGGACGCAAAGGTCATTTATCCTCCCTTAACAATTGCTAACAACTTAGAGACCATGGCTTATGGCGAGACATTTTCTTCCAAACAATCAGCCGTAGTCCATAGTCAATTGGCTATCAGCGGTAATTATTTTCTTATAGTTTCCCGTCTTTATCCGCATAAAAACATAGATATCGCAATAGAAGCTTTCAACAAACTTGGTTATAATCTAATAATTTTGGGCGCCGGACCCATCAGAAAAAAACTTGAAAAAATGGCGGGGGAAAACATTAAATTTACCGGTTTTCAAGATGAAAAAACATTGATAAATTATTATAAGAATTGTAAAGCATTAATAATGCCCCAAGAAGAGGACTTTGGATTAACCGCCTTGGAAGCAATGTCTTTTGGAAAGCCCGTGCTGGCCTTGCGAAAAGGTGGAGCAACGGAAATAATTAAAGAGAGCGAGAATGGAGAATTTTTTGATGACCCCATTCCGGAAGCGCTGGCTGACGGTATCCGCCGGCTCAATGAAAATTATCAAAATTACAAACCGGAACTGCTCAAACAAAGAGCTGCTTACTTTTCCGAAAGTAAGTTTAAAGATGAACTGTTTTCTTTAATCAATAGGTCACAATGAAACTTGCGATTATTACGATAAATTTTAACGGAGCCCCGGAAACCATAAAACTGTTGGAATCTCTGCAATCCGCGGAAAACAATGCCAATGTTTTTGTGGTGGATAATAACTCGCAATCGGAAGATGCCGGTATTTTGGAAAATTATTTTCAATCTGCGTTGAAGTCAGACCGGATATCCAAGCTTATAAAAAATAAGGTAAATCTTGGTTTTTCGGGGGGAAATAATGTTGCCGCCGAAACAGCCGTTTCAAATAATGCCGATTGGGTTTTATTGCTTAATAACGATACAACTGTGGAAAATAGTTTCATCGCTCGGTTAAAAACTATCCTGGAACAATCGGAATATCAAAATCCGAGCATAATCGGCATTCCGTTAAACGAAGGCAAACGAATGGCTTATGCCGGCCGAATAAATTGGTTAAAACCGACCTTGCGGCATGTTTATCAACCCTTATCAATGTTTGATAATAAAACGGCCTATGCGATAGGCGCCGCAATGCTTGTTCATGGGAAGGTTTTTGAAACTGTCGGATTTTTGGACGAGAAATATTTTCTTTACTTTGAAGATGCCGATTTTTGCCAAAGAGCAAAGGCGGCCGGATTTGAAATTAAATTTCTGCCGGATTTGGGGTTAAACCATCGCGTTTCAGCCAGTACGGCAAAACTCGGCTCGCCGGTTTTATTGAGATATCATTATCGCAATGCTTTATATTTCAATGTGAAAAATGGGCCGTGGTATATTAAAATAGCGGTTTGGCCGTGGAGCTGGCTCATTATTACCAAACAAATTTTAAAACTACTCATTGGCCGCCGTTCTGCCCAATCTCACGCTATTCTTTCTGGCGTTATGGATTTTTATTTAGGCAGATTCGGGAAAATAACGCTCGGTTAACCCCATATTTCAGCCCATTTTTATTTTCCCGCGCTCCGACTCACAATATAATTTAATTCGCTTTAGTAAGATTCAAAATTCAAGATAAAAAAGGCCCCGCAGGTGGGGTTGGTTTCTCAAGCGGGGGGGTTATATTCGTTCGGCGCGGCGGCGGCGCTTCCAGCGCCAGTAGCGGGCCAACAGCGGGATTTTAATTGCCGCCCAGTCGTACAGCGTTGAGATAATCTGTTTTTCCGGCGACATCAGTTCCCAGCTTGCTGTTTTGATATTAGCTTGAATATTAGCTCGACGACAAATGAAATGTCGGACCAACAGGTCTGTTTTCAACGCGCAGGTTGCCTCACAAAAGACAGTCAATTTGGTGTCGTGAGAAAACAGATTAAATTTTTTGAGTATGCGGGCGGCACCTGAAATGTTATCTATCGCAGTTAAAGAGTCTTGTTCACCAAGAATCATTAGGGGCTTCACAGTCAGATGAAGAATAACATATTGGTACATCAAAAGGGCCTCTGATGTACCAGGAAAACTTTTTCGTTGAGAAAATCCGCCGCAGAAAATCAGACAATCGGGTAGTCGTTCATTACAGAACCGTACCACACAGTCCAAATATCCGCGAAGCTCATCATTCCAATTACATCCATACCCGTTTACAATCACGACATGCTTGGCGGTCATTTAACCATCTCCTGTTTGTTAAGTTACGAAAATTAGGGTTCCCTGTCATTTATAACAATATCATATTTATTTTTTATTTGTCAAGTCAACAAAAACATTAAAAAATGGTAATTTAACAACATGATAAGGGTCGGCGTTGAGTGCGAAAATTTGGAGGATGCGAAGTCAAGGTGGGGGGTGGGCCATCTGGTTTTGAATTTACTGAAGGAATACGCCGCGAATCAGGAATACCAAAAAAAGTTTAAATTATATTTATATTTCAAATCCGGCATTCCGTCCGATGATTTTTTGCAAAATCCCATATTTGTAAAGAAGGTTTTAAAATTACCGTTCGTTAATTCATTTAACATTTTTTATCACATTTTGATGCCGCTTCGAGCAATGCTGGACAAAATAGACATAATGTTTTTCCCTTCTTACAATCTGCCGCCGCTGTACTTTGGCAAAGCAATCGTTATGCTGACCAATGATGTCCATTACGAATATACAAGCGGCACCCTGCCTTTCAAATATAAGTTAGCCTACCGACTTTTTTCAAATTGGGCGGCCAAAAAAGCTACAAAAATTTTAACTCCTTCCGAAGCTGCTAAAAAAGAGCTTGTTAGACTATACGGAATTGCCGCCGACAGAATATTTGTCGCAAAATTAGGCGTGAGTCCTAAAGAGACTATGGACTATGAACTATGGACGATGGACTATTTATTATACATCGGTCAAATGTTTCCAAGACGCAGGGCCGTGGAATCATTGTGGGCCTTTAAAAAAATTGCGCCCGATTTCCCCAACTTAAAATTTATCCTCGTCGGCAAAGATAAATACAACCCCCCAATCATCGCTGAACTTGTCAAAAAAATAAACGAGGAATTGGGCGAGGAACGGGTCATCCGCCGCGAGTATATAGAAAGCGATGCCGAAGTGGCCGACCTGTACCGCAACGCCAAAGTGTTCATTTACATTTCATCATCCGAAGCATTCGGTCTCCCGCCGGTTGAAGCGGCATCGTACGGCGTGCCACTCGTCGTCAAGGATTGCGAATTAAATCATGAATTGTTTGGCAAGGCGGCGTTTTTTGTAAAAAATGAACATAGCGTCGATGAGATTGCGGCGGTTATCCGAGACGGTTTGACAAACGCCGGCCAAAGAGCTGTTTGCGCAGAAAAATACAAAACCCTGATTTCCAAATTCAGCTGGCATAATTTTGCCGAAATATTTTTCAAAGAATGCGAAAATATCTGAATTTAATTTTTGTGTTGGAATTGGCGGCATTTGTCCTGATAGTTTTGGGGGTGCTGCCGAGAACAGCGGCCATCTGGCTTGCTTTATTTTTGGCCGGCTACGCAATTTGGGCTCCGCTTGAAGACGGAATTTTGTTATTCATTCGCTCCTTGCCGTTTTTTATTGCCATTCCCGTTACGGCGACATTTGATAATTTTAACACTTGGAGAATCATTTCGGCGATATTATTTTTAAAATGGTTTTGGGAAAAACCCGCCGATGAAATTATAATGTTGGTTAAACATCCCATAACTCAATTCAGAAAACTAAATCTTTATTCTGTTCTGTTGGTTTTTATTTTATTGGTTGCCATCCTTTCAATTACTCAAGCTGAAAATTATCTCCTTGCCGTTAAAAGGGTTCTATATTTCACCAATCTTAGTTTAATCGGCATAGTGGCTTACGACCTTTTCAATAAAAAAGAGCAATTCCGGGAAAATATAATTAAAAATCTGGCAATTCCGACAATTATTGTGGCCATAGTGGGACTGGCGCAGGTTGTCTCCACATATTTTATGGATATTTATCAGTTTATGGCTTTGTGGGGAGAGGGCATTCAATGCCGGCAATTCGGCGCAGAATGGTGCAATATTGCGGTACGAGTCGGAAATACCTGGCTTGCTTATTTTGGGGACCAGCTTTCGCTCAGAGTATTTTCTTTATTCCCGGATTCCCACTCTTTCCCGATATTTCTGTTATTGGGATTGCCTTCAGTTTTTGTAATAGCCATAAAAAAATTATCCCCGAAAAAATTTATCAATTTAAAAATTATTTTTATCCCCCTTATCTTTTTAGCCGCAATTCTTAGCGGCACCAGGGGAATATGGGCCGCCGGCATGGGCGCAGTATTATTTATTCTGTGTCTGGCCATTTTGTTGAAAATAAAAGAAAAAACTGAACAAAAAAAAATAGTTATCTACCTGTCTTCTTGTTTGATTTTATTTTTCCTTTTATTCGCCGCGGCATTTCCAATATTTTCCTCGCCCCAATTTCTTGTTTCCAAAGGAAATTCTTTAATATTGCGCAACCGAATAAAATCAATCATCGACTTCGGCGAGACATCCAACAGTCAGCGGATAGAAATATGGAAAAAATCATTGGTTTCAATCGTTAAACACCCGTTGTTGGGCGTCGGTATCGGTAATTTCCCCGTAGTTCTCAAACAAGACCTAAGATTGGCCAAGGCGGGTTCTTCAGCTCATAATCTTTATCTTCAGATAGCGGCCGAAATGGGGATTCCGGCGTTGTTTTTGTCTCTGTGGTTCTTCTGGATTTTAATAAGAAACGCTTATCAAAACTTGATAGAATCGCGCAATCAAACGCTTGTCGTTTATAACGCAACGGCGCTTATTTTTATTCCCTGGGTTTTGCTGTATCTTCTTACCGACGCGGCGATTTTTGACGAAAGGGCGTTTTTGATTTTTACGATTATCGCGGTTATCGTACTTGCTTCGCCGAAGGCTTCAGCGAGGCGAATTGAATAAAAAAACGCCGACCCAAACAACATGACAACCAACCTGCCCAGAGTTTCAATTAATTTAGTGGTGATGAACGGAGAAAATTTTATTCGCCATTCTTTGCGTTCCGTCAAAGAACAATCATATCCTCAAAACTTAATTGAAATTAATATCTTGGATAACGGCTCAACGGATAAAACCAGGGAAATAATCCAAGAAGAATTGGAAATTGAAAATTGGAAATTGAAAATTGGAGGATTTTCGCTGATTGAAAATCCGACAAATATCGGTTTTTGGGCGGGGCAGGAAAAACTTTTTGGGCGAAGCGGGGGAGAAATAATTATTGCCATGACCGATGTCATTCTTGAGCCCAATTTCATAAAAAACGCCGCGCTCGCCTTAGAAAAAAACCTAAGGATGGGCGCTATCCAAGCAAAAATTTATCAAATGGAACTGTATAACAAAACATCTCCCGTTTTCACCAATATTATAGATACGGCCGGATTCGCTATTTTTAAATCACGCCGAGTCATAAATTTAGGACAAGGCGAAGAAGACAGGGGACAATTTAACGACCAGCAAGAGGTTTTTGCAGTTGAGGGGGCCGTGCCGATATTCAGGAAAACCAGCCTTGAAGATTGCAAAATTGAGGGCAAAATCATTGACCCTGATTATCGCGCCGGTTCGCTTGGTTACGGCGATGACCTTGACCTGGCTTGGCGCATGCGGCTTTTCGGCTGGCGCCAGGTCCTGGCTCCTGATGTTATAGCCTATCACGACCGTTCAACCACCAAAGACACCGCCGGAAACTGGCCGGATTATCTTAAACGCGTCGGGCGGCGCAAACAAATACCAATTTTAAAAAGACGTTTGGATTGGCGCAATGTTCGCTTTACAATCATAAAAAATGATTATATAATCAACATTTTGCGGGCCTTGCCTAAAATATTGGCCAGAGAAACAGCCATCCTTTTTTATTCTCTTTTATTCGAGCCGGCCGTATTGCTGGAAATTCCGGCACTGCTGAAATGTTTGCCGAATATGCTGCGCAAAAGACGGGTCATAATGCAAAGAGCCAAAACTGGTTCGGCAGAAATGAGAAAATGGTTTCTATGAATTTCAACTATTACCGACAACCGGATTTCAATAATTTTACTTCAAGCAAACAATCGCGCCGCCGAACCGTTTTTTTAATTCTATCCCTGTTTTTAGCCGGTTATGCGGCATTTCGCCTCGGTTTCGCTTACAATACGATTGAAATAAACAACGGGGGAGAACCGTCATTTTGGCGCCGGCTGACCGGCATCCTGGCTCTCAATCCCGCCGAACCGGCAGATAAAAATTATATTATGCCGGAAAAAGAGGAAAATCGGTTTGACGTTCTTTTGCTGGGCATAAGGGGAGGGGACGACCCGGAGGCCAAAGATGCCGGCCCTCTTCTGGCCGACACAATCATGTTGCTTAGTTTTAACAAAGAAAATAAAAAAACTTCAGTCATATCCGTTCCGAGGGACCTTTATGTGAAAATAGACGGTTCTAAAAAAGATAAAATCAACACCGCTTATGAATACGGCATTTATCGAAACAAGGGACTGAATTTTACCAAAGAACTGCTTTCAAAAATAACCGGGGTTTACGTAGATAAAGCTCTTGTAATTGAGTTTTCCTCTTTTGAAAAAATAATAGACGAGCTTGGGGGGATAGACCTGACATTAACCAAGCCGTTTGAAGAGCCCAGTCAGTGGGGATACGCATTCAGTTTGCCGGCCGGTCAGAATCATCTGAACGGGCGGGATGCGTTGTATTATGCCCGTTCCCGGTATTCCTCGAATGATTTTGACCGTTCCCGCCGCCAGCAGCAGGTGATTTTCGCCGTAAAAGACAAGCTGTCAAATTTGAATTTTTGGGCCGACCCCCTGAAAAC
>Ga0209518_1004482_pt1 | contig 11150 bp, 16 predicted proteins | sample RifGroB1_FD_183993 | JGI IMG/M metagenome (GOLD analysis project Ga0209518, IMG submission 183993) | Groundwater microbial communities from Rifle, Colorado, USA - Groundwater B1 (SPAdes) (version 2) | ecosystem: Environmental > Aquatic > Deep subsurface > Groundwater | place: Rifle, Colorado... | reverse complement strand
ATGGCTTTCCTGCTGCCCTGTGGCTGATAATGGCATGCAGGACTTCTGAGGTAACTACTACTCTGTCAACTGTGGGTAAAAACGACAAAATATCCTTTAACATATCCCTGGCCATAAAAAGACTAAATTCTTCGTGGCCTTGTCTATGAATAGATATTCCCAGATCATGCATAATGCTGGCCAGAAATATAATTACCTCAGCATGGTCATAAGTCAGGCCGAAGTCGGAAACTACTGACATCGTTATCTTGTGTTTATTTAATATTCTGGCCAATTTAATACCATTATTGGCTACTATCTGAAAGTGAGTTGGGCCATGATCACTCATATTAAGCCTATCAATGGCCATGATGTTCATTACTTTCCACAAAGTTTTTATTTCGTCATTGGCATTTATTCTTTTTACAACTTCTGCCAGAAGCTTATTGTCGCCGACATCTATTTTCATGAAAACGAAACTAATATCAATTTTATTTCTTTGCATAATCTTTACTTTTTGAAGTTTATAACAGATTCTTTAAATCCGTAACTAGAATCTGATATGTTGTATGACACCATCAGCTTTTCAGAGCTTCTTCGAGTGTAGCTTTTAGTGATTCATATGGAACGGCACCAGGCACTAACCAAATTTGTCCTTTTTTATTGAAAATAAAAGTTGCAGGAGTACCGGTTACACCAGCAGATGTTGCGGATGTAATGACCTCTCTTATTCTGCCTTCAAACTCTTTTGCTGTCACACAACTGCTAAATGAATCTCCGTTGGCTCCTGATTCCGTGGCTGCTAGTTTTAAACCATCATCTGTAAGATATTTTGCCTGATCCCCAAAGACTTTATCAATAAATTTCCAAAATCCGTCATTACCACCTTGTTTAGCAACACATTCAGATGCTAACGCGGCTGGAAGTGCCCTAGGATGAATGGTTTCTAAAGGAAATTGTCTGTAAACCCAAGCCAATTTGTTTCCGTATTCGTCCATAGCCTTTTTGGCTGTAGGATGAAACTTTTCACAAAATGGGCACTCAAGATCTGAGTATTCAATCATTATTAAATCGGCGTTTTTTGATCCTCTAAGATGGTCAGAATCAGATAGCGCCGGAACATTTTTAGCCTGATCATCAGTTAACTTTCCATTGATGTCAGCGGGAGGATTAACGGCTGGTGGATTATTTCCTGCATTTAAATTATTTGTTCCTGTTCCACCAGTCCCAGAAAGATTATCCACTTTCTGCCACAAAACTCCAACAACAAATGCCAAAACTACCGTAATTAGGACGAGCATCGGTACAAATCTTTCGAAGATTCCGGATTTTGAAGTTTCAGCCATGAAGGTTATTCTACAGGTAACGTTTATTATATGTCAACCCTAATCTTTTTGGGATAATTCTTGACTATTATTTTCCTCTGACATCTTCATCGCTAATCCAGCTGCCATTAACATTCGGTAGGCAGGACTATCTATTCTATCGATAGCTCTTGCTAAGTTATAAGTTATGTCCCAATAATCGACTGGTCTTTGATCAACTGGTAATGCATCAAGTTCATTAAGCCTCTTAACCAATCGTTCTTGATGTTCTGAGATCATAATTAATTACAAACCATGGTCACCACTTAAATAATTTAACGCATCCATCCCCGCTTGACATCCATAACCTGCTGCTGTTACTGCCTGTCTGTATGTGTGATCATGAACATCACCTGAAACAAAGACACCAAGAATATTGGTTTTTGATCCCTCTTTAGGAATAATGTATTCTTTTTCATCCAAATCCAACAATCCTTTAAATATTGCACTTGACGGAGAATGACCAATGGCTATAAAAATACCATTAGCAGATATCTCGCTCTCGACTGATGTTTTGGTGTTTCTGACTTTCACTTTTTCAAAGACATTCTCTCCCATTATCTCCAAAACTTCTGTATCCCAAATTATTTTAATTTTGGGATTGTCAAAAACTCTTTGTTGCATGGCTTTGGAGGCTTTAAACTCCGATTTTCTGTGGATTATGGCAACTGAAGTCGCATATTTAGTCAAAACCAAAGCTTCTTCCATAGCTGAATCTCCCCCACCCACAACTAAAACATTTTTATCCTTAAAAAACGGAGCATCGCAGGGAGCACAGGAAGATACTCCTCTGCCTATTAATTTTGTTTCTCCCGGAACACCCAACCAGTTGGTTTCTGCTCCTGTGGCTACTATTACACTTTTTGCTTTATAAACTTTCCCATCAGCAGTTAATTCAAATGGAACTTTAGAAAAATCAACTGAAGTCACACTACTTGTTTTGAATTCTGCCCCAAAGCGAACTGCTTGGTTTTTCATCATCTCCATTAATTCAGGACCTTGAATACCATTTGGAAATCCCGGATAGTTATCGACTTCTGTAGTCAGCATCAGTTGACCTCCCCACTTTTCTCCTCCCAGAATAAGTGTTGATGCAGCCCCACGGGTTGTATAAATTGCAGCAGATAATCCTGCAGGGCCTGAACCGACAACAACAACATCCCAAGAATCATCCTGAGATGTTGGTTTATTTGCAAAAATTTGCGTTCTGTCCATTAAACTGTCCCTCCTGTATTAGTGGTCGTATCATCTGCTGGTGCAGCTGGTGTTTCTGTTACTGTTGCTGATTGTTCAGCAACAGGGGCCTGTGTTGCATCTTGCTCCTGAGTAATAGCTGGTTCGGTTACTACAGGTGTCGGATTTACAACTGCTGCGCTTGAATCTACGGCTGGAACTATCGGAGTAGGATTAGCATCAGCCACAGGTACTTGCGTAGCTGTTGTGTCTTGTGGGTTATTATCTGTTGGCATTCAAATCACCCCCTTTTTGATTAAGTCTTCAAATGCTTGTTTTCCACCAAATCCTATTTGTCTCCCCGCTTCAACTCCTGCCTTGAAAAGAATTGTAGTGGGAATAGACATCACTCCATATTTTTGAGTAGTAAGACTACTCGTATCAACATTGAGTTTCATTATCGAAAGTTTAGCTTTATAGGTTTCTGAAAGTTCTTCCAAAACAGGCTCTGCCATTTTGCATGGTCCACACCAGTCTGCATAGAAATCAACTAAAACAGGAGTTTGTGATTGAAGAACTAATTTATCAAAATCAGTGTCAGATACAAATGATACAGCCATACGATCAACACTATACTAGGGGCCTTAGATGTTAGTCAAGACGTAAACCTCTCTATAAGTTGAATTTGTAAAATACAAAGAATATAATCTGGATTCTATGACGAAAGAAGATTCTTTAAAATCAGCTGAGGTAGATATATCTTTTAGTGGAGAACCTGTTGCGAAAGGAAGGATTGTCAGAACTAGAACAGAAGGAGGGCATGAAATTTTAACTTTTGTTCCCCTAACTGACGAGGATGCACAAAAATTGGATAGATTTTTTAATGAATATCAAATAAAAACAAAATAATTGCTTTTTGTACATGAAGTCTATTTTCCGCTTCATCAAAAACCACAGATTGTTTTCCATCAATAACTTCATCGGTTACTTCATATCCCCTGTAAGCTGATAAACAATGCATGAATATCGCATCCTTTTTTGCCTTATTCATTAATTGTTTATTTATCTGATAGGGTGGAAATACTTTTAATCTTTTTCCTTTCTCCCTCTCATCTCCCATAGATACCCAAGTATCTGTAATAACTACGTCAGAATTTACAACTGCTTCGTCTGGATTTAAAAAGTGTTGATGAATTTCACGCACTTTGTCTGCAAATACTTTTTTCATTTCAAATCCTTTTGGAGATGAAGTTTGAAATTGAATATCCAATTTGTGGCAGAGTAAAGCCAACGAATGAGTGACATTATTCTCACAATCTCCTACAAATGCGATTTTCAAATTTTTAAAATTTTTTTTATGTTCCAAAATAGTCATTAAATCAGCCATAGCCTGACAAGGATGTTCCAAATCTGACAAACCATTGATTACAGGAACTTTAGTTTTATTAGAAAGATCAATAAGCTTCTGGTGATCAAACACTCTAGCCATAACAATATCAACCATTCTTTCCAAATTCCTAGCAATATCTCCTGGAGTTTCTCTAACTCCCATTTGGATATCATTTGGACCCAAATAAATAGCATGTCCACCCATTTGTGTCATTCCCGTTTCAAAAGAAACGCGTGTTCGGAGTGATGGTTTTTCAAAAATCATCGCCATAGTTTTTTGGTTTAATTTACCTTTATATTTGGATGGATTTTTCTTTATTTCTTTTGTCAGTTTAAAAATCTGAATAATTTCTGTTTTTGAAAGATCTTTTATAGATATAAAATGCCTGATAGTTTGCATAAACGAATATTACTACAAATTATATTTTTATTTTCTTAAGTCTTAAAGAATTTAACACCACAGAAATTGAACTTGCTGCCATAGCAAATGATGCTAGCATTGGATTTAAAAGTCCGAAAGCAGCAGCAGGAATAAGAATTACGTTATAACCAAAAGCCCAGAAAAGATTTTGTTTGATCACTCTCATGGTAACTTTACTTAAGTTAATGGATGTAAGTATTGATCTAAAATCTTTATTTAAAAGGGTAACTCCAGCAGACTCCATAGCTACATCAGTACCAGTCCCCATGGCAATACCCACGTTGGCAGAAGCAAGGGCTGGAGCATCATTAATACCATCACCAACAAAAGCCACGTTTTTAAATTCATTTACTTTAGTTGCTTTTTCTTCCGGTAATACATCTGACATGACATTATCTATACCAGCTAAAGTAGCTATCGCTTTTGCAGTTCTTTCATTGTCTCCTGTAACCATCCAGGGTGTTATTTTTTTATCTTTCAAATTCTGAATAACATCTCTAACACCTTCTTTTAATGTATCTGCTACTGCTATATAACCCAACATTCTTTTTCCATTTAAAAGTACCATTACTGTTTTTCCTTCGCTTTCAAGTTTTCTGACATCGTTTAGATGATGTGTCATTTCTTCCGATTTGTCATCTACCTTACCAAAAAAATAATTATTCTTGTTTATGGTTCCTTCAACTCCTTTACCTATCAGCGCTTTGAAGTTTGTAACTTTTGAGACTGCGATATTTCTTTCTTTAATATAATCCATTATTGCTCCACCTAATGAATGCTCAGACCCTTGTTCAAGTGATCCGACTATCGGTAGAATTTTTGAATTTGAAATATCTGTGACTATCGGCTTTCCTTGAGTTAAAGTGCCTGTTTTGTCAAAAATAATTGTTGTAATTTTGTGCAAAGTCTCAAGGCTTGCAGCGTCTTTGATTAATATTCCCTTTTCTGCTCCCCTGCCTGTACCAACCATAATTGCAGTCGGAGTTGCCAAACCCATGGCACAGGGACAGGCTATAATAAGAACAGCTACTAAGTTGACAAAAGCTAATAATGGAAATCCGAAATTGAACCATACTACAAAAGTAGCAATTGCAACCATTAAGACAATTGGCACAAAATAAGAAGAAACAGCATCTGCCATTCTTTGAATTGGGGCACGGCTACTTTGTGCTTCTTTGACCATTTCCACTATTCTTGCCAGCATAGTTTCGCTCCCAACTTTTGTTGCTTTATAGACAAAACTTCCAGTTTCATTTATTGTTGAACCAATTACATTGGCTCCAACTGTTTTATCAACAGGAATGGACTCTCCGGTAACCATTGATTCATCAATAGAACTTTGCCCCTCAGTAATAGTTCCATCTACAGGTACTTTTTCACCTGGTCTGACTCGAATCAAATCTCCTTCAACCACTTCATCTATCGGAACGTCGATTTCCTGTCCGTTCCGTAATACCTTGGCTGTTTTTGCCTGAAGGCCTAACAGTTTTTTGATGGCATCGGATGTATGACTTTTAGCCTTTGCTTCCAAAAGTCTACCTAAAAGAATTAGGGTAATAATTACAGCAGCTGTATCAAAATACATACCCTTAAATATTCCAAATATAGATAAAACAGAATAACCGAAAGCTGCTGAGGTTCCGATTGCTATTAATGTATCCATGCTGGCTGCGCGGTTTCTTAAGCCTGACCAAGTAGCCAGATAAAATTCCCGTCCTGCCCAGAACTGGACTGGAATTGAAAGCAACATTAACATCCAGGTTTCCATCATAATGCCAAACCATTCGGGAAAACTTCCCACAAAGACAATTGTCGATAATACAGCTGAAACGATTACTTTTAATTTTAAGTTTTTAAATTCCTTCTTCTTTTCCTCTTCCTTAAGTTCTTCCTGTGATTTTTCATTATTTTTATTGTCTGAAATTATTGCTTTATAACCCGCACTTTCAACCGCATTTACTAAAGCCTTATCGTCTACGTTATTTCCTACTTCAACAGATGCCGATTCACTGGCATAATTGACACTGCAGGCAACAACACCAGGTACTTTTGAGATACTTCTTTCTATAAGTTTTGCGCAGGAAGCACAGTGCATTCCTACAATAGGGAAAGATCTTTTTTGTGTTATTTTATTTTCCATTAAACCACTATCACCTTTCCGTGGAACATGTTCATCCCACAACTAAACACAAATTCTCCTTTTTTATCAGGTGTTATTTGAATGTCTACTTTTTGATTAAGAGGTAAATACTTTTTAATTTTAAAATCCCAAAGAACAAATTCTTCCAAACAAGTATTCTCATCTGTTCTGATTAAAGAAAGTGTTGTTGTTTGACCTTTTTTTATTTTTATAACCGATGGGTTATATCCTCCTGAAACTTTTATCTCTATTTTATCCCCCATTTGAGTTACCTTTTCCTTTTTTCCAAAAAAGAACCAGTGAATGAACACAACTAAACCCAATCCTATAAATGAAACAATCAAGTTATCAATTTTCATTTCTTTTCAAATACCTCCATAACTTCTTTAATGGCAGCATCTGAATCGCCACTTCGGATAGAATCAGCCACACACGTTCGAAGATGGTTGGAAAGTACCAGTTCATCGATTTTTTTAAGAGCTGATTGAACAGCCAATAGTTGATGTACTATGTCTATACAATATTCGTCTGCCTCTACCATTTTTATGACTTTTTCCAAATGGCCTTTAGCAATTTTTAATCTATGTATGGTATTATCTTTTGGTACTTGCATATTTTTTGTAATTACTTAAGAATAATATAATCCCCCCAGGGGGGATGTCAAGAAGCAATATGAACCAGATACTTTTAGCGTTTTTAACAGGACTGACCACAGGAGGTCTTTCCTGCTTTGCTATCCAGGGAGGTCTTCTGGCAGGAGCTATAGCAGATCAAAAAAAGGAAGATCAAAAGAAATCTATTTTAATGTTTCTATCTGCAAAAGTAATTTCCCACTTAATATTAGGGGGTGCACTTGGACTTTTGGGAGCAAGTCTGTTTATATCCCCCAATATTCAAGGATTAATGCAACTACTAGCCGGAATATTTATGGTCCTGACTGCATTAAAACTCTTAGATGTCCATCCGATTTTCCGAAAACTGAGTTTTACAGCACCTAAGAGTTTCTTTAAAATATTACGAATCCAGTCAAAAAATGAAAGTTTTGTTACACCTATTATTTTGGGATTTTTAACAATACTTATCCCCTGTGGTATTACTCAGGCAATGATGCTACTGTCAGTCTCCTCAGCCAATGTACTTTGGGGAAGTTTGATATTGGCCAGTTTTGTAATCGGTACTTCCCCAATCTTTTTTGCCCTGGGAATTGCCTCAGAAAAGATTTTATCAATCAAGCCCTTAAGAATAATTGCGGTAACAGTTGTTTTATACCTTGGTCTTACTTCAATTAATACAGGACAGATATTAAGAGGTTCAAGCCATACTTTCCAAAATTACAAGGCTGCACTTTTTTCAAACGATACCAAAGTTAAAGGTGATACCGACATCAAGGACGGTAAACAACAAGTAACTATTAATGTTAAAAGTACCTCATATCAGGCGTCAACTCAGACTTTAAAACTTAATGTCCCGGTTAATCTGACTCTAAAAACAAACAACACCATGGGTTGCTCGAGAGCCTTCACTATCCCCACTTACAATATCAGTAAAATCCTGCCTGCAACAGGAACGGAATCGCTTGAGTTTACTCCCGATAAATTGGGTAAATTAACTTATGCCTGCAGCATGGGAATGTATACAGGATCTTTTAATGTAATTCCTTAAATGAATATGGCATCTTCAACTAAATATAAAATTGACGGAATGGACTGTGACTCCTGTGCCAAAATGATTGAACTGGATTTGGAAGATGCCGGAATTAAGTCCTGCAAATGTTCCTATCCTAATCAATCCCTTGAAATTGAAGAGGAACATGATCCTGAAGTTGTTGTTGAAATTATTAGAAAATCGGGTTACAGTATCAACATTGCGACAGAAGCATGATTGATTATGAAATCAATTACATTATGAGCATAATTACATTATGAATAAATTTGGAATTATAGTTGGAATTATAACTTTTTTATTAATAGGTGGTGGTGTTTTTTTGGCAAGCAAACCCTCAAACCCGGCAAGCCTACCATACTATGATTCGTCCAAACTTGTTTATTTTTGGGGTAACGGTTGTCCACACTGTAAAGCGGTTGATGATTTTGTTAATTCCTGGGAAAACAAAGATAAACTGGAAGTCCAAAAATTTGAAGTTTGGTATGACAAACAGAATCAGGCGTTGATGACCAAGCTTGCTCAGGAAGTCTGCAACATCAAACCACAAGGTATGGCCGTTCCCCTTCTTATAAAGCCTGATGAAAGTTGTTTAAATGGAGATGTACCAATAATTGATTACTACAAAAGTTTGAAGTTCTAAGGTAAATCAGAATGTAGTTCTTTAATTAACCTTCCAGCTACATCTGGTGCCGATTGATAACCATTATCTATCCAATCTAGAACTAAAGTTCTTTGTATATCTTTGAACGCGCCTTCAGATTGATTATTTGTACCGTTAGGTTCAATGGTCATGCCTGCAGCAACCATTAGTTCTTGTAAACTTATATCTGGTACTTTTTGAAACACTTCACCCATTGATAGTTCCCGACCACCAACCTCACGCCTTACTTTGGCAATTTTTCCTTTCAAATACATTTCGCGAAATGTTTCTCTTTCGCTCATTTCGAGGCGATTATACACCTAAAACCATCAAATTGTCTATTCCACAGTTTTCTCAGGTCCTTTATTGTGGAAAGTGCTTATGAATTTTTCAATTCTTTTTTTATCAAAATTTTCAAGAGTGTCAACCCTTGTCCACGCTGTAACAGCCAACGGTTTATCCATATCTACCCTCGGAACAACTATCACTCTCTCCCATTTCTTAGGAAACTCTTTTAATTTCTCAACCAATCCACTGCAGATTTCATTTTTGAATTCTTCAGGTAGCTCAATTTCAACTTCAGGTTGATTTTCAGGTGTAAAAGCAGCCATGTTACCAGTGACTGTTAACTTCATATGTTTAAGAAGTTCACCTGAGTCAGATGATTCTTTTGTAGGTTCGTCGTGTGCTAAAACTGTAGGAATTAAACTTTGAGTGATTAATGGTTTTGTACAATTATATGAAATAATCACATAACCATGCTCCAAGGAATGAAGCAAATACCCGTCAGATATTAACCTGTCGTATACCCCACCCTTTGCCCACATCGGAAAATGAGTACCTGAAGTTGGCGGATTTGAGTTGTAATTAATTCCTGCAATATCTTCTACATGTTCTCTTCCCAAATCTTCGATAAGTTGGCCAGGAAGAGGTTTTGTTAGTTCTTTATACATCCAAAAACCAAGAGCCAAAATTGACAAGATACTTAACAAGATAACAACTTTATTTTTCATATTTAAATGTATTCTCCCACAAACAATTTCTCAATTGTATCAATAGAAGATTTTTTTGGGTAGATAATAAGTTTTGATTTTAACAAATCTTTTTCCAATTTTCCAATTACTTTCCATGAATTTACTGCGCTTGTCAAATCCAGAGAGTACATATTTTTACTTTTAATAAAATCCCTGATAACCATTAGGTGAGCTTGATATGAGTTATTCTTTTTATTGCTATCTGAAAATTTATTTATTTGTCCTGATATAGAAATGATATTAAAAATAACCCTGGTCTTATCCAACCCTTTTCCACTTTTTAAAGTTATATCAATATTATTATATTTAAAACCTGCACTGAAAAATGTTGGTGTTCTAGAACCTTTTTTAACTCCCGCTGTTTTATCATAACCTTCATATTGACCAAGAATAAGACTTCCCTTTTTATACGCTGTATTTTTTAAAAAGTCGTAGTAAGAATTCGTCTTAAAAAATCTGTCAATTGTATTTAACAAATGATTTTGACCCACATCTTTAATAACGCCGATTTGATCATAAAAATAACCTCTCCCACTTACATCATTATGCTCCAATATAAAAAGTTCAATCTGTTTAACTCTTTCAAGATTAACTTTTGTACTGACTATTTTTCTGATTATGGTTTTAGCCAGATAATGATCAATCAAATAGAAATCATTTGGATTATATTTATTAATTATCTTTTCGATTTTTAAAGCCTCCGATAAATCAGTTCCAAAGGGTTTTTCCAGAGCAATTTTGGTTTGGTAGTTTTTGAAATTATTTTTAATAAAATCAATTGCATCAATATACAAAACGGGTGGAAGAGCCAGGTAAAAAAATAGATTTTGAGTTTTTAAACTTTTTAATTTATTTAACAGATTTTCCGGATTTTTATAATCACCGGCAATATAATCAAATGAATTTAGACTACTACCTACATCACTATTTCTCCCGTATCCAATAACGTTTATTCCTTTAATGAGTTTTAGCGCAGGGTATATTTTTTCTCTTGCCAAATCACCCGTTGCTCCAAAAAGTATAAATGTGTCTTTTTTCATTACAAAATGGTAGCAGAAATCAAAAGAAGAGCAATCATACCAATTACTATCGGGTCCATTTTATATTTTTTATAGTAATCGGATGTTAAATGAAGCCAAAAGCCCATTACCAATCCTCTACCGAACAAACTTCCCGAAGAACTCATCACCCAAAAAGTTAAAACTGCAAAAATAAGAACAAAGTTTATTTTATGAAAAATAAGTTCTGTTCTTTCCTCTTTTGTTTGATACAAAAACTGCAAACCCTCTTTATATTGTTTGTTTTTAAAATAATAAATTATCCGCTGTGAAGTTAAATCCAAAGG
>Ga0209518_1004481_pt1 | contig 11152 bp, 9 predicted proteins | sample RifGroB1_FD_183993 | JGI IMG/M metagenome (GOLD analysis project Ga0209518, IMG submission 183993) | Groundwater microbial communities from Rifle, Colorado, USA - Groundwater B1 (SPAdes) (version 2) | ecosystem: Environmental > Aquatic > Deep subsurface > Groundwater | place: Rifle, Colorado... | reverse complement strand
CTGTCGGGAAGACGCGCGGCAATCTGGGGTTGTTCAAGTGGGAAGGCGTGGTGCGCTCCAAAGTGGCGGGCGATTGGCGGACCCAGCTCCACGAGCTCGGCCACGCGATCGATAAACTCGTGGAGCCGTTTTCGGCGCGCTACACGCGCGATGAGATCGCCAAGGAATTGAAGGCGTTAGGAGAGGCGACCAGTAAGCCGAGCTACGATGCCGCCCAACGGCGCCGAGAAGGTGTGGCGGAATACATCCGCCGTTGGATCATGGAGCCGGAGACAGTCCGTGCTGAAGCGCCGATGTTCACTCGCGCGTTCGAGACGTTCATTGCGAATCGGACCCATCCCGTAGGCGCGGCGCTGGCCGATGCGCAAGGGAAGATGCACACGTATCTGCAGTTGACGCCTGGCGAGCAATTCGATCTGATGGTCGATTACGGCGATGGCCGCTGGCCGGACTGGGCAGAACGATCCGTGGGGTGGGGCCTTGGCACGTATCAGGATCCACGGACGGGCTGGGATCGTCTCGTCGCGGGGCTGAGCGACGACAAGCATCGTCTCTGGGAGATCGAGCGTGAACTAAAAGAAGGCATCCTTGATCCAGGGTTGAGCGCCTACTGGCTGATGCGCCTATTACCAGGAGCGGTGCGTCGAGCGGAAGGGTTTATCCATTACGGGGTTCGTGATGCCGCAGGGAAGATTCTCGGGCCTGGGCTGGACGCAGCCCTGCATCCGCATTTGCCGAAGTATCGCGACATCGTGAACTACATGGTGGCGCAACGGGCGCAGCGAGCACGGGCACGCGGTCTCACGACGGGCTTCACGCCAGCCCAGATCAAGGCCAAGCTGGAACAGGGCCAGGACGACCCCGATGTTGTGACGGCGGCTGCTGGCATCGCGGCATTCCGGAAGGGATTTCTCGACTATCTGGAGACCGAAGGCTTTCTGCCGGCGAAGACCCGATCGGCATGGGAACGGGCCTGGGGCGACACCTACGTGCCCTTCAAGCGCACCAGTCAAGCGATCGCGCGGTCGATTGGGGCCGGTGCGCGACCGATGGCGAGACGGCCGAGATTTTTCCGGCGCTTCATCGGCTCCGCTGAGCCGATTGTCGATCCGATTGTGACCTTGATTGAGGATGTGTATGCGGGCGTGTCGACGGCGCTCGAGAACAAATTAATGCGAGAGATCCTCGCGCTTTCGCGCCAGCCGGAAAGCGGCCAGTTTCTTGAAATCCTTGAACCGCAGAAAGTGCCGATTACTTTCAATCTCCAAGCCGTGAAGGAGGCGGTACTTGAGGAACTAGACGACGCAGGCGTCGAAGTGGCGGATTCGGTGCGTCTGGACGAGGCGTTCCTCGATCAACTCGTCACGATTTGGACCCCGCAGAAATTCTCAGTGGGGTCGAAGCACTATGTGACGGTGCTCAATCCGGACGGATCGCGCACGTGGGCACAGATCCATGACGAAGGACTGTGGGATCTGATCGACCGACACAACGCGCAGACTACGAGCGCGATGATCAAGGTTTTCCGATTCTTTGCCCGTCCCGTGCGTGCGACCGCCACGCTGAACCTTCCGTGGATGCTCCGCAATATCGGGCGGGACTTCTTTCAGGCCACGATCTATAGCCCTGAGGTCTTTACGCCGGCGGCCACCATTCGCGGTCTAAAGTCCGTCCTCAACGAAGACGAGGACTGGCAACTGTATCTCCATAGTTTGGCGGGGCAAGCGACCTTTAGCGCCCAAGATCGGGATGTCTACAAGCGGGAACTACGCCGCTATGGGGCCACGCGCGTGCGACGGTTCCTGGCGATGAAGGTGTTTCATCCGTTCGATATGCTCCTGGCCCTGCGCGAACTGTCGGAACAAGCGACCCGCGTGGGGGCGTCTCGGCTCCAATTGGAAGCCGAGCGGAAAAGCGACGAGGGATTGACCGAAGCTGGGATGCGCCGGGCGGGCATCATCGGGCGGGAAGTGACGCAGGATTTCCAAAAGATCGGGGCGTGGGTGCGCGATTGGAACAAAGCCTCCGCCTTCCTCGCGGCCCGCATTGGCGGGTACACGCGCGCGACCGAGCAAGTGAAGGCGCATCCAGCCCAGACCGGTCGGCGCCTCGTGCCGTATGTCGCCTTCGTGTTGGCGCTCTGGCTCCTGAATCGCGGCGATGATGAGTATGATGCGCTCCCCAGTGACGAAAAGGCCCTCTGGCATCATGTGCGCATTCCACAGGCGTTGCGCGATCAGGGATGGGGGCCGTTCCTGCAACTCCCACGGCCGTTTGAATGGGGCGACCTCTCGAACATTCTTGAGGGATTCCTCGATTGGCAAGTGGACCGCGATCCGCAATTCGCCAAACGCTTGCCCACGGCGGATTGGGGCCTGCTGGGCGAGATGATCTTGGGCATTGCGCCGGACGCGTTCTTGCCCACGCTCGAGATCACGGCGAACTACGACACGTTCCGGAACCGTGCGTTGATCTCGCCGTGGGATATCGGGCAAGACCCGGACCTGCAATACAACCGCTGGACGAGTGAGACCGCGAAAGGCATCGGACGGATTCTGGGCGTGCCGCCGATTTATATCGACCATCTGCTGTCCTCGTATTTCACCGGACTCTATCGGTTTGGGACCGTCATCACGGATCGGGCACTCAGCGACGTGGGCGTGATCCCTCCTGCGCCGGAAGGCATTGCCGGTCTCCCCTCCGCCGTGATGGAAGGCCTCGCCCATGAAGCCCGTCGAGCGTTTTACGCTGGCGAACGAGTGGGAATGGCCGATCTCGATCAGTTTTACAAAGAGTTGGAACGCCTCGAGGGAGCGGTGAGTTCTGTCTATCGCTACCGGAACGCCGGAGACATGGAGAAGGCGCGCGAGCGAGCCGCCGCTGACGGCTTGGGCTTCACACTGCGAGGCAACGAACTGGTGGTCACGAGTGGTCGTCTGCAGGCCTTGCGTGCGGGACGGACGGCCATGCAAGCCCAACGGGCAGAGATGGATCGCATCTATCTGGACCGCGCGATGTCGCCCAGCGAGAAACGGGAGGCGTTGAATCGCGTCACCGAGACGCTCGTGAACATTGCGCGTCAACGACTGGGAAAGCCGATGCTGAGCCGAACAGAACGGCGCGAGCCACCGAGTCCTGAGTAAGAGACCGGGGCGAAGGAGTTTACGGCGTGCGCGAGCCTGTTGGACAAGGTCGGTAATGTAGAATTACAATCCGTCGCCATGAACGATCTCGAAACGCTCGTCACGTGTAATCGCTGTGGCCGCACGATTCTCCTTAGTGCCTCGTCTGAGGCTGGTCTCGTGGCGATGGGCGCGATGGTGGAGTACTACCACTGCGCGGACCGTGAGGCGTGTAACACACCTCAACGCAACAGGCGTGATCACGAGGAACAAGAAATTCGCCGCGCCGAGACGCTGCCGCGTCTGCTGATGATCGTGCCAGCGACGCCAGCCGGCCCAGTGCCCATCATCGATGACCTCACGCGTAGGATGACGGCCGCGTGGCGTACGCAGCAGAACAGCGGGTATGGCTGGCGCGGCTCCCACGTGTGCATCTGCGGAGTCTGGAGCGATTCCCACGATCACTACGTTGGCGAATACCTGACGAACTCGCTCTGTGTGCATTACCTGGCGTACCACCGTGACGCGGTGCCGTTAGAGGAGGTCGAGAAGGTGCGAGCGTTGACGTGTGAGGAAGCGCACCCATCCGAGGCTGAATTAAAGTCGCCGAAGCGTACGGCTTGACGCCATGTCACGCCTAGCAGTAGACTAGCCAGCATGTTGAGACAGACCTTCCACGCGGAGCCAAAAGGCACGTGGCAGCCCACAGCGATGTGCGTCAGGCCAGAAGCCCGGCGCAATCATCGCTAAAGCTGGAAGGTCGAGTTCTACATCCCGCCGAGTAGTACCGAAACAGTTCCCGACCTTCAGACCAACGTCGCGGGCAGGCCGACTGGTGAGGCATCTGGCTCATAACCAGAACTAGCAGGATTCGATTTCCTGGCCCGCAACCAACATGCCGTTCAAGGATCCGGCCGCTCGACGAGAGAACCATCGTCGGTACATGCGAGACGTCTGGTATCCGCAGAACAGCCAGACACCAGAAGTTAGAGCGCGCTTGATCGTTCGAAATGAAGTGAAGACCGGACGGTTAGCGCCAGTCGAGTTGATAGCGTGCTCGAAGTGCGCAAGCACAGTGAACGTGCAGCGGCATCACCCGGATCACGAGAAGCCGCTTGAATTTGTTGAGCTGTGCGTCGATTGCCATCGAGACGCTGATATTTCGGACGTGTAGCCCGAAGGCAGGGCGCCCGGTTGTCTCCCGGGAAAGTGCGGGTTCGAGTCCCGTCACGTTCGCCAGTGTTGACTTATACGAATCGGTCGATTGCGGCCCATTTGTATAAGTGAAGCGGCCACGGAGTGCGAGTGGCAGCACGCACGTCTCGTAAGCGTGTACGTGCCGGTTCGAGCCCGGTCGTGGCCTCCAGGTCGTCGCCATCGTCGTTCAGTTGGCAGGACGCCTCGTTGGTATCGAGGTGACGCGCGTTCGAGTCGCGCCGATGGCTCGCCGGTCGAGTTCGAGAGGCAGAACGGCGCCCCTGTAAGGCGAGAGATGCGGGTTCGAGCCCCGCGACCGGCTCCAGTTCGTCGTATGTGGGAGATCGTTCAACTGGCAGGATGCGTGGCTGTGAACCACGAGATCGGCGTTCGAATCGCCACTCCCACCCAGAAGTACGAGATGCGGAAACGCAACGAACTGTTGCGGAAACGCAACGGCCGTGAGGCGGTGGCGCTGCTGCGGTCTCCAAAACCGCGTGCTGCTGATTCGACTTCAGCCACGGTCGCCAGCTCTTTGATAATTGGAATGAGCGGATGTCGTCCAATGGCAGGGCCGTGGGCTTCCAACCCGCTGATGCGCGTTCGAGTCGCGTCATCCGCTCCAAATATTCAGAAGTGACTGATGCGTCACACTTCCATGTGCTCCCGCCTCGGGACGAGGACTTTGCGCTACGAACGCGAACAGGCAGGCTCGACTCCTGCCGGGAGCACCAAGTTCCTTGCCGGAGGATAATACCCGGCGGCAGCGGACGGCTTCGGCCTACCTTTTGATGACGCTGCCATTCTTTGCGAACGACAAGGACGGAGGTCCAATGTCAAAATCAAGCGGGAATGCTCGAAAGGACGAGCTACTCGGAGAGCCGCACGGAACTGCGGCAAATCGTTTGAGAAAGTCGCTGCTGTTTAAGTACGTGCAGCTCGCTGGCCACGATGTCTGCTTTCGTTGTGGTCGTAAGATCGAGACGGTAAGGGAGCTATCGATCGAGCACACGATTGAGTGGCAGCGGGCCGATAAACCAGCAGAGGCGTTCTTCCATCTCGACAAAATTGCGTTCTCGCATTTGAGCTGCAATTCAGGAGCGTGCGAGCAGCAGCCGAAGGAGCGAGGACACGGCAACGGTGGGTACGATCGCGGTTGTCGTTGTGCGACGTGTCGATCTTGGAAAGCGACGAAGAATGCACACAGAAATGGCGTGTCGAGGCGGTTGGCGAGCCAGTGACCTGCAAAGTCACGGAGTCCCGTTCGATTCGGGAGACACGCTCCACGATTTGGGCACGTGGCTGAAAGGGAAAGCGCCCGCCCTGCAAGCGGGATTGTGCAGGTTCGATTCCTGTCGTGTCCACCAATGTCAGGGCCTGAAGCTCAAGAGGATGAGCGCGAGTCTCCGACACTCGAGGCTGCTGGTTCGAATCCAGTCAGGCCCACCAGTTTCTCGCCGTGGCTGAATGGATAGAGGCGCCGCGCTTCTAACGCGGAACACGCGGGTTCAAGTCCCGCCGGCGAGTCCAGTGAATGCCGGGACCAGGCTGATGCACCAAGATCCTGGAAGGCCCTTCGATGGGCGCCCGGCTCCAGTTGTTGCCGCGTCGTCCAACGGCAGGACGCCTGACTCTGGATCAGGAGATGGTGGTTCGAATCCACCCGCGGTAGCCAGCGATGAAACGCGAAGTTTCTCATAGGAAACTCGAAGTTTCGCCACGTAGCTCGATGGAAGAGCGGCGCGGTCCTAACGCGCAGGGTGCGGGTTCAAGTCCCGTCGTGGCGTCCACGTTGTTAAGCAGTTTGGTCAGATGATTGAATGTTCTCGGTTAGCACAATTGGTCGTGCGTCCGGCTGTTAACCGGAAGGATGCCAGTTCGAATCTGGCGCCGAGAGCCAACTTTCGACGCGTAGGACAGCGGCAATCCGCCCGCCTGATGAGCGGGACACGGCGGTTCGAGTCCGCCCGCGTCGACCAAGTTGTGTGCGTGCGTAGTGAACTGGCGTCACGGCGGGTCTACACCCCGCAGAAGCTCGTTCGATTCGAGCCGCACGTACCAAGATCGTGGCGCCATCGACTAACGGCAGGTCACTGGCCCCTCAAGCCGGAGACGCGGGATCGTCACCCGCTGGCGCTAAAACAGTTCGACGCCGTCTTAGGCGAGTGGTGAAGCCACCTGACTTTCAATCAGGAGATCGCCGGTTCGAGTCCGGTAGACGGCACCACGTTAGCGGAGTTACTCTGATGGAGCGTAGCCCAACCTGGCAAGGCACTCGGCCTGGGACCGAGGAATTCGCGGTTCGAATCCGCGCGCTCCAACCACCTCTACTCACGGTAAGGTAATAGGTATGGAAGTAGCACAAACGCTCGTCTTGAACGCCTCGTTCGAGCCGCTCAAGATCGTCGATTGGAGACGTGCGATCACGCTCTTCTACCGCGGCAAGGTCGAGATCGTGGCGACGCACGATCGCGTGGCGAGGTCTGTGTCGTTCACGTTCAAGCTGCCATCGATCGTACGGCTGCTCCGCTTCGTAAAAGTACGCGGCCGTGAGGATGTCGTCCCGTTCACCCGCGCGAACATCTACGCACGCGACGGGTACTCGTGCCTGTACTGCGGCGAGACGTTCACGGATCGTGATCTGACGTTCGACCATGTCGTCCCCTCGGCGCAGGGTGGAACGAAGGGCTGGGAGAATATCGCGACCTGCTGCATGTCGTGCAACAAGAAGAAGGGCGCGCGGACGCCGCAGGAAGCCGGGATGACGCTGCTCCGTCATCCGAAGCGGCCGACGAAGGCGTCGGTGCTCCTGCGCGTCACGATCGGCATGCGAACCGTGCCGGCGGCGTGGAGAGATTTCTTATATTGGCACGTTGAACTCGAGCAATGACGTCGCGGCGAGCGTTTCAACGGCACAAGAGCATGGCGAAGTATCGCGGCGTCGAATGGTTGTTGACGTTCGACGAGTGGTGGTTCGTGTGGAATGAATCCGGGAAGTGGTCACGGCGAGGACGCCGAAAGGGCCAGTACTGCATGGCCCGTCTCGGACCAGATGTCGGCCCGTATGCGATCGGCAACGTGAAGATCCAGCTTTCGTCTGAGAATGTCGGCGATGGCTCTCGCGGTCTGAAGCGGTCGGCTGAACAGAATACAGCTCGGAGCGTTTGGATGAGGGGTAATACGCATTGCGTTGGGCGGAGGTTATCCGCTGCGACGCGCGAGCAGATCCGGCAGAGTAACATCGCCACGAAGCGGCGGAGCCGCGAAACTGAGGCTAGATGATGCTGCCAGACCCGAAGTTGCCGGACGAAGAGTGCCAGGAGTGTCCGGATGGTACGCGATGAACAAGCGGCGACGGTACAAGGCTAAGGCGCGTCGTGTACAGAAGCGGCGAATCGCTCGCTGTCAAGAGTGCGGTGGTCGCGGGCAGGTGCTCGACGCACCTGCGCGAGTGCTCGATGGGCGATCGTACTGGGAGCCGTGTCCGTCGTGTTCGAATGAGCGGGCCTGAGCAAGTGTGGTCATTGCGCCTGGCTGAAGCCCAGGAGAATTCGGTTCGATTCCGAAAGGTCCGACCATGATTCATTTGCGCGTCTGTAGCTCGAGCGGCAGAGCAGCCGGCTCTTAACCGGAAGGTTGCGGGTTCGAGCCCCGCCAGACGCACCAACAGCGTTCGTGGCGCGCGTCCGTCGCCTAGACGGCATGGCACTCGACTTTTAATCGAGAACAAGGCCGGTTCGACTCCGGCCGGACGCACCATCTTGATACGAGTCTCCCGGACGCACCATTTCGTGCTAGACTGACGTGTCCACATGAAGCAACGCTCATCGCTATCGCGGTTACTTACCCAGGCGCAATCGTCGTTGCGCCTGAGTTATTGATCCGCGCGAGCGAGTGAGCGTCCTGCCGTAGTTCCAAGTTCCACGCAGACGTCCAACTCGTTCGCGCGGCGTATGTCCGTGTGGAAGCGAGGACAATGGTGTCGCACTGCCCCGAAAGCAGCCGCCGGTCATCCGGTAGGGAGTTCGATTCTCTCCGCTTCCGAATTTATTTGAGGACCGTTAGCCCACGTTGGCAGAGGCCGCGATCTCAAAAGTCGTGAAAGGGCAGGTTCGACTCCTGCACGGTCCACCAATTCGCGCGCGTAGGAGAACCGGCATATCCGCCAGCTTGAGAGGCTGGACATTCTGTGGGTTCGACGCCCACCGCGCGCACCAGTTCGGCGGCGTAGTGGAAGGGGATGAACCCGCTTGGCTGTAAACCAGGTGGCCCTGTGAGGCCCGCGTACGTTCGAATCGTACCGCCGCCACCAGAGTTCGGGGCGTAGCAGAATGGCACATGCGGCAGGTTTAGGCCCTGCGTCTCTTGGGAGTTCGAATCTCCCCGCCCCGACCAGCTCCAGCAATTACGGAAGGGATTTCGCAACATTCCGGGTTCGTTCAATGGCAGGACGGCGCCCTTTGAAGGCGCACATCAGCGTTCGAATCGCTGGCCCGGAGCCATCTCACGGAGAGGTCGCCTAATTGGTATGGCAGAACCCCGCTAAGGTTCCGTCCGCAAGGATGTGCCGGTTCGAATCCGGCTCTCTCCTCCAATAATGAAAAGACGCAGAATTCACTCGTCAGCAGTGGTATCGTAGAGGGCGTCGGGTCTGGAGTTGGGCGGACTGGCCTCCGCGATTTGTCGGCGAACGGGGTAAGGGCCGTTCTTGGGGTGACACGATGGTCCCGAGAACGACGTGGCAGGCCGACTAAGCCCCGTTCCGCGCTTAGTGTTCGCCGATGCGAACGGTGCGCCCTATAACGCGGGCAAGCTCTATACCTACACCGCCGGCACGAATGATCTCGTCTCAACGTTCACCGACGCAGCCCTCGCCGTCGCAAACGCGAATCCTGTTATTTTAGACTCGCGCGGGAGCTGCGTCGTTTTCTTGACGCCTGGCGTCAGTTACAAATTCAAGTTAGACACGAGCGCCGACGTCACCGTCTTCACGCAAGACAACATCGCAGCGGCAGACCTCGCGGCAGAGATCGACTTCGGCGGCTCCTTAAATCTCTACGAAGATACGCTGGCCGCCGATACGTATGGCGATCTCCCCGACAGTTGGGACAAAGAGATCGACGGGGAAGCGGCCGGGTTGTCGGTCCACTTCGAGATCAACTGCCGCGCGCAGGATGCGACGGTCGTCACGATCACGTGTCGGCTCTTCAACATCACGGCGAACGCGGCCGTGACGGGGTCGGAAGTGGCGGTGGTGAATCCAGGGAATACGCGGACGCGGGGCGTCACGATCGCGCAGTTCTCGTTAGCGACCGGGACGAATCGGTACAAGGTCCAGATCAAACGGTCGGTGAATACGACGGGCGTGGCCGCACGGGCGCGCGTGTACACGTAGGAGGGAGTCCATGTCCGGTGAAGCTATTCTCACGGTCGGTGCCGCGGTCGTGGCGTGTGTCCAGTTACTGAAGTGGGCCGGGCTCCAGGGGCGGTATGCCCCGTATGGCGTGATGGTGACGTCGCTGCTCGGCGTGGCCATCTGGGCGTGGGACCAGGGCGGGTTCGTGCGCGGGATGGCGTTCAGTTATCTGTCGGGGTGGATCAGCATCGCGCTCACGGCCGCGGGCGTGTTTGGCTTTGCGCGAGAGACGCCGGACGTGGTCACGAGTTTGACAAAGGCGAAGTGGCAGCCAGGCGATCCGGAGCGACGAGGGTAAGATGATGACGATGACCTCTCTCAGAACGGCACTGAAGGCGAGCGTGGCGGTGGGCCTCCTCCTGGCCGTCGTGCTGCCGGTGATCCTCTTGGCGCAGACGGCGCAGTACACGAAGATCCGGGTGACGAGTACGGCGGCCGATGCCTTGTGCGTGGGCCACGATTCGCAGTCGCCCACAGCAGCGCAGTGCGATGGCGGGATCTACGCGGGCGGGAGCGCCCTCATATCGGCGGCTGGGGTGATGACCGTCTCTGGCTTCGGGACGCACACGTTCAGCGCGGGCTCGAACAGCGATCAAATTCTCGCGATAGCCAATACGACGGCTGGTGACGCGGCGCGGGCCATGTTGCGGCTCACGACGAATTCAGCCTCACACAATATTTACGCGCTCGACGATGGCTTTAGTTCCTCTGGCGTGAACGTGGCAGGGGCGCTGGTTGTGCAGTCTGGCGATATTGGCGGGCTCGTCCTGGCGGCGACTGACACGGTAGGGGACATCAGCTTTCGCGCGGGAGGGTCGGGGGAAGTCGGGCGGATAGACGGGACGCAGTTCTTCTGGGGCGACACGTCGAACGCGAACAACACGTTTGGGGTAACAATAAATCAGCTCAGCGCCAACGACCATGTCCTGACATTGAAGTCTTCAACGGATCTGGCGCACGGATTGATCAATGCGGCTGCTTATCTCACCACTGAAACCGACGACTTCGGAGCCTTCGGTAAACAGTCCGACACGCTCGGCGGGTTGGTGATGCTGGGGTTGGCTGAGAATGACGCGGCGCTCGTGACCACGCTCAGCATGTATGCCTATGGCGGACAAGCCTCGACCACGAAGTCCACGGCGGGGCGGTCGCTCATCGAATTCTACGCATCGCAGCACGGGACAGTGGCGAATGTCCTCGATAACATTACGGCAGACGGGAACGTCTTAGGCGTCCGGGCGCGTGTAGGTGCGGCAGATGTAACTGTTGCCATCGTCGACGAGGACGGCGACTTGTGGTTAAACGGTGGTGTCACTGCGACGACTGGCGGATTCACCGGGGCCGTCAGCGGCACCACAGGAACGTTCACCGGGGCCGTGAGTGGAACGACGGTTGTATTCACCGCCGGATCGTCTAC
>Ga0209518_1004474_pt1 | contig 11160 bp, 8 predicted proteins | sample RifGroB1_FD_183993 | JGI IMG/M metagenome (GOLD analysis project Ga0209518, IMG submission 183993) | Groundwater microbial communities from Rifle, Colorado, USA - Groundwater B1 (SPAdes) (version 2) | ecosystem: Environmental > Aquatic > Deep subsurface > Groundwater | place: Rifle, Colorado... | reverse complement strand
TTGCGAGGTTAATTGGTAAATAGGAATAATGATGGAAAGGGCGATTGAACCGACCATAATACCCATCATAAGGAGGAGCGCCGGCTCCAGAATGCTGATGAGCGCCTTGACGTTGTTATCTATTCTCGAAGAGTAGAACTCCGCCAGCGTATCCAAAAGCTCCTCCAAGTGTCCGGCTTTCTCGGAAATCGCCACCAGATTCGTAACCACGCGCGGGAAAATAGTCTCTCTTCTGAACGCGTCACCTATCGTCAACCCTTTTGCCAAGCCTTCCTCGGCAATGCGGTTCAGCGCGTCTTTAAATTGATATGCACCCACCACATCAGCCGTTATATTGATAGCTTGAATTATCGGAAGCCCCGCCTTCATGAGCGAGCTAAAGGTGGACGAAAAACGCTGGATTGCCAAGTCACGATACAAATTTTTGAGAACAGGTGTGCGGCTCATTATATTCGCGGCAACCTGCTTACCGATTACGGTTTTAAAGAGAAACAGCCAGAGAGAAACCGCAAGAACCACAAGCGAAATCATAAGAATCATAAGATTCGAGTTAACAAAATTACCGACACCGAAAACTACGCGAGAAAAAGTCGGCGGCTGCACCCCTCCCGTGGTAAAGACCGTGGAAATCTTGGGCAATGCGAAAGTCACCAAAAACAAAAAAATAGAAAAGGAGGCAGCCAAAATTATCATCGGATATATCATCGCCGCTCTTATACGACTCCGAAGCTCTCCGTCGCGCTGCAAGGACACGGAAAGATCCTCAAAAGTTTTTTGAAGATTTCCGGAGGCTTCCGCTGCCTTGATCATGTTCACAAAAACCGGAGAGAAAGAACGGGGGTATTTTGAAAATATATGGTTGAACGGCTGTCCTTTTGTAAGATTCTCGCGAATTTCCAAAAGCAGATTTCTCATAACGGGCTTTTCGAAGTCGGCTATCAAAATATTGATTGCCGACAGAAGGTCGGTGCCGACTCTAAGCATGAGTGCCAAGTATTTTGTCAAAAATATTTTATCGGTCAAAGTTATCCGGCCGCTGAAAAGATGAAACCCTTTTTGAGTGTCTTTGTAGGATTGAACGGAAATCGGCCGAAGCCCCTTCGAAGAAAGGGCTCTCAAAACCCCGGGCAAGCTATCGGCGTCCATTTCTGCCTCAGAGAGTTTTCCGTTTACATCGGAAGCAATATAGTGATATAGCATGCCTATTTTAGTTATTGAGCGGAGCGAGATTAATAAAATAGAGCACCGAGCACATAAGCCCGTTAGTCCTCACCCTGTTCGCAATCACATCATTAGATTTCATGTTCTTTAAAGATTATTTAACTCCTCGGTTATGTGCTCGGTAGTTTCGCTTTGCTCAACTACTCCCTGATAACGCGCAACACCTCGTCGAGAGTGGTTACACCCAGCTCGGCCTTTTTAAGCCCGTCTTCAAACATCGTGACCATGCCCTCATTCGCCGCTTCTTCCCGAAGCTTATCCAAATCGAAGTTCGGGGCGACGATAATCTTTCTGATGGGTTCGGTGATTGGAAGCACTTCATAAATACCGGCGCGGCCCTGATACCCAGTTCCGTTACAGACCGTGCAACCTTTTCCTTTGAAAAGCAATTTCGGCACAGTATAACTCTTAACCTTCAGCCCTAATTCTTTAACCTGATCCGCCAAGATCTTACTTGTCGCCGCTTCCGGCTCATAGGAAAAAATGCAACTCTTGCAGATCTTTCTTACAAGCCTTTGAGCCACTATCAAGTTCAACACCGAACCAACCAAAAATGGAGGAATTTCCAAATCGAAGAGGCGCGGAATTGCCGTTGGCGCATCGTTCGTATGCAAGGATGAAAGAAGCAAATGCCCCGTAAGAGCCGCCTGCACGGAAATATTCGCCGTCTCTTTATCGCGGATCTCACCGACCATGATTATATTCGGATCCTGACGCAATATCGCCCTAAGCCCGCTCGCGAAGGTGATTCCGGCGCGAGTATTCACTTGAGATTGGTTAATATAACGCATGTTGTATTCTATCGGATCCTCAACTGTCACAATATTCACATTCGGCTTATTAAGCATATTCATAAGCGCGTAAAGCGTCGTCGTCTTACCGGCGCCGGTCGGACCGCAGGCGATAAGCATACCGTAAGTTTTTTTGAGATTATCTTCCATTACTTTCGCGATATCTGGCAGGAATCCAAGCTCTTCCAAAGACAGTGGCTTTTGCGAAGATTCAAGAAGGCGCATGACAATCTTTTCCCCGTAAAAAGTCGGCATAACAGAGACACGCACGTCCACTACCTGATTTGCGGAAGTGTATCTAAAACGGCCGTCTTGGGGCTCATAGTGCTCATCAATTTTCAAACCCGAAAGAAGTTTTAGCCTTGCGACAAGTGCTGTGTGCACAATCTTCGGTATACGCATGATTTCATAAAGAATGCCGTCGATCCGGTAGCGGATGAGGGTCACATCTTCCAAAACCTCCATATGAATATCGGAGGCCCGAAGCGATATGGCATATGACATAACATTGTCTACTATTGCCACTATCGGAATCTGGCCGGCAGACTCTTCGACGGTCTTCCCCTGGTTGCGAAGCGTCTCTTGGATATTTTTTTCGATTATCGTTTTAAAATCACTGGTCAACTGAGAACCGTAAACGGAATAGCCGCGATTCAAATCGTCTTGGGTCGCAAGAAAAGGCCTAACCTTAGCACGAAGATGCTGAGCAAGATACTCCAAAGTGGCCAAGTCGCTCGGATCGGTCATCGCCACATCCAAAGTTCCGTCTGCCTCCTTGCTAAAAATAATTACTTGTCGCTGCCTCGCGACTTCTTCGGGAATGAGCTTTACCACCTCTTGGTCTACCGGAGTGATATTAAAATTTATGAGCTCCACGCCCAGAAGATCCGCAACCAATCGATTCAGATAATTCGAGTCCGCCACATGTTCGGAAATCAAAATGTCCAAAAGATTTTGATTTTTCAAACTGGCCTCTTCCGCGAGAGCGTCAAATCTTTCCGGCGTTGTTAAATTTTCTTGTATAAGGCGAGCTTTAAGTTGGCTCGCTGGGATCGGCAAAGTCATATTTACTTAATTATAGCAAAATTTCATCTTGCCGAATAAGAAAAACACCCCGGGCGGGGTGTTTTTCGCTAAACCTTCAAGAACCTATATGGTCAACCCGGGAGCCGTACCGACTTCGTAGAAGCTGGCGTTGTCTCCGCCGTCGCCAGTCATGTAGGCGGCGTACTTTGTGCTCTCAAGAACGGTGTCGATCTCGAAAGTCAGAGTTGAGGTGGCGCCATAGGCGTAGTACAAGGATGCGGTATTAGATGGATCCACCGGAAGATTTCCGATAGGAGCACCGGAGCTGATAGACGCAAAGTTTACCGGAAGCCAGCCAGTGGCATCAACTTTCCGGTTGTTAGCAGCCGAAGAAGTAGTCATAGTCTCAGCTGCGCCCGTGAACGCTCCACACTTTGAAGTTGTCGTGACTCCAGTGGACACAGAAACATAGCAAAGCGTAGCTGTTCCGATAGACGGGGTAGTTACGTCCGCAAGGTACAAAGAAATCGCGCTCTTCAAGGTCGCGAGGTCGGATACACGATTGGAGTCGCGCGCCTGCTTCAAAAGCTCGGCTGGATTTAAGGTCAAGATAACCACGACCGAAAGAATGGCAACAATGGCCAAAACGACCAGAAGTTCAATAAGCGTAAATCCCTTAGTTTTTTTCATTATTATTCGTTGCTTTAGTTTCTCAGATTGTCTCCAAGACGACCTTTTCAATGTGTTTATTATAACAAATCCACAACCATTTGTTAAAACAACCCTGTGAATAATTAGCTTTTAAACGGATTCGAGCTCCCTCAGCGCCTCATTGAAATCCTCCGGCGGCTCTGCCTCAAGGCGCAACTTCTTGCCGGGACTCGATTCGAATTCGATTGCCGCGGCATGGAGCATCAATCTCTTAGTTATATCCTTTTTTCTTCCGTAAATACGGTCCCCCAGGATCGGGTGCCCCAGATGCTTCAAATGCACCCTTATCTGATGGGTGCGGCCGGTCAAAGGCGAAACCTCCACCAAGGAAAACTTTTCTCCTTTTGAGTTCTCAATCTCTCTCGCGAGTGCATATTCCGTTGCGGCAGGCTTTAGCATCTTTCCGACCCCCACCGACCGCCGTATCGTCCCAGACTTTATTCCGATAGGTTCTTCAATCATTCCTTTTTTTGCCTTGAGCGCACCGTACACCAAAGCCAAATAAGTTTTTTTTATCTTCCGTTCCTTAAATAAGGATTTCAGGTATAGAAAATACTCTTGAGTTTTTGGAATCAAAATCACTCCGGAGGTATCTTGGTCCAAACGGTGGACTATCCCCGGCCTAAGCTTTGGCTCATCCCCAACCTTCGATAACTCGGGGTGCCGCGCGAGAAGCCACCGAGTCAGCTCTCGCCCATTTCCCGGTTTGTCGTGGCCAACCTCGTGGGTAAGCCAGCCGGAGGGCTTGTTTACGGCCAGGAAGTTTTTATCCTCAAAAATTATCGTGGGTTCAGTCACGTATTGAATTTTACCAGAAATTGATATAATTTGATTCTTGAGCCGGGTGAGGTAGGGGGTGTGTAGTTCAGTGGTAGAACGCTGTCCTGATAAGACAGAGGTCGAAGGTTCAATTCCTTCCACACCCACAGGTGCCAGTTCACCACCATGCGGCACAGGTACGCTGACAATTGAAGCAGGGCGCTTAGCTCAGTGGTAGAGCGTTTCATTGACATTGAAAAGGTCACAGGTTCAATCCCTGTAGCGCCCACAGAAATAAAATATCGGCCTCGGGTCGATATTTTTTTTATATACAAGTTTAGTCCAACCCGCGAAGATCAAGTTTCTTCGCATCTTCCAGGTGGAACCTTAGGGCACCATTCGTAGCTGGCGGGGGCGATATGGCCCTGGAAAAATTTTCCGCAATTATTTCGGTGGTATCCCCGAAAAACCAAACAAACAATCCGACAAAAAGGAGGGCCACAACTATGAGTAACTGATCGGTGTATCTTTTTAAAAATTTACTCATCCCTCACCCTTGAAAGACATTTCGCTTTACGACGATAAAGCGGGTTTCAAAAAAATTGCTATAAATAGTTTTGATTAAATATGTTGGAAATGAAATTTTCATAATATGGAGTCGGTCTTTCAAGGGTGAGGGATTATTGGAAAAATGCCCGGCCTTGTAAAACCAGGTGATAGTTGTCTTCGTTGGTTCGCGAAAGGTCGAAGTTATCAATGGCAATTATATATCTGGTAGCCCCCGGCTCGATGTCATTCAAAAAAAGCAAAAGGTTTTCAAGTTTTCCGCTCGAGTCCAAGGAAAAAGCGACAACACCGGCGGTGCTCGCCTGAGGCAAGGTCGGCATACCGCGGAAAGAAAAACTGAAGGTTACCGCATGGGCAGTGGCCGAACCCTGCAATGCTTGCGGTAAATTCAAAAGCTGCTCCTGCATCGGAAGCAGCGCGTTCATCTTTTGCTTGTAAATACTGACCTCCTGGCTGGACTTTTTTATTTCGGCAAGATTAGAGATAAGCTCCGCCCTCCGCGAAAGGAAAACTTTGGAAGCGACTATCTCGTCGCTTAACTTGGAAATTGCCCCGGAAACAATCGCGGAACCCACGAAAAATACCGCTATAGCGCCGACAATTATGCAAACTCCGACAATTACCTCCTTCTTAAAGTTTTTTCCCATCTGCATATAAATTATATCACACAGCCCCGGTGCTGGCAGAGCGATATTTTTTCGTGTAAATTAATAACTAATAGTGGAAAACGAAAAGATTTTTTATAACGCAGTCGTTACCGCGCTGGATGGCAATTATAAAAAAATTGGGAGGCTTTTCGACTCTCGGGGCAGCTGGGAAGATTCTTTTAAAAATCTCGGGGAAGACTCCTCACTTCCGCAAAAACTTTGGCACCAGCTTGAAGCAGACGGCATCGCCCTAACCCTTCTAAATGAACCTGAATATCCCGCTAACTTAAAAGAGATTCCCCTTCCGCCCTTCGGCATATATTCGCTGGGAAGAATTCCGAAAAACGATGAATTGTCCTTGGCGATAGTCGGCACCAGAAAAACCACACCCGATGGCGAAGATATAGCATACGAACTCGCAAAAGATCTCGCGAGCAAAGGTATCAATATAGTAAGCGGGCTGGCTTTCGGCGTTGATTCCGCCGCCCATAAGGGTGCGTTGTCCTCCGGTCGCACTTTGGCAGTCCTTGCAACCGCAGTCGACAATCCTACGCCGGCTACAAATCGAAAACTAGCGGGGGAAATTTTGGCCGGAGGAGGAGCGCTGATCTCTGAATATCCGCCAGGCTCTCCCGCCCTCGCCCACAGATTTCTAGAAAGGAACAGGATCGTAAGCGGACTTTCCAGGGGAATAATCGTAGTGGAGGCGCCGGAACGATCCGGAAGTCTCGCAACCGCCCGCTTTGCCACAGAACAGAATCGAGAAGTCTTTGTTGTGCCTGGGCCTTCAGGGCATCGCAACTATAAGGGCTCTCATGCTTTAATTAGAGAAGGTGCGAGACTTGTTTCATCCGCTGAGGAAATACTTGCGGATCTGGGATTGGCCAAAGAACAAATTTCTTTGTTTGAAGGAGCCCCGGAAGAGAAAGTAATTCTCGCGATCATAACCAATTCATCCGGAGTAGAATTTGACGAAATCACAGAAACGGCTAAACTGGACTCCGCGCTCGTTGGCAGGATATTAAATTCCCTGCTCCTTGCCGGAAAGATCGAGGAAACATCAAGTGGCTACAAAATCATCTAAAACCTTAGTGATAGTGGAGTCCCCCACCAAGGCCAAAACTATTGGTTCGTTTTTGGGTTCCGAATATATAGTGGAGTCTTCCATGGGGCATGTCCGCGACCTGCCCAAAAGCAAGATAGGCATAGACGTAAAGCACGATTTCACTCCGCAATACGTGGTCCCGAAAAAAGCTGCGGAACATGTTGCCGAACTCAAAAAGCTTGCCTCCAAAGCGGCGGAAATAATACTAGCGAGCGATGAGGACCGTGAAGGAGAGGCTATCGCCTGGCATATAGCGGAACTTTTCAAGGAATCCGGCTCGGTTAAAGATCCGGAAAAAATGAAACGCATTGTTTTCCATGAAATAACAAAGAAGGCAATCGCCGAGGCTATCGAAAACCCGCGGCATTTAGACATGAATCTGGTTAACGCTCAGCAAGCCAGGCGCATCCTGGATAGGCTTGTGGGCTACGAGCTTTCCCCCTTCCTCTGGAGAAAAATTCGCTACGGACTTTCCGCCGGCAGGGTGCAAAGCGTAGCCGTCCGACTAATAGTGGAAAAAGAGCGGGAAATTCAAAATTTTAATATCGAAGAATATTGGTCTATTGAAGGCAAGTTTAAAAAAGATAAATCCTCGCAAGTTTTTTCCGCGCGCCTCCAGGCAGTAAGCGGCAAACCGCTGGGGAAAATGTCCTTGAGGGATGAAGTAGGGGCGAAAAAAATAGTTGCTACGCTCGATGGGGCAAAATATACGGTCGGCAACGTCACCACCAAACAAGTGAACAGAAATCCGTCCGCGCCGTTCACCACCTCTACCCTTCAGCAAGAAGCGGCAAGAAAGCTTGGGTTTAGCGCCAAGCAAACAATGGTTATCGCCCAACAGCTCTACGAACACGGGTATATTACCTATATGCGTACGGACAGTTTGAATCTTTCATCTTCCGCCGTCACCCAGGCGCAAGAGGTCATTAAAAGCGAGTTCGGAGAAAAATACGCACTCTCCACTCCTCGAAGCTTCACAAATAAATCTAAGGGCGCGCAAGAGGCGCACGAAGCCATTCGTCCGACCGACTTGTCAAAACGAATCGGATCTACTTTAAGCCTGAGCGATAAGGGCCAGCAGCGTCTTTACGATCTTATCTGGAAGCGCACCATTGCCTCCCAAATGGAATCGGCGACAGTAGAACAAACCGCTGCAGATATCGAAACTTCCGATAGAGAATTTGTTTTTCGCGCCAATGGCCAAGTTATAATTTTCGACGGTTTCATCCGGGTTTATACCGAAGGAAGCGATGACCAGGCCGAAGACGAAGAAAATACTCTCCCGCCGCTTTCTTCGGGCGAAAAAGTTTCGGCGAAAGAAATTTTGCCGTATCAACACTTTACCGAACCGCCCGCGAGGTTCACCGACGCCACCCTCATAAAAACTCTGGAATCCGCAGGTGTCGGCCGCCCGTCCACTTATGCCCCGACCCTTTCGACCATCCAAGAGCGCGAATACGTGGAAAAAATTGATAAAAAATACCACCCGACAGAAATCGGGATTTTAGTGAACGACATGCTTGTGGAGAATTTCCCGGAAATCGTGGATATAAACTTCACCTCCCATGTGGAAGAAGAATTCGACAGTATTGCCGAAGGAAATATCGAATGGGTAAAAGTCTTGAAAGAATTTTACGTACCCTTCAAAAAGCACTTGGACGAAAAAGAGGCGTCTGTCGAGAAACAAATTGAAATCTCCGAAACTCCCTGCCCGCATTGCGGGAAGCCGATGCTTATAAAATTCGGCCGGATGGGGAAATTTCTGGCCTGTCCGGAACCCGGAAGCAAGGTGACCCAGCCATTGCCGGAGGAAGCGGCAAAGATAAAAGAGCTCCAAGAAAAAACCAAAGGCGAACTTTGTCCGATTTGCGAAAAGCCGATGGAAGTAAAACGCGGACGCTTCGGATATTTTTTGGGCTGCGTGGATTATCCAAAGTGCAAGGGCATCTCCAAGATTTGGAACAAAACCGGATTCAAATGCCCGAATTGCCTTGCCACCCCTGAACGGAGAGATAAGCCGGGTGACGTTGTGGAAAAACGCGGAAGAGGCCGAGGTAAGCCGTTTTATGCTTGCACCCGCTACCCCGACTGCGCGTTTGTGATGAATAAAAAACCGGAGACCCAAGCCGAACTCGACGAGGGATATAAATATTGGAAGGAAAACCCTCCGAAACCGAAAGCTTTGAAATACGCAAAAAAAACAACCGCCTAATTGGCGGTTGTCGCGTTGTTTAGAGGTCATAGAACTCGTAGACCACGCGGAGGCCACACCTCGCGCAGATCTTTTCCTCCGCACCCCAGAAACCCTTTCCCCAACCGGGATGATACCGCGATGCAGGAAGCGCTGGCCCAAACGGGAACATTGGCCCGGCACACCTGGGACAGGTTTCTGAAGCCGAAACTACTTTTTCGTGATTGCAGTCAACGCACGTGAGCGTGAACTTAGTGATCCGCCCCTGAGCGCCAACCATGTACACGCCAGCAAGTTCCGACTCACAGAGGGTCAAGCCCTTCCTGTTTACATAAGAGTGAACACATGTGCGTTGGATTATTCCAATCTCCGAAAACAGCTCATCCACCCGATTCGGTTTATGAATGAGGTTGGTCGAAAATGTTTTCATCGACATAGCCCTTCCTCCTCAAACTACTGTTTGGATGCTATCATGTGCCTAAATGACGGTCAAAGAACTAGTCAAAAAAGAACCGCAGAGTCAGATAGCAAAAGCCTATAAATTTGCTGAGGTTGCGCACGCCAAACAAAAGCGCCGAACCGGCGAACCATACTTCGTTCACGTCTTAGCCACCGCCGAGGTCTTGAGCTCTTGGCACCTGGATGAAGCAACTGTTGTGGCCGGACTACTGCATGATACCGTGGAAGACACGGGCACCAGCCTTGAAACCATCGCCAAAGAATTCGGCGACCAGGTAGCCTTCTTGGTAAACGGAGTGACCAAGCTCGGCAAAATAAAATACCGCGGAGCGGAAGCCGAAGCCAAAGCGGAAAATCTCCGAAAGATGATTTTGGCAATCTCTGAAGACTTGCGCGTGGTTTTTATTAAGCTCGCGGATAGGCTCCACAATATGCGCACCCTCGCAGCTCTTCCCCCGCAAAAACAAAGGCGAATAGCCCTCGAAACCCACGAAATTTACGCGCCCCTAGCCTATCGACTCGGCATGCAAAATATTTCCGGCGAGCTTCAGGACTTGGCCTTCCCATATCTTTACCCCGAAGAATACCGCTGGCTCAAAGCCCAGGTCGCGGAAGCGTATGAGGCACGGCTTAAATACCTCGAGAAGCTGAAACCTATGGTTCAAAAAGCGCTGGAGGACAAAGGCATACTCTCCGGGACCATAGACTTTAGAGCCAAGCGCTATTCCAGCCTTTACAAAAAACTTTTGCGCCAGAGCATGGACGTGGAAAATATCTACGATCTGGTGGCGATGAGATTGATACTCAAAAATCAGGAGGATTGCTATGGGGCGCTCGGCATAATTCACTCAATGTGGCCACCGCTCCCGGGCCGCATCAAGGACTACATCGCTATGCCCAAACCGAACGGCTACCGCTCGCTTCACACGACCGTAATCGGGCCGGAAAAAAAGATTGTAGAATTCCAGATCCGCACCGAGGAAATGCACGATGAGGCGGAACACGGCGTTGCCGCGCATTGGATATATAAAGCCCACGGCGGGGCAAATTTAAACCAACAAAAGCGTGCCTTTGACGAAGCCAAATGGGTGGAACAATTGAAACGCTGGCAGGAACACCACGCCACAACCAACCCGGATGAATTCTTAGAGTCTCTGAAGGTAGATTTCTTTAGAGACAGGATATTTGTTATTACCCCGCGCGGGGAAGTTTTGGATTTGCCGGTGGGCTCTACGCCGATAGATTTCGCTTATGAGATTCACTCCGAAGTCGGCGACACCGCGGTGGGAGCCAAAGTAAACAATCAAATTGTGCCGCTAAGCCACGAACTTCACTCCGGGGATTTTGTGGAAATTCTTACCCAGAAAAATAAAAAACCGTCGGAAGATTGGCTGACTTTCATTAAGACCTCCAACGCCAAGGACCACGTGCGCACCGCGCTCCGAAAGAAGCAGACGGGACTCCGAAAGATGGCGCCCTTAAAATCCGAGATAAAAATGGTCACCAAAGACCGGGTGGGTCTTATAAAAGATATTGCGGTAGTCATCGCGCGCTCGCACGTAAACCTTGAAGGCCTTACCACCACTCCGGTTCCCGGCGGTAATTTTCAATCCATCAAAGCTATCTGCGACACCGCGGACAAACAAAAAATTGAACGCCTGATATTAAAATTGAAAACGATAA